>Ga0209581_1001490_pt1 | contig 26912 bp, 26 predicted proteins | sample Coa_R2_FD_187160 | JGI IMG/M metagenome (GOLD analysis project Ga0209581, IMG submission 187160) | Surface soil microbial communities from Centralia Pennsylvania, which are recovering from an underground coalmine fire - Coalmine... | ecosystem: Environmental > Terrestrial > Soil > Unclassified ...
CAGTGATCGGCCTCTACTTAGCTTCAGGCGGCAGTATCGTCGCTAGGCTTTCCTCAATATCTACGCCGTACAGATAGCCCAGCACGGCAAGCTGCTGCCCAAACGTGGCTCGTAGCTTTCCAAGTCCAACGAAGAACTCTTCCTGCTGATAGCCCATGTCGCGCATCATGCCGTGATTATGTTCTTGCGCTTGCACACTGTGCAGCGTGAGGAAGTCGCGACACGCCGCTCGCATAATTCGGAAAGCGTCTTTGGCCGGGGAGTTGTCGCCAACCCGCTTCAGGCCACCCGTCAGCTCGTCACGGATTTTGAGTAGCGACTGGACGACGTGGCTTGGCTCTTCCCACACGGCCTGGGAGTAGAGGGCGCGCTTGTCCTCGAGTGCTGTGATGACATCGCGCACCACAACACGTTCCGGCTCAGGCGCTTTCCAGCTTGCGCCGAACCCCAGAATTGATAGGCCAGCTAGTCGGCTCGCGAGTGATTGCGACTGCACCTTCACGCGCTTTCCGCGCATGACTGCCCCCTATGTCAAGCAAGCCCGTGTTTGCGACCGAGGTTTTCTGCGTCCAGCCCCACTCGTACTCTCCATTCCCAGTGCTCCGCCAGTGTCTTGTTGTGCTTTTCCTTGTTGCACTGAGCATGGGTAAGTATGAAATTTGAGGAGTGGTGAACGCCACCCTTTGCCAGCGGCTTAGCGTGGTCAACCTCAGCGACGCTTATGCTAGTAATTGGCTGAAAACAGCAGGGACACAACCCGGCTTGACGTTTCAACAACGACCTTTTCGTTGCATCGTCGAAGGGCAAACGAGCACCAGGATCAACACCGGCCCGTTTCTCATCCCGCTTCCGACGGCCCTCTTTGTTATTCCGCTCGTACTCCGCCGATGCCTTGTTCATGCACGTTCGGCAGTACCCGCGTAAACCGCCAGAGGGCGTAGAGCCAAAAAACCCTCGCGTTGCCGGTTTGATCTCTCCGCAGCGAGTGCATTTCTTTTCTTGCATGTGCGCCATTCCTGATGGCGCATCATACCGTCTCACCCCCGCTCAAAACATCTCACCGAACTGTGAGTAGGACTGTGAGTAGCGGAGGGAGTGAAAAAGGCTAACCGATTGACGCTTGCAGCCTTTATACCGATTATGGTAATCCGCCCCTGGCACCACTCGCCTGCCGCTATCCGATGGCCGTGAGCGACGCTGGTGAAAATCGCCATCCCTGACGTCATCTCCAATTCATATTTCCCGGCGGAAGCCGCCGTCGAGCTCGGCTTCTTTCGCGAGCAGGGCCTCGACGTCACGATCGACATGATCTACCCGGTCGACGCCGCCTATCGCGCCTTGCGCGACGGCAAGGTCGATTTTGTCGCCGGCTCGGCCCATTCGGCGCTGTCGGCCTTTCCGCGCTGGGACGGCGTCAAGCTCATCTGCGCGCAGGCGCAGGGCATGTATTGGTTCCTGGTCATGCATGCCGACCTTTGCGCCGCGCGCGGCGACGTCACGGCCGTCAAAGGGCGGCGCATCGGCGCCGCGCCGTGGGTCGACATGGGCTTGCGCCGCCTGCTCGCCGCCGCCGGCATCGACCTTGTGCGCGATGCGGTGACGATCGCACCGGTTCCGGGCGCAATCGGTGACCGGGTGAATTTCGGCCTGACCGCAGCCAAGGCCCTGGAAGACCGCAAGATCGACGGCTTCTGGGCCAATGGCATGGGTGCGGAAGTGGCGGTGCGTCGCGGCGTCGGCACGGTCGTTCTCGATGTGCGGCGCGGCGACGGCCCCAAGGGCTGTTTCGACTACACCATGGCGTCGATTGCCGCGACCGAGCGTCTGATCGAGACGTCGCCCGAAGCCGCGGCGGCCGCGGTCCGCGCCATCGTCAAGGCGCAGGCCGCGCTCAAGCAGGACGTGACGCGGGCCGCCGCGGTCGGCCGAAGACTGTTTCCGCCGGCGGAGGCAGAACTCATCGTTGAATTGGTCCGCCGCGACCTGCCGTATTACGACGCGTCGATTTCGCAGGGCTTCGTCGCCGGCATGAACCGGTTCACCTGCGATGTCGGCCTGCTCGATGCGCCGGCGCCCTATGCAAAGATCGTGGCGACGCAGTTGCAAGACCTGTGGCGGGCCTAGGCCGATCGCTCAAGCGCCGGTGAAGCGCTCCGCGGGTGGTGCGATTTCGGTCACGAGATCGCGCACCAATGTCTTGTTGGACAGCGGCGCGAGCGTCATCTCGCGTGGCTGCAGCCGCGCCGTGCAGGCATAGACGGTCTTGCCGTCGAGCTCGACCATGCACTCCTTGCAGGCATTGGCGTTGATGCAGGAGAAGCGGATCGCCAGCGTCGGGTCGCGGTTGATTCTGATCCAGCGCAGGCCGTCGAGAACCGACTGGCCCGGCTCGAACGGTACGTCATAGGTCTCCCAGCGTCCCGAATTGACATCGAGGCCGCGCCAAATCTTCAGCCTGGCGGTCTCGCTCATGGCGCAGCCGCCGCGGCGCTTGGGGAGGCTTTCGACACCGTGACGCGGCCATCGCGCAGCCGGATATGCTGGTTGACCGCCCATTCGGCCTTCACGTCCGGATAATCCTCGCGCTGGTGCGCTCCCCTTGTCTCGGTGCGCGCCAGCGCGGCCTCGGTCACCACGCGGGCGACCAGCAGCATGTTGCGCAAGTCGAACCAGTCGAGCCGGCGCATATCGAAACGGCGGCCGTCGCCCGGCGGACAATCGCCGAGCGCGACGCGCAAGCGCTCGATCGTGTCCAGCGCGCCGCTCAGCCCTGTCTTGGCGCGCAAGGGGCCGACATGGTCCTGCATCGTGCTCTGAAGGAGCTGGATCGCCTCTGCGGTATTGAGCTCGCATGTCGCACTGCTGCGCGGCATAAGCGCGAGGGCGGCGCGGGCGTTGCCGGCACTGTCCGGCATGGTGCGCTGCCGTTTGGCAAAGCTTGCCGCAGAGCGGCCGGCGCGCCGGCCGAACACCAGCGCCTCGGTCACCGCGTTGCCGGACAGCCGGTTGGCGCCGTTGGCGCCGCCGACCGCCTCGCCCGCCGCGAACAGGCCCGGCACGTCCGTCCGCATATCCACGTCGGTCGCGATCCCGCCCATGTGATAGTGCGCGATCGGCGCCACCTCGATCGGCGTCTTCGTCAAGTCGATATTGTTGGCGGCCAGGCGGTCGATGACCGGGCCGAAGGCCTCGCGCAAGGCCGCTTCCGAGCAATGCTGGAAGCTCAAATAGACACCGCCATGCGGCGAGCCGCGCCCCGCTTCGACTTCCTTCATGATCGCGTAGCTGCCCGCGTCGCGCGTGATGACGTACTTGCCGTCCTCGGCAACGCCGTAATTCCGGGTGAATTCTTCCATGCGGTTGTTGAGGAGCCGGCCGCCGAGTTTATAGCGGAACGGATCCCACATGATCGGGTCCATGCCGATGAGGCGCGGCGCCAGGTGGCCGATAGGAAAAAATTGGACGAACTCCATGTCCACGAGCGATGCGCCGGCGCGCAAGGCCAGCGCATAGCCGTCACCGCCCATGTTGGTTGACGCGCTGTTGCGCCGGTAGAGACGCGTCAGGCCGCCGGTTGCGATGACCGTCGCCTTGGCCGAGACAATGACCGGAGCGCCGGAGCTCAGGTGCAAGGCCACGGCGCCCGCAATGCCGTCGTCGGCACACAGAAGATCGACGATGCAGAGATCGCCCGCCTTTTGGATTCCGGCGGTTCTATTCACCACGGTGCGCAAAGTCTTGGATACGGCCGGGCCGGTATTCAGGAAATCGACATAGACGCAGCGCGGCCGGTCGTGCCCCGGCGCCATTGCCTGCGTGATGCGGCCGTTCTTGCGCGCCCAGCCGACGCCCCAATCGTCCATGGCGCGGATGCAGTCCGGCCCGTCTTCGCAGAGCAGCTGCGCAAGCGGCGCGTTGCAGAGGCCGCGGCCGGCCGTCAGCGTGTCGCGGTAATGATGGCTCCAGTGGTCCGGCGTCTCCGCGCCGAGCGCGACGGCAACCGTCATCTGCGCCATAACGGTCGCGCCGCCGCGTCCGATCAGGCTGCGGTCGGCGAGCAGCACGCGGCAACCCGCGCGTGCGGCCTCGATGGCCGCATACATGCCGGCGGCGCCTGAGCCGATCACGAGGACGTCGATTTCGGCGCGCATCGGTTCAATGGTCATTGCGGCCTCGTGGTTCGAGCTATTGCATCAGCAAACCAGGCGATCATTATAGGGTCGTCCAGAGGAGTGGCCTTGTCATGACCGAAGCTTCGCGCCTGACGCCGCCGATGACCGAATTGTTTCGGCGCGATGCCGACATTCCCATGATGCAAATCCGCAGCGTGGAAGGCGAGACCCGCGGTCAGCTGCCGACGATGAAAATTCTTATGGCGACGCCGGACATGAATTGCCTGAAAATCTACAGAAAGAAAGGCGAACTCGCGTCTCGCCATGCGCATATGGACCATTCGACGATCTGCTGCCTGTTGAGCGGCAAAGTGAAGTTATTCATTGGCGATCAGACCTTTATTGCCGAGGCCGGCGATGTCTGGCGGCACCCTCCGGGGGTCGTTCATCAAACCGAGGCTCTTGAAGACAGCATACAAATCGAAGTGAAATCGCCTGCGTGCAAGACTTGGTGACCGCTCCAACCGGAGACACCTCGCCGGCCGATCCGCTGCTGCGTATCGCGGGCGTCAGCAAGCGTTTTGGCGGCATTGTCGCGGTCGACGACATCTCAATCGACGTCGCAAGACATAGGGTGACCGGCCTGATCGGCCCGAATGGCGCGGGAAAAACCACGCTTTTCGATCTCATTTCGGGGGTGTCCTCGCCGAATTCAGGCGAAGTCCTGTTCGAGGGCCGGCCGATTCAGGGCATGCAGTCGCACGCGGTGGCGCGGCTCGGCATAGGGCGCACGTTTCAAAGCGTCCGTGTCTTCAACGAGATGACGGTTCGCGAAAATCTCGAAGTCGCGGACCGAAATGGCAAGCATCGCGGCAGCCAGGGTTTTGCCGACCGCATGGGTGGTGCCTTGGCCTTCGTCAACATGACTCCGCATCAGGGGGCCTTGGCGGGCCGGCTGTCCTATGGGCAGCGCAAGCTCATCGAAATCGCCATGGTTCTGATCCAGGACCCAAAGCTCATCATGCTCGATGAGCCGGTCGCGGGGGTTAATCCCAAGCTGATCGAACAGATCGGCGAGCTGTTGACCGAGCTTGTGCGACAGCGGCGCACGCTGTTGCTGGTCGAGCATAATATCCCCTTCGTCACCAGTCTCTGCGACCACATCATCGTGATGGCGAACGGCAAACTGCTGGCGCAAGGAGACGGCGAACAGGTGCAGCGCGATCCGCGTGTACTGGAGGCGTTTCTTGGCACCTGACAGCGCCATCCTGGACGTGCAAGGTGTGACTGCCGGTTATGGCGGCTCTGCCGTTCTGCAGGACTTGGGGCTGAGCGTGCGATCAGGCACCATGACCGGTGTGATCGGGCCGAACGGCGCCGGCAAATCGACTTTGCTCAAGGTGATCGTCGGTTACCTCCGGCCGAGCCAAGGCGAAATTCTGCTCGACGGCGTTGCTGTTACCGGATTGCCGCCCGAGCAACGAATAGCCAAGGGCATTGCCTATATTGCACAGACGCGCAGCCACTTTCCGAGTCAGACCGTCCAGGAAAATCTCCGGCTCGGCGCCTATCTGGTCAAGGATGCCAGGCTGCGCGCCGAACGCCAGAACGCGGTGTTCGAGCGGTTTCCGATCCTGCACGAGCGGCGGCGCCAGCTTGCCGGTCAGTTGAGCGGCGGCGAGGCGCGCATGCTCGAGGTCGGCCGCATGATGATGACTGCGCCGCGGCTTGCCATCCTCGACGAGCCCTCGGTCGGTCTGTCGCCGAAACTGGTCGACGTCGTTTACGGCCACGTTCGTTCGCTCTGCGACCAGGGCATGAGCTTTCTCATCGTCGAGCAAAACGTGCGGAAATTGCTTTCCGTCGCTGATTTCATCTACGCGCTGGAAGGCGGCCGGAACCGCTACGACGGCACCCCGCACGACTTAAGCGAAGACGGCCGGCTCGCTGAGCTCTATCTCGGTGCACGGGGCTAGTGGCGTTCGCATGCTTCTCGATCTCGTATATTTCGCGGCATTGGGGGTGATGACCGGAGGCCTCTATGGCCTGCTCGGCCTCGGGCTCAACCTGATTTTCGGTGTGATGCGGGTCATCAACGTGTCGCACGGCGAAATGCTGACGCTCGGCGCCTACACCGCCATCGTGATGGGTCTTGGCGGAGTGACGTCGCCCTGGGCGGCGATTGTCGCCGCGGTCATGGTCGTCACGTTGATCGGCTTTCTGATTGCGCGCTACCTGCTGCAGCCGCTGACGGTCGAAAGCCGTATCGATGAGCAGCGCGGCATGGTGCTGTCGCTCGGCTTATCCCTGGTGCTGGCCAACCTGGTGCTGGCGGTCTTTGGGCCGGAATATCAGCGCGTTCCCGGCAAGCTGGCCGAGGGCTCGATCGTGCTCGGCGATCTGATCATCGAGAAGCAGCGCCTCATCATTCTCATCGCAAGTCTTGTCCTCGCTGCGGCGCTCATGGCGTTCCTGCGCTTCACGTTGACCGGCAAAGCGATCCGCGCCGTCGGAGAGAATCCGGAAGCTGCGCAGGCGAGCGGCATCAGCGTGCGCAAGATCCACCTGCTGACCTTCAGTATCGGGTCGGCCTTGGCCGGCGCCGCGGGCGCCTTGATCACGCCCGCGACCTATGCCTTTCCCGCAATGGGCTTGAACTATACGCTCTACGCCTTTTCCGTCGTCATCATCGGCGGTCTGGGCAGCGTCTGGGGCGCGATCTTCGCCGGGTTCCTGCTTGGCATCGTTGAGTCGCTGTCGGTGATCTGGCTGCCGTCAGGCTACAACACGATCGTGGGACCGGTGCTCATGCTTTTCACGCTGATCATCAGGCCGCAAGGCCTGCTCGGCGTCAAACCGGGGCGCGCCTGATGACGCAAACCTTCTCTGCCCGTCAGGTCGCGATGATCCTCGCCGTCGTGATCGTCGCAGCGACGCTGCCATTTATTGCGCCGAACGACTTCATCATTCATACCGTGTGCATTGCCTTGGTCTATGCGGTGCTGGCGGCAAGCTGGGACCTTCTGTACGGCTTTGCCGGCCTGATCAGTTTTGGCCATGCCGGCTTTTTTGGCCTCGGTGCCTATTCGGCCGCGCTGTTCACGACTTACCTCGGCTTGCCGGCCTGGTTCGGGCCGCCGGTCGGCGCCGTTGCCGGCGCGCTCTTGGGGGTCGCGATCGGCGTGCCGACACTGCGGCTGCGGGGCGTCTATCAGGCGCTGTCGACCCTGGCGTTTTCGGAAAGCCTGCACGTGGTCGCCACAAATTGGTACAGCGTGACGCGCGGCACCCTTGGTTTTAACCAACACCCGACGTTCTTCCGCATGATCGGCGAGTTGCACAAGAGCTACTATGTCATGCTGGCAACCTGCTCGGTTTGCGTCGCGGTGATCTGGTGGATCGCTCGACGCAGCCGCATGGGCATGACATTCCGCGCCATGCGCGACGACGATATCCGCGCGCGAGCGCTCGGCATCAACATCGTGCAGCAGCGCGTGCTCGTCTTCACTTTGAGCGGCCTGTTCGCGGGCCTCGCGGGCGCGATCTATGCGCACTATGTCGGCCTGGTCAGTCCGAGCGAACTGGGACCGTCATTGACCATTCTCGTGATCGCGATGTCGACAATCGGCGGCGTCGGAACGATCATCGGCCCGGCGGTTGCCGCCGTTGTTCTCTATGCGCTCACTGAACTGCTGCATCTTGCGGGCACCGTCTACAACCAGATTGCGATCGGCGCGCTTCTGATTGCCTTCGTGTTGTTCCTGCCGGACGGGATTGCCGGCTGGTTCGTGCGTCATGGCCGGCGGACGCCGGCGAAGTCATGAATTGTTTGGTGAAGGAGCGCTGGTGATGGCCAAATCCGATGATGCGCTGATCGCTCGGCTCGGCGCATTGCCCGTCGCGATCGTCAGCGATGTCTTGCGTTATGCCGGCACGCCGCATCAGGTGTTGCATCATTCGATCCAGGCGCTCGGGCCAATGTCGGGCAGAAGCGTTGCCGGCCCGGTTTTTTGCGTGCGCGGTGAACGTCTGCTCGGCGGAGTGGTGCCGAAGAATCTGCGTCCCGACATGTTTCGTCGCATGCCGGCGAACAGCGTCATCGTCATGGCCGCGAACGGCTACGAAGATGCTGTTGTCATCGGCGAAAACATCGCGCTCTCGCTCAAGGTCCGCGGCTGCAAGGCGGTGGTGACGGATGGCGGCATCCGTGATCGCGATGCGATTGTCGAAATGGGCATGCCGGTATTCACACGCTTCGTCTCGCCGCTCAGCTCGGGTCAGCAATGGGTCACCGTCGAGCTCGATGCACCCGTGACCCTGCCGGGTCAGGCGACGGCCCATGTCACGATCAAGCCCGGTGACTTCGCTCTCGGCGATGGCGACGGAGTCGTCATCGTGCCGGGTCGCGGCCTGACGACGGTGGTCGAAGACTCGGAAAAGGTGCTGGAGATCGAGCAGCGCACCCGCGAGCGCTTGTTGGCCGGGGGCGATCCGGAGGCGGTCTACGCCGAATTTCCGCGGTTCGACCACGTCCGCAAAATCTGACGCGCGTCGCCGCCGGCATCACTTGCAGCAAATTATTCCTATAATTGTATACAATTTCGCTCGTGAATACTGGATTTTTTTATTGCACGCGGCCCACGTGTATCCAATCCTTTCTCTGGCAAGCAGATCAGGAGCCGTGGCCATTTGGGAGGGTCGCACATGGTGCAGATCACACGCGGTGTCGAACGCAAGGGCCTAAATCGAAGATCTGTTCTCAAAGCCGGTGTCGCAGGCTCGGCTGTTGCCATGCTGCCATGGCGGGCGCGCGCCGCCGACGACGAAATCAGGATCGGCTTTGTCGGCCCTGTCACCGGGCCGCTTGCCGAACTCGGCACCGCCATGCGCGATGGCGCGCAAGTTGCACTCGATGACGCGAACGCGAAAGGCGGCGTCAAGATCGGCGACAAGACTTACAAGGTCACGCTCGTCGTCGGCGACGAGGAATCGACACCTGAGCGCGCGGTCGCCGCGACGCGGCGGCTTATCGACGTCGACCACGTCCACGGCATCGTCGGTTATGCGATCAGCACCAATCTGCTCGCCTGCATGCAGCTGTTGCAGGATTCGAAAACGCCGATCATCGACACCAGCGGTCGCGCCGACTCGATTCCAAATCAGATCGCGTCGAAGAAGATGGACTATCTGTTCCAACTCAGCCCAACCAATCGCGATTTTGTCGGGCTGCATGGCGATTTGATCAAGCATTACGCGGGCGCAAAGCGCGCTGCGATCCTCGCGCTCAACACAGACTTTGCGCGCGAGTACGCGACGCAAGCCGAAGCGCTATGGCCGAAGAAAATGCCGGGCCTTGAGGTGAAAAGCCTCTATGTCGACGGCAACAAGATGGATTTGCAACCCGAGCTCCTGCAAATCCGTCGCTTCGATCCCCAGCTTTTGTGGGTTCTCTTGACCGGCGCCCAATCCTATCAATTCGTCGATCAGTTTGCCGCCGCCGATATGATCAAAAAGATGCTCGTCCTGGGTGATTCCATCTATGGCTCGGAGCTTTTCCGCAGCAAGGCCGGCACCAAGGTCGACTACCATATGGCGAACGCCATTACCGAGCGTAAGCCGTTCACCGATCTGACGCTGCCGTTCTACGACGCATACAAGAAGAAAACCAATTTCAATCCGCCGTACTACGCCGTGCAGACCTACGACGGCGCGCTCATGATGCTGGAAGCGCTCCGGCGCATTGGCAAGCTCAACGGTGACGTTGCCGGTGACCGCACCGCATTGCGCGATGCGCTCGTGACCATCGACAAATCAAAGCCGATTACCGGAGCGCGCGGCCAACTTGCCTTCTCGTCGCTTGAGACCGGTCGCACTGTCGCGGTGACGCCGGTCATTACGCAATACCAGCCGGGCAATCACACGGTGGTCGTGTGGCCGCTGAACCAGGCCGGAAAATTCCTCGATCCCCGCACCTGAGGTAGCCGAAGGGCCCTGTCATGCGTGACGTTACCGATATTCAGGCTACGCGGCCGGGCAGCAACCTGCTGGCCGAGTTCGACCAGGTGTTCGTCCGGGATGTCGATATTCCGAAGACGCCGATCCGTTCGGCGGAAGGCGTCGCGTTCGACAAGGCCAATGTCAGCGTCAAGCTGCTGATGGTCGCCGACCGCATGCATATGCTCAAGGTGTTCTTCACCAAGGGCTCGGTCGTCCCGGTGCACGTTCACAACGACCATTCGACGATTTGCTGCCTGCAAGAGGGTAAGCTCAAGCTCAATATCGGCGGCAAGACGTTCATCGCGGAGCCGGGCGACGTCTGGCAGCACCCGCGCGGCGTGCCTCACAATCATGAGGCGCTCGAGGACAGCTATGTCGTCGAAATCAAGTCGCCCGCGGTCAAGACCTGGTAGAGAGGAGGCTTTTTCGTGGACGCAAAAACCGACGACCGCATCCTTGCGCCTATGACCGAACTCTTCCGGCGCGACAAGGATATTCCCGAACAGCCGATCCTGATCGTCGAAGGGACGCAATTTGCAAACCCGCCGAGCATCAAGCTTCTCATGGTCACGGACGACATGCACTGCATCAAGGTGATCCGCAAAAAGGGGTTCGTCGATCCCAAGCACGTGCATGACGACCACACCACGATCGCCTGCCTGCTGAAGGGGCGCCTGCGCATCCACATCGGCAATGAAACGCACATCGCGGAGGTCGGCGATGTCTGGCTTCATCCGCAAGGTGTGCCGCACTTCAGCGAAGCGCTCGAAGACTGTGTGCAGATCGAGGTCAAAGCGCCGGCCTGCAAAACGTGGTGACCGCGCGCGCGACAATCGCCATTTCGCCGACTACGAAACCGCCAGTCCACGCCCGATCGGTTGTCTGGCCGGCCAAGGTAGTTTTGCGACCGCCCTGTTTACCGCAACGCGAGACTTGAGATGGGTTACCGACTGGGGATCGATATCGGAGGCACGTTCACCGATTTCGCGATGGTGAACGACGACGATGGCGACCTGACGCTGGAAAAATTGCTGACCACGCCTGCCGATCCCTCGATCGCGGTGCTCGAAGGCTTCAGGAAGTTGCTGGATGACAAAGGAATCCAGGCCAGCCAGGTGCATTCGGTCATTCATGGATCCACGCTTGTTACGAACGCGGTGATTGAACGCAAAGGCGCTGCCGCCGCGGCGCTCATAACAGAGGGATTCAGCGACGTCTTCGATATCGCGCTCGAGCGCCGCTACGATCTTTATGATTTGCGGCTGCGCTTGCCCGATCCGATCATCCCGCGATCTCTTCGTGCCGAAGTGTCAGAACGCATGCGCGAGGACGGATCGGCAATTCGGCCGCCCGATCTCAACGAGGTGGAGCGCGAGGTCTCCGCTCTTATAGACTGTTATGGTATTCGCGCGCTCGCAGTTTGTTTCCTGCATTCGTTTACAAATCCAGAGCACGAGCAGACGGTCGCCAACTTCGTTCGCAGGCGCTTTCCGCAACTCTACGTGTCGGCATCTTCCGAAGTGCTGCCATTTATGCGCGAGTACGAACGCTGGAATACGACGGCCATCAACACCTTCGTTGGACCGCTTGTGGATGCCTATCTTTCGCGAATCGAAGCTGGTTTGGCGAAACTCGGGTTTAGCGGTCTATTCCACATCGTGACTTCGAGCGCAGGTGCGGTCACGGCGCAGGTAGCGCGCCAGTTTCCGGTCCGCATGCTTGAATCGGGGCCCGCTGCCGGCGTGTTGATGGCCGCACACATCGGCCGCCGCATCGGTATGCCGAGCCTGTTGTCATTCGATATGGGTGGAACGACCGCAAAGGGGTCAATTGTACGCAACGGCCGCCCGCACAAGAAATACGAAATAGAAGTTGCGCGTGTCCACGAATTCAAGACGGGAAGTGGTCTGCCGGTAAAAATCCCGGTCGTCGATATGATCGAGATAGGCGCTGGCGGTGGGGGCATCGCGGAACTGGACGACCGCGGCCTCTTGCGTGTCGGACCGCGCAGCGCCGGTGCCGACCCGGGGCCGGCATGCTACGGCCGGGGCGGCAAGCAGGCGACGCTGACCGACGCCAACCTCTCGCTGGGCTACTACGACTCGAAATCGTTTCTTGGGGGGCGCATGGCCCTCGACAAAGCGGCTGGAGAGGATGCCATCGCACGCGGCATCGGCAAGCCTCTGAACCTGACACTGGAGCGCGCGGCCTGGGGTATTCACGAGACAATTAATGAAGACGTCGCCCGGGCATTCCGCGTGCATGCCTCCGAAATTGGGTTCGATTATCGTCGATGCAGCATGCTCGCCTTTGGCGGGTCCGGCCCAGCCCATGCAATGCGGATCGCGCGCAAGTTACGCATTCCCAAAGTCGTGTTCCCGATTGGGGTTGGGGTCATGTCGGCGATCGGGATGCTGGTCTCGCCGTTGTCGTTTCAAGTCGCCCGAACCAACCGGGTGTTCTTGGATCAAATCAACTCCGAACAATTCGGCAAGTTTTTTGGCTCGCTTCAGGAAGAAGTATCAAAAGTCCTGCTTGAGGCCGGGCTTTCTGAAGCGAGCACCACGGTTCATCGTTCTCTCGACATGAGGTACGAAGGGCAGGGCTTTGAGATCGAAGTGCCCTTGCCGGACGCCAAAGACGTCACAGAGCTTTTTGCGCAGCTGCCGCAACTTTACGCTGACGCCTATAAGGAAATCTTCTCCCTCAGCTTTATCGACGAACCGATTGAAATTCTTAACTGGAAAATAGAGGCGATCGGTCCGTTGCCGCGCATCCGCGACCGTTGTTTGTCGAGAGGCAGCCAGACAAGTCCTGAACCGCGCGGTCGCCGGCGCGCCTATTTTCCCGAGAGCGGCTTTATCGATTGCCCGGTCTACGACCGCTACACGTTTGAGCCCGGCTTTACTGTGCAGGGGCCTGCGCTGATTGAGGAGCGCGAATCGACCTGCGTGCTCGGCCACAATGACCGGGCGCGGCTTGACAATTACGGAAACCTGATTGCGGAGCCGGGGACATCGGCATGAGCATGGGCAAGAATTTGGACGCCGTCAGCCTCGGCATTCTCTGGGACAGGCTTATTTCTGTAACGAATGAGATCGTCCAAACGCTTGTGCGGACGTCGTTCTCCTCGATCGCACGCGAGAACTACGACCTTTCATGCGTGTTGTTCGACGCAAAAGGCCGTAGCATCGCGCAGGGCACGATGAGCGTGCCGGTGTTCATCGGTACGGCGCCGCAAACGATGCGCCACATGCTGAATGCGATCCCGCCCGATCAACTCGAGCCAGGCGACGTCATATTGACGAACGACATATGGATGGGGACCGGCCACCTGTGGGATCTCAATGTGATGCGGCCCGCCTTTCGTAATGGCCGCATCGTCGGTTATGCGCTCAGCATCAGCCATCTGCCCGACATCGGGGGCCGCGGATTTTCGGCGATCAATCTCGATATGTATGAAGAAGGCCTGCAAATTCCAATTTGCAAGGTGATCAAGGCAGGCAAATTGAACACCGAACTGATCGAATTGATTCGCATGAACGTACGGGTCAGCGAGCAGGTCATCGGCGACTTGATGGCGAATATCACCGCCACCGAGGTTGGCTGCCGGCACATGCTCGAATTCATGGACGAATATGGTCTCGACAGCCTCGAGCCCTTGGCCGACACGATCATCCAGCAATCTGAAAGCGCGATGCGCCGGGCGATTGCCGACATGCCGGACGGCATCTACCGCAACAAGATTCAGGTGGAGGCTTTCGACGAGCCGGTCACTTTGGCTTGCGCCATCCACATTAAAGGCAACCGGCTGCTTGTCGATTTCGAGGGCACCGGGCCCTCGCTCCCTTCGGCGATCAATGTTCCGATGTGTTACACGCGGGCCATGGCGGCCTACTCGATCAAGGCCTTGGTTTTGCCTCATGTGCCCAACAACGCCGGTTCAGTCACCCCGATCGAAGTCAAGGCGCCGCATGGCTGCATTCTCGACGCCCAGCCTCCGTCGGCAACGGGGGCTCGTTTCATGATCGGGCATTTTGTCACGCCGCTGGTTTTCGGTGCCCTGGCAAAAGCAATTCCCGACAAGGTCCAGGCCGACCCCGGCATGACGTGTATTCTGAACGTTATCGGCAAGAACCCGCGCGGCAAGGAGTTCGCGACGCTGTATTTTTCCGCAGGCGGGTTTGGCGCATTGAAAGGGCTCGACGGGCTATCGGCAACGCCGGCACCGTCGAACATGATGGTCATGCCGACCGAAACCTGGGAGGTCTTGACCGGCATTCGCATTGTTTCGCGCCGGCTCAGAGCGGACTCCGGTGGTCCTGGCCAATACCGCGGCGGGCTCGGCCAAGAGATTGTGCTGCAGAACGATACCGGCCATCCCCTGACCGTGTTCGCCATGGGGGCGCGGACAGATTATCCGGCACTCGGGGTTTGTGGCGGCCAGCCGGGAGCAACGCGCAGCTATCGGCTCAACGGGCAGATGATTCATCCGAAAGGCCGTTACCAGCTCAAGGCCGGCGATCAAATCGAGATTCTCGAGGCGGGCGGGGGTGGTTACGGTCCTGCCGAGCGTCGTAAGCCCGCTCAGATCGCCGCCGACATCCGCCTCGGTTTTGTGACTCGGGAGGCTGCAATCCGCGACTACGGCTACCGGGACAGCATTTAGGTCGAGCGTCTAGCCGGAGTTTCGTCCGTTACGTGTAATTGCATGTTTGGACGCCAGGAAATGCGCCTTGATGATCGAGCTGGCCCAGTTTCCATCGCCTGCCTTCAACGCGGAGATCAGATCCGTATAGCGTTCGGTGGCGCGGACCCAGTCATCGCTGTCAAATTCGAAATGCGATCGCTGCACCAGCGGAATATTGCTGGTCTGCCGCAGAAAGTCCTCGAGCACTTGATTGCCTGAATTTTTGAACACGATGGCATGAAATTCCAGATTGAGCTTGGCGCACTCGTTGAGGTAGTCGGTGCCCCGTCGCATCGAGGCTTTGGCCATGGTCTTGTTGATGTCGGTCAGGCGGTCGAGATCCGGTTTCTGGATGCGGCTGGCCGCGAGCCGCGCACCCATGGCGGCCAGTTCGGCGCGGACGTCGATAAGGTCGGTCAGCGAATCGCCGGCCCATCCAATGACGTAAGCCCCGTGATTGGGGACGAACTGAACGAATCCGTCGGCTGCGAGACGTCGCAAGGCCTCGCGAACCGGCGTGCGGCTGACGCCGATTTCATTGGCCAAATGACCTTCGCGCAAATGTGCGCCGGCAGGAAATTCGCCGCCCAAAATTCGCGCGCGAATGGTCTGATATGCGCGGGTTGCTGCCTGAGCCATCGCTCAATATTTTGAACACCGGGCGCCGAGCATGCAACGGATGGCGCTTTTTTGCCGAGTCATTCAGGCCTTATTTCCGCGACAGGATAAAAAATGTTGGCTTTCGTGGCGATCTCGGCGGATTGATCAAGATCGAAAGTTCTTTGCAGTTCAACACGTTATGCTTGGAAACCAGCCGTTACCCTGACCATCGTCCCGTCCTTCGCGAGCGTCCGGCCCCATCACAGCGCGGACGCAGCGCTCTCGCCGGCGAGCCGTGCCTGGGCATTGAGGCGGATCGGCGCGTTGATAGCGCCGAAGCCTTTGTAGCCCTGGCGCTCTACCACCTCGAGGAAGAACAAATCCTTGAAGCTCGTGGTGTAGAGCTGAAGGTACTCGCCGTTGCCGTCCCTGTCGTAAAGGATGTTGTTGTCTTTCAGCCGTTTGAGCCGCGCACGGTCGATGTCGACGCGCGCTTCGAGATCGTCGTAGTAATTTTCCGGAATGCGCAGGATTTCGACGCCGCTGTCCTTGAGCCGGGCGGCGGTCAGGAAAATGTCGCGGGTGGCAAAGGCGATGTGCTGCACGCCCGAGCCGAAATACTCATTGAGGAAGCGGGAAGACTGCGTACGCGGGCTTTGGCTTGCGTTGAGCGCAATGCGGAGAGCGCCGTCGGCGGTTTCAACGACCTGACTGCGCACGATGCCGCCTGGATCGGTGATGTCGACCTGCGGCGTTTTCTGCACATCGAGCAGCGACGTGTAGAACAACAGCCATGACAGCATGTCCTCGTAGTGCATCGACTGCGAGATGTGGTCGACGGCGACCAGCCCGGCATCGCCGCCTTTGCCGCCCGTCACCGGCGCGAACTCGATGTCCCAGACCTTGCCGAGTTTGCTCGCCGGATCGAGAAAGTAGAGCAGGCTGCCGCCGACGCCGCGCACTGCCGGAATCTCGAGTTCGCCCGGGCCGACCTTCTGACGGAAGGGCGTGTCGTGCAGCTTTTCGGCGCGGTCGAGCGTCGCGGCCGCGCTCTCGACCTTGAGCCCGATGGCGCAGACCGACGGCCCGTGCGTGATGTAATGCGAATGCGCAAAGCCTTCCTTTTCCTTGTTGATGACGAGATTGATCGAGCCTTGCGACCAGCGCGACACCGCCTTCGACTTGTGCTGGGCGACGTGGCGGAAGCCGAGCCCGGAAATGAACTGCGCAAGTTCATCGGCGGTGCGGTCGTCGACGGCGAATTCGACGAATTCAACGCCGAGGCATTTTGATCGCGGCGGCAGCGCCGGAATGTCGGTCGCCGCCTTCCCGGTCCTTTGGCGCAACTGGTCCATGAGGTAGACGAGCGAGCGTTGGCCGTCGATGGCGACGGCGCGCGGCGAACCGGCGCGAAACTGGTCGTTGAAGATCTCCAGCGAGAGATCACCCTGATAGCCGGTCGTCTGCACCGCCGTCATGAAATCGATCAGCGGGAAGTCCCCCTGGCCGGGGAAGCAGCGGAAATGCCGGCTCCAGGACAAGACGTCCATCTCCAGCCATGGCGCATCGGCGAGCTGCACGAGGAAAATCCGGTCGCCGGGAATGGCTGACATCGTCTTCAGGTCGGTTTTTCGCGCGTAGGTGTGGAAGCTGTCGAGCACGAGCCCGATCGCCGGATGGTCGGCGCGCCGCACCACCTCCCAGGCGTCGCGGTAGTCGTTGATGTGGCGCCCCCAGGCCAGCGCCTCGAAGCCGACGCGCAGGCCGCGTTTGGCCGCGCGCTCACCGAGCTCGTGGAAATCGGCTGCCGCTCGGTCGATGCCGCCGAGTGATTCCGGAGACACGTTGCTGCATACCATCAGCAGGCTGCAGTTCAGCTCCTGCATCAGGTCGAACTTGCGCTCGGCGCGGTCGAACGTGCGCTGCCGCTGCGGCTCCGGCATCCCCTCAAAATCGCGGAACGGCTGAAAGGTGATGGCGCGCAGGCCGAGACCGGACATCTCGCGGGCAATGTCAGCGGGAGTTCCGCCGTAGGCGAGGAGATCGCTCTCGAAAATCTCGACGCCGCGGAATCCGGCCGCGGCGATTGCTTGCAGCTTCTCGCTGAGACCGCCGCTGAGGCAAACCGTGGCAATCGAGGTCTTCATGGCTTCGTCCTTTCCCGGGTAGCGTCAGCTCGCCACGCGCAAAGCAGCCTCGCGCGCCTCGTAGCCGGCGGCGAAGGCACGATGAAGGCGTCCGAGGTCGGGCGTGACGCCGGTGAACAGACGGAACGCTTCGACCGCCTGATGCACGCACATGCCGCCGCCGCTGAGCACGCGCGCGCCCTTGGCAGCTGCTGCTTTGATGAACTCGGTGTCGACCGGCGTGTAGATAACGTCGGCGGCCCAATGCGAGGCCTTGAGCGCGGACGCCGGGACGGGGTTGCCGGGAAAGCCGCGCATCCCCGTTTGCGTGGCATTGACGACCCCGGCGGCCGCCCGGATTTCGCTCTCCAGGTCGCCAGCGACCCGGCAGCGCCGGGCGCCAAAATGTCGGCCGAGGGCGTCGCACAAGGCCTTGGCGCGCGGCTGATCGCGATCGGATACGACGAGCAGGCCGACGCCGAGATCCATCAAGGCGAAGGCCACGGCGTGTCCGGCGCCGCCGGCGCCGACCAGCACGACGGTCGCGCCACGCGCGCCGTCCGCCCCGAACGTCTCGGCGAAACTATGCCGCCATCCGGCGCGGTCGAAATTATAGCCCTTGGTGCGGCCGTCCGGCCCGATCGCGACGGTGTTGACCGCGCCGACCTGGGCCGCTTCTGCATCGATGCTGTCAAGCAGCGGCAGGACCTCCTGCTTGAAGGGATAGGTAATGTTGACACCGGCAAAGCCTGCGGCTTTGACCGCGTCGAGAAGCTGCGGCAGCCGCCGCTCGCGCAGCCGGTCAACGTCCAGCAAATGATAGAAGCCGTCGATGCCGGCGGCCTTGAATGCGTCGGCGAACAGCGCCGGCGACAGCGACCCCATGATGTTTGCCCCGATCAGCCCAATCAACATTCTGCGCCCGTTCATGACACGCGCTCCGGTTGGGCCAAGCCGCCGCCGAGGAAAAGCTGGGCTATGCGTGGATCGGCGAGAATAGTGGCGGCGGTGTCCTCGATCCTCGTCTGCCCCTGCTCCAGCACCAAGCCGAAATCGGCCATCTGCAGGGCCTGCTTGGCGTTCTGCTCGATCAGCAAGATGGTAACGCCGCCGTCGCGGAGCGATTTCAAGATCGTGAACACCTCTTGTACCATGAGCGGGGACAGACCGATCGACGGCTCGTCGATCAGGATCAGTTTCGGATCGAGCAGCAGCCCGCGCGCTACTTCAAGCATCTTCTGCTGGCCGCCCGACAAGGTCGAGGCCTGCCGGTCCGCCTTTTCCTGCAGCATCGGAAAGCGCTGCATGATCCGGTCGAGCCGCTGCGGCAAGCCTGATTGGTCGGATAACGTGACGCCGCCGAGTTCGAGGTTATGGCGCACGCTCAGCTCCGGAAAGATGTTGCGGCCCTGCGGAATGTAGACGACGCCGGCATCGAGCAGCTGGCGGGGCGTGAAATTTGTCGTATCCCGGCCGTCGAACTTGATCGTTCCGCTGCGCACCGGCAACAGGCCGAAAATCGTCTTGAACATGGTCGATTTGCCGGCGCCGTTTGGGCCGATCACCGTCGTGATCGCGCTACGCTGAATAAGAGCGCTCGTTCCATTAAGAATCGTCATCTTGCCGTAGCCGGCAACCACACGGTCGAGGGTGAGCAACGGGTCCATGGTCACGTCAGTGTCCGAGATAGGCTTCAATGACGGCCGGGTTGCGCGCGATATCGCGCGGCGCTCCCTCGGCGATGATCCGTCCTTCCGCGAGGACGAGCACCCGCGTGCATAGCGCCATGACGAATTCCATCTGGTGCTCGATGACCACAAATGTCGCCTTGCGCTCTGCATGATAGGCCTGCAGACGCTCGCGCAAATGGCCCAGCATCGTCAGGTTGACGCCGCCTGCGGGTTCATCCAGCAGGACCAGCCGCGGGCCGGCCATGAAGGCCATGGCGGCGTCGAGCAGTTTTTGCTGGCCGTAGCTCAACAGGCCGGCCGGCGCGGACGACAGGTGGGACAGGCGGAAAAACGCGATCATCTGGTCGGCGGCGTCACCGAGGCCGGCGTCCGCGCGTCCGATCAAGCGCGACAGCATGGTGCCGCGATGCTCTTGCCCGGCCAGGATCAAATTGTCGCGCACCGAAAGCTGCGGAAAAACCTGGAGGAGCTGGAACGTGCGGCTGACACCGAGCCGGTTGAGGTCGCATGGCCGCATACCGGTGGTCGGCTTTCCATCGACGCGCACTTCGCCGCCGTTCGGCGACAGCTGACCGAGGACGCAGTTGAACAGCGTCGACTTTCCGGAGCCGTTCGGCCCGATGATGCCGAGGATCTCGCCCTCGCGAACCTCGAACGACACGCCGTCGACCGCGGTGATGCCGCCGAACGATTTGCGCAGGTTCGAGACTTGCAGCACCGCGCTCATGGCGCCGCCTCCTTGCCTCGAGGCGCAAACGCCTTCAGCGCGCGCTCAAGCAAACCGAGGATGCCGGACGGGCAGAAAGCCATCATCACCATGACCAGCATGGCATAAACGATGAGATAGTAGCCTTGGGCCACCCGCATCCATTCCGGCAGCAGCACGGCGATCAGCGCGCCGACAAACGGGCCGAAAAAGTAGCCGCTGCCGCCGACGATCACCATCAGCAGCAAATTGAACGATAGGCCGAGCGTGAACGACACCGGTTCGATGAATTGCACGAGCGGCGCGTAAAGCGCGCCGGCCATCCCGCCGAGGCTGGAGCCGATGGCGAAGGCCATCAGCGTATAGCGGCGCGTGTCGAGCCCGAGCGAGAGCGCGCGCACGGGGTTTTCACGCAATGCGACAAAGGCCCGGCCCCAGGGCGAGCGAAGCATCCACCATGTTGCCGCGGCGAGCACCGCGAGCATGCCGAGGCTGAAATAATAGAAGTTCAATGCCTTGAACGTGGACCAGCCGAAGAACGAGGGTCGGGCGACGCCGTTGATGCCGTAAATCCCGCCGGTCAGCCATTCCTCGTTGCGCAGCACGAGAAATACCAGCGTGCTGAAGGCGAGCGTCACGAACGCGAGATAATGATGCTGCACGCGCAACGCCGGATAGCCGAGAACCCAGCCGACGGCGAAGCACAAAGCGCCCGCGGCGAGAAAGGCGAGCGCGAAGGGACAGCCCACTGGCGTCAGCAGCGCCACGGTGTAAGCCCCGATGCCGACGAAAGCGCCCTGGGCGAGCGATACCTGGCCCGCATAGCCGAGCGTCAGGTTGAGGCCGAGCGCTGCAATCGTCAGCACCGCCCACATCGAGATCAGATAGATGCCGAACGGCTTGAGCAGCAGCGGCGCGATCAACGCGAAAATTGCGGCTGCCGCCGCAGCGCCCGCGGCGAGCCATTTCATATTGTGCGCTCCTCGACGCGGCCGAGCAGGCCCTGCGGTCGCAGCAGAATGACGGCGATCAGAATGACGAGCGGAAAGGCGCCGCGGTACTGGGACGAGATGTAGGCGGCGGAGAGGTTGTCGAGCACGCCCAGAATGACGCCGCCGAGAATGGCGCCGCGGACCTGATTGAAGCCGCCGATGATGGCGGCGATGAAGGCGGCCAGCCCCAGCGTGTCGCCGTTGTTGAATTTCGCCAGGTAAATCGGGCTTATCAGGATCGAGGCGATGGCGACGAGCACGGCATTGATGAGAAACGTGTAGAGCACCATGCGTTCGACCGGGATGCCGAGGATGCGCGCCAGCGTGGAGTTCTGCGCCGTCGCCTGCATCTGGCGGCCGAGCCGCGTCCGGTTGAGCAGCAGGTTCAGCGCCACCACGGTGACGATGGCGACCGCAAGGACCGCGAGGCTTTGCGTCGACACCACCGCGCCCAGGATGTCGATATCGGCTGCCGGCACCAGGGCCGGGAACGGCTGCGCCTGCGAACTGTAGAATTCCTTGGCGCCTTCCTTGAGCAACAGCGACAGCGCGATGGTGGAGATCACCAGCGGCAGCACCCCGTACTTGAGCATCGGGTCGACGACCGCGAGCTTGAACAAGACGCCGAGGACCGCGATCGAGACCACGATGCTGATCGCGGCCGCCAGCCAGAACGGAGCGCCGGCGTTCATCGCCGCCAGCACGAAGAATGCCGGCAGCATGACGAATTCGCCTTGAGCGAAATTGATCGTCTGCGAGGTCTGCCAAACCAGCGTGAAGCCGACCGCGATCAACGCATAAATGGCGCCGGTCGCGAGACCGGAAACCAGAAGCTGAAAGAAAGAAGCCATCGCGCGGTCTTTGGCTTCCGCCCGGCAGAGTTGCCGGGCGGAAGAGGTCTTCGGGTGAGGATTAGTTGCCGAGCTTGGGCAGGACCTTGACGATCTTCTGCTTGCCGCCGACCACCTCGCCGAGGAAGCTTTCGCGATCGATGTCGCCGTTCTTGTCCCAGCTCGCTTCCATCAGGATGCCCGGCTCATCTTTGGGGGTGATGGTGATGCCATGCGCCTTCTCGGCAAAGGCCTTGCTGTCGAATTTGCCGATCTTCTCGGTCACGAACTTGATGAAGTAGACCGCGGTGTAACCCTTGATGCCGTTATGGTCGCAGACATAGTTGAAGCGCTTCTTGAACTTGGCGGCGAAGTCCTGCACCGCCGGGTTCGGCGCATCGACGGTGAGGCCGACATGGCCTTGCACGCCTTCGGCCGCGCCGCCGGCAAGGTCGATCACCTTCTGGCCGAGCAGTGTCGTCTCGCCGATGAGCGGCTTGTTGATGCCCTGTTTCTTGGCCTCGCGCAGAAAGCGCGCGCTCTCTTCCTCGTTGACGTAAACGAAGATCGCGTCCGCATTGGCGGCCTTGAGCTTGACCACGTCGGCGGAGAAGTCAGCCTGGCCCGATTCGGTCGAAATATCCGCGGCGACCTTGATGTTGCGCGCGTTCATCTCCTTGATGAAGGTGTCGCGCCCGCCTTTGCCGAAGTCGTTGTTCACCCACAGAACCGCCACCGATTTCGCCTTGACGCCGTCGCGGATGTAGTTGGCGATCTTCGGCATGCTGAACTGCTGGCCGAACGACGTCCTGAAAACATAGGGATTGCCCTTCTGGGTGATTGCCGCGGCCTCGCCGCCGACGATCTCGGGGATTTCCGCCTGCTGCGTCAGCAGCATGTCCACCATCACCGAACCGGAAAACACCGGACCGAGAATCACATAGGGCTTGTTGTCGAGGACCTTTTGCACCTGCGCACGCGAAGTGCCGGCATCGCTCTGCGTGTCGAGGACAGGCGTCTCGATTTTCTTGCCGAGAATGCCGCCTTTGGCGTTGATCTCGTCGATGGCCATCAACATGCCGTCGCGGAAATTGGTGCCGGACACCGCGCCGGCACCGGACAGTTCGAGCACAGCCGGGATGTAGACGGTCGATTGCGCGTGCGCAGGATTCGCCAGGCCAAGGCCGGCGACGATCAATGGGGCAAAGAGCGCTCTGCGAGACATTAGACGTTTCCTCCTGTTCGTAGCGATGGCATCCCGTTGGGTCGGGGCTTTTCGCAAGCGGCAGGCCCTGGGGCCCGCCTCAGATGCGACCTTGCTAATCCACCGGCACAAGGTCAATAACAAAGACGTATGCGGAACTTAACATGATGTTATTTTCGTCGCGGGCCGCGCTGCCGCGTCGCCGCCTCCATTTCACTGCGCAACAGCGCGACAAATCGCGCGCCATGGCTCGACAGCGGCACGTCCCGGCGGTGCGCGACGTAGGTCTGAAATGCAGTCGGCTCCGCGATTTCAACCGCGCGCACCGACGGCCATTGGTCGGCGGCCAGCGTGAACTCGTCGACGACCGCGATGCCGAGTTTGTGGGCGACGAGGGCACAGACGGTCGAGCCGAAGCGCGCCCGGATTGCGACTTCATAACGCAGGTCGCGGCCGGCGAAAAGGTTGGCCACGATCCGGCCATAGGGGTCGTTGGGATCAACGCCGATCAGCGGGTACTTGGCCATCTCGTCCGCAGCCACGCGCGCGCGGCGCGCCAGCGGATGATCGTCCGGCACGATGCACTTGAGGCGGCCGCGCGCCAGCGGCTCGACGGCAATCAGCGGGTGGTCCAGCCTGTCGCTCAGCGCCACCAGTTCGCCCTTGCCGAGCAGCAGATAGTCGATGGCGTCCTCGATCTTCAGAATATCGATTTCGACGAGGAGGTTCGGCAATGCTTTGCGCAGGCCCGCAACCGCGCGCGGCACCATGACATTGGCGATGCTCGGCACGGAGCCGACCTTGAGCTCGGTGCTCGATCCGCTTTTGATCCGGGAAATGACGAATTGAAGGTCTTCGACCTTGTCATAGACGCCGTTGATCTGGCTGAAGATCGCATTGGCCTGCGGCGTCGGGGTGTAGCGGCCGCCCTTGCGGCTGAACAGCTTCACTCCGACGAGCGACTCGGCGTGCTTCATGACGCGACTGACGCCGGGCGAGGACACGTTAAGCAGTCGCGCCGCGCCGCCGACGGTACCCGTCACCATAATCGCGCGTATGACCTCGATTTGGCGCAGCGTCAGCATCGGTCCGTTCCGGCAGCCTGGCGGCTCAATATAACAGATTGCCCGCGAACCCGCCCATGCGCGCTGCCGGACGCGGTCAAATCAAAGCCGGCGCGATGCGACCCGCACCGCGCCGGCGATTGACGGCGTGCCTCGGATTATGCCGGCAGTGGCTTGCCTTTGGTTTCGGGCAGGAACGGCGTCACCACGAAGCCGAGAATGTAGATGAAGGAGAAGGCCACTGCGACCTTGCTGAAGCCGCCCAGTTGCGCGATTAGGAAGCCGGCGAATAGCGGCCCCATGAAAGCAATGAAACGCGGCGCGTTGAAAGCGAAGGCCATGCCGGTCGCGCGCATGCGCGTCGGGAACAATTCGGGCAGCCACACCGCCATCCACGAGTATTGGCCGAGCGTGAAGAAGCCGTTGATGCCCGCCATCAACACCAGCATGTGGATGTCGCTGGTCCACATGTAGAGCACCGGCGTCATGACCAGCGAGCCGGCGAAGAAGATCATGACGATTGGCTTGCGGCCGAAACTGTCGGCCAGATAGCCGAGGCCGAAATAGCCGATGATGGCGCCGAGGTTGTAGCTCATGCCGGCATAGGCCGCCCAGGTTTGCGCCGGCAGCCCAGCTTTGCCGGCGGCTGCACCGATGAAGGGCGGCACCCAGGTCGAGATGCCCCACCACGCGACCGTCGTCGTCAACGACATCAGGAACGCGACAATGGTGCGGGTGCGGATTTCTGGATCGACGAAGAGATCGGCGAAGGTGAAGCGCGTCAGTGCATGATCCTCGGCACTCAATTGCGCGCCGCTGCGCTTCTTGGCATGCGCCGACTTGCGCTTCTCGTTCGTGCGCTCCCACTTCTCCGACTCGTCGACGCCGGTGCGCAGCCACAGCGCAAACAGCGCCGGCACGATGCCGATCAGGAACATGATGCGCCACGCGCCGGGGCCGTAGCCGGAAACGAACAGCCACACGAACGAGGCGAGGAAGAAGCCGATACCGAGGCCGCACTGCATGAGGCCCGCGCCCTTGCCGCGGGCGTCGTCGGGCCATGCTTCGGCAGTGATGGAAGCGCCGGTCGCCCACTCCGAGCCGATGGCGACGCCGACGATGAAGCGCAGCAACGCGAACGAAATCCAATCCCAGGCGATCGCGGACAAACCGGTTGTCAGCGAGTAGGCGACGATCGCCAGAATCATGGTCCGGCGCCGCCCGATGTAGTCGGCGAGCGCGCCGCCGACGAAGCCGCCAATGCCCCAGCCGAGCAGCGTGATGGCGATGACGGTGCCGGCGTAGGCCGGGATTTGCGGATACTGCGACGGATCGAGCAACTGGCGCAGCGCCACGGCCACCGTCAGGATCAGCGCGAAGGCCTCGTAGCCGTCGAACATCCAGCCGATGTTCGAGGCGATCATGGTCTTCCATTGGTTGGCATTGAGACTGCGATACCAAGGTGCCTTTCCGGCCATTGCAGCGGTCGACATGAGTCCCCTCCCGTTAAGACGCGTTTCCCGGTGCGCCGGTTGACCCGGCTCTCATCTTGCGCGCGGCTATTTTGACCGCATTTACGATCTCTGGATAGGCCGCGCAGCGGCAAAGGTTGCCCGACAGATAGTCCTTGATCTCTTCGTCGCTGGGCGAGGCGTTTCTCGACAGCAGGGATTTTGCCATCAGCACAAAGCCCGGCGTGCAATAGCCGCATTGGAAGGCGCCGGCCTCGATGAAAGCTTCCTGTACGGGGTCAAGCGCGTCCGCCCCGCCAAGATGCTCGACCGTGACGATGTCTGTCCCGTCGGCGAACACGGCAAGATGCAGGCAGCCGGACACCGGCTTGCCATCGACCAGCACGGTGCAGCAGCCGCACAGGCCCTGGCCGCAGCTTTCGCGTGCGCCGGTCAGGGCGAAGCGGCCCTGCAGCATGTCGACCAGATTGTGGTGCGGCTCGACATCGGCCGTCACGGCGCGGCCATTGAGGGTGAAATGAATGGTGCGCGCCGTCATGTCACATATCCTTGAGCGGCTTGCCCGCTTTGGCGCGCAGGGCGCGGAAGACGGCCTCGGCGGTCAGCGGCAACTCGGTCAGGCGCACGCCGACGGCGTCGTCAATGGCATTGGCGATCGCCGGCGAGACGCCGAAGGTCGCGAGCTCGCCGACGCCCTTGGCGCCGAACGGGCCGTTGGACTGGAAGGCGGCGACCGCCTCGTTTTCCATCGCCGGCGGCACGTCGTGGATGCCGGGAATTTTGTAGTCGGCGAGTGAAGCATTCGTCACCTGTCCGCCGTCGAGATGCATCTTTTCGAACAGCGTGAAGCCGAGCTGCATCAGCGCTCCCCCCGACAACTGCGTCTCGACGATCTTCGGGTTGATCGGCGTGCCGACGTCGGCGACGTTGATCAGCCGGGTCACGCGCAGCTGGCCGGTCTCGGTGTCGATCTCGACTTCGGCGCCGGCGCCCGCCGTCATCCAGAACGGCGTGGCGTTCGGCGTCTGGCCAGTCGCCGCATCCGGCGGCACATAATCGGGCTTGTAGGTGCCGGTGCCGATGATGTTGCCGGCGCGCATGCCGTATTTCTTCACGAACAGGTCGGGCAGGGGGATGTTCGAGCCTTCCGGCTCGCCGACCTCCCGGGCGAGCGCTGCGAGTTTGGCTTTGGCGTCTTCCGCCGCGAGCCGCACGGCGTTGCCCATGTGAAACAACGAGCGCGAGCCGAGCGTGCCCATGTCGTAAGGCGTCACGTCGGTATCGCGCGGCACGATGCGGATTGTCTCCGCAGCCATGTTGAGCACCTCGCCGACGATCTGCGCCATGGCGGTATCGGAGCCCTGGCCCATGTCGATGGTGCCGCAATAGACCGTGACGCTGCCGTCGCCTGCGACGTTGACGATGGCG
>Ga0209581_1001492_pt1 | contig 26896 bp, 21 predicted proteins | sample Coa_R2_FD_187160 | JGI IMG/M metagenome (GOLD analysis project Ga0209581, IMG submission 187160) | Surface soil microbial communities from Centralia Pennsylvania, which are recovering from an underground coalmine fire - Coalmine... | ecosystem: Environmental > Terrestrial > Soil > Unclassified ...
TCATGGCCGGGCTGCTCTTCTGGATTGACAAGCGGCTGGCGGTGGACGCCCTTGCGGTCCTGCCGTTCATCCTGGTGGTGACCTACGTCTTCCGGAAATACGTGCGCGACGCGAACCGGAAAATCCGCACCGCGATCGCCCGCATCAACGCGTTTTTGCAGGAATACATCTCCGGGATGAGCGTCGTGCAACTTTTCAACCGCGAACCGAAGGCGCGGGAGGAGTTCGGTCGGCGGAATCGCGACAACATGCTGGCCTGGCGGGACGCCATCCTCGCCTACGCGCTGTTCTATCCCGCGGTCGAGTTTCTCAGCACCGCGACGATCGCCTTCATCTACTGGTCCGGCGGCCACCGCATTATCAGCAATACGCTCACGCTTGGCGTTCTGATCGAATTTACGATGTTCGCAAACCGCTTTTTCCGGCCCATTCAGGACCTCAGCGAAAAATTCAACATCCTGCAATCCGCGATGGCGGCGAGCGAGCGCATCTTCAAGCTTCTCGACGAGCCGGTAACCATCGAGTCTTCCGCGGAAGCCAGGCAGCTTGTTTCGCCGCGCGGAGAAATCGAGTTTCGTAACGTCTGGTTCAGCTACAAGAACGTTCCGGAGCCCGCTGACGAAGACTGGGTGTTGCGCGACGTCTCTTTCCGCATCGAGCCGGGACAGAACTTCGCCATTGTAGGTCACACCGGTGCTGGCAAGACGACTCTGATCTCCCTGCTTTTGCGCTTCTATGACATCCAGCGCGGGCAGATTCTCCTCGACGGCATCGATATTCGTTTGCTGGACTTGCGGGATCTGCGCCGTCAGTTCGGAATCGTCCTGCAGGATCCGTTTCTGTTCACGGGCACCATCGAATCGAACGTTCGACTCGGCACGCCCGGAATCGATCGCGCCGCGGTTGAGCGAGCTTTGCAGGAGATCGGACTGGGCGATTTCGTGCGCTCTTTGCCGGAAGGCGTCGCCACTCCCGTCAACGAGCGCGGTTCCACGCTTTCCGTCGGCCAGCGCCAGCTGATCAACTTTGCGCGAGCGCTGGCGCACAATCCACGTTTCTTGATCCTCGATGAAGCCACCTCCAGCGTGGACACCAAGACCGAACTGCAAATCCGGGAAGCGCTGAACCGGCTACTGGCCGGCCGCACGGCGCTGGTGATCGCCCATCGTCTGAGCACGATTCAGCACGCGGACCGAATCCTCGTGTTTCACAAGGGTCGCCTGCGTGAGCAGGGCGATCACCAGGAGCTGCTCGCTTTGCGCGGCATTTACTACCGGCTGTATCAGTTGCAGTACAAGGAGCAGGAATTGCCCGTGCCGATGGAGAGCGGCGGTCCTTCCTCGGTTTCGCAACTTCCGACTCCTCTTCCCGCCAGCGACTAAGTTCTCGCCCTCTCTATGCCTCCAAGGACACTCCTTCTTTCCGCGGGCGAAGCCAGCGGCGACATGTACGCGGCTCGCCTTGCGTGCGAACTGAAGCGGCGCGCTGACGTGGAAATTTTCGGCATGGGAGGAGCCGAGATGCGCTCCGCCGGCGTGGACGTCGTCACGGACTATTCCGAAGTCGCGGTCGTGGGCATCACGGAAATTATCAGCCGCCTTCCTTCTCTGCTACGCGCCATGCGCCGGCTTGTCTCCGAGGCGCGCCGCCGCAGACCGACGCTGGCGATCCTCACCGACTTTCCCGGGTTCCATTTGCGGCTGGCTCGCAAGCTGAAGCCTCTCGGCGTCAGGAACGTCTATTACATCTGCCCGCAGTTCTGGGCTTGGCGGCCGTGGCGGACGCGCGTTATTCGGCGGCGCTTCGCTCTGGCCCTTTGCATCTTCCCGTTCGAGGAGAAGTTCTTTGGAGACGCGGGCGTAGCCGTGAAATTCATCGGCCACCCGCTTGTGGGTCAGGTCCAGGCAAAGCGCACACCCGAGGAGTTTTGCGCCGAGCACCTGCTCGATCCTGGAAAGCCGATCGTGACCGTGCTGCCGGGAAGCCGGCATGCGGAGCTTGCCCAGCATCTGCCGATCCTTCGCGCGGCGTGCGCAGGGATTCATACGACCGTTCCCGTTCAATTCGTCGTTGCGGCCGCTCCCGGACGCGCGGCGGAGCTTCAAAACGGCTGGCCTTCCGAACTGGCCGTCCGTGTTGTGGAGGGTCAAACTTATGATGCGCTTGCCGCAGCTCACGCCTGCATCGTGTCGAGCGGAACCGCCACGGTTGAGGCCGCGCTTCTGGATGCGCCGATGGTGGTCGTTTATCGCGTCACGCCGATCACGGCGCTCCTGGCCAAGCCTCTGGTCCGGACGGAGTATTTCAGCATGGTGAATCTGATTGCCGGACGGCGCATAGTGCCGGAGTTGATCCAAAAGGACTTCACACCCGAAAGAGTATCGGAGGAGGTTCTGAAGCTGCTGCGCGATGCCGGCGCACGGGAAGCCATGCGCGCCGGTTTGGCCGAAGTGCGGTCGCGCCTGGGCCCTCCCGGGGCCGCCGAGCGCGCCGCGGATGCCATCGCCGGACTGCTGCAAGCCGATTCTGGCAACGCTTCCTAGGCCGCTGCTATCCTATATATGGAAACGAATGTCACATTTGCCGAATGGTGAAAGGCGACCGATGCCCCTCCGCCAAACTGCCCTCCGCCTGAGCACTCTGATTTTGCTTGCAGGCGCCATTGGTACTCTCCCGCAATCCGCGCTCGCGCAGGAGAAGGAAAATTTCCTCGCGGACCACTACGATCTCTCCGCCACGCTCGATCCCGGCGGCCAATCGATCTCCGCGACGGCGAAAGTGGACTTTACTGCGCGCGAAGCCTCCAGCGTGGTGCGCGTGGAGCTGCATCCGAATCTCCGGGTAACCGAAGTCAAAGGCGCCGACGGAAAGCCCGTCAACTTTGAGCGCGAAAATGGCAACCCTCTTGGCCTAATCGTCTCGCTCCCGACGCAAATCGCCACCGGCGGCAAGGTTTCTCTCACGTTCAGCTACTCGGGAGTTCTGGCCAACGAGGAAAACAGCCCTGTTCCCGGAGTGCGCCTGGCTTCCATCGGTCATGATGGCGCGTACCTCCTTCTCCCTGCTCGTTGGTTCCCTCTGACCGCCTATCCCACGCACGGCTATACGGGCATCTTTCGGCTGAACGTTCCGGATACGTTCGCGGTCACAGGTACGGGGAAGGCCGGCGCGCCCACTCCGATGACAAGCGCCACCGCCGGAAGTGGAAGGCTGCTGTATGAATTTCATTGCGACCGGCCGGGCCTGAACGGAACTTACGTCGCGGGCGATCTCCAGCTTAGCCCGCAACAAGTCGAAGGCATCAACGTTTCGGTGTATGCGCCGCGCGCTTCGTCCTCGAACGCCGCGGATTTTGCCGCCGACGTGGCGCGCGCGATCACGACGTTTTCCGATCTTTTCGCGCCAATTCCCGATCCCACTATGTCCGTAATCCAGCTTCCCGACGGCACGGTCCGCGATTTTGCCGGGCCGGGCGTTCTGCTTTTGGCCAAGCGGTATTGGGACCCGAAAGGCAACGACCGCATGATCGCACGCATGGTCGCTTCCCAATGGTGGGGAAATCAGGTGCTTCCGGCCACACGAGGAGACGTGTGGATCAGCGACGGGCTGGCGCGCTATTCCGAGGCGCTGTACGCGGAACAGAGCGCGGGCAAAGAGGCCGGGCTCAAAGCGATTGACGAATTCGCCGTGGGCGCCCTGATGTACGAAGATGCGGCGCCCATCGCGCAGGAAGCGCGGCTGCAGCCCTTCACCAGCGATTACCGCTCGGTGGTGATGAACAAGGGCGCTATGGTCTTTCACATGCTGCGCGCGCAGATGGGGGACGCGGCGTTCAAGACGCTCCTGCACGATTTCTACTTCCGCTTTGCGGAGCGCACCGCAAGCATCGCCGACTTCGAGTCGCTCGCGGAGCAGGTAGAGCAGGCGAGCCTCAAGCCCGGCCAGGAGCCGCCCAATCTGCGCGGCTTCTTCGCGCAGTGGCTCAACTCCACCGGCGTGCCGGATTTTTCCCTCGAATACGTTGTTTATCGGACACCGAAAGGATTTCGCGTCGTCGGCAAAATCAAGCAGCCGCTCGACACGTTTTCCATGCCTGTTGAGTTGCGCATCGATACGGAGGGCAATCCGGAAACGAAAACCGTGGACGTGACCGGCACGGAAACCACGTTTGATGTGGAAACGTTTGGGCGCCCGAAGTCCGGCGGCATCAAGATTGATCCGAACAACGTGATCCTCAAAGGAAGCCCGTCACTACGCTGCCGAGCCGCGATCGCGCGGGGCGAAGAACTCGCCGAGGTCGGCCGCTACTACGATGCAATTCAGCAATACCAGCGGGCGCTGACCATTCAGCCGGGCCGGCCGCTTGCCAACTTCCGCATGGGCGAGGCGTTTTTCTATCAGAAGAACTACCAGGCGGCCGCGAACGCATTCCGGGAAGCGCTGGCGGCGGTCCCCGAACCGTCCGAGAAATGGACTGAGGTGTGGGGCCACATTTACCTGGGAAAGATTTTCGATTTGCTGGGGCAGCGGGCACGCGCCGTCAACGAATACAGCAAGGCAAAGCAAACCAACGACAACACCGGCGGCGCGCAAGACGTCGCGGACAGTTTGTTGAAAAAGCCTTACAGCGAAAGCACGCAGTCTGTGGCCGCCGATCCTTCGCAAAAGAATCCGGCGCCGCCCCCGGCCGACGACAGGCCTAAACTCAAGAAGCCTCAGCCTTAATCGCGCTTCGCCGCCGCTCCGGGCCGTGCGAGTACGGTCGTACGTTGCCGTTTATACTTCCGGCTCTGCTTGCAGCTTTTTCCAGGTTCGCGCGAATACCTGGCGGGCTGCCTCGTCGAACAATACAAAGTAAATTGTTTCGAGCGAACTTCCGCCGCGAAGGTGCTCCACCGCTTCGCGAAGCATGATAGCGGCACACTCTTCCATGGGAAATCCGGAGACGCCAGTACCGATTGCGGGAAACGCGATCGTCTTCAAGCCCCGCTCGGAGGCCAGCCGCAAAGAGTGTGCGGTCGAGGTTCGCAGGGATTTGGCCGTCGTTTGTGTTCCTCGCAAGCTCATGCTTGCGGCGTGAATCACGTGCCGCGCTTTCAGATTTCCGCCGCCGGTAATTGCCGCGTATCCGATGGGGATCGTGCCGATGGCGTTGCATTCTTCCTGGATCGAATCTCCGCCTTTTCGGCGGATCGCGCCAGCCACTCCCGCGCCCAAGAGCAGGTCGTTATTCGCGGCATTCACGATGGCGTCCACGTCCATCTCGGTGATGTCGCCTTGTTGGATGATAAGGCGCTCCAAGAAGGGCTTTGCGGATTGTGGTTTGCTCGCGGCGGCCATTAGCAGCGGCCTCGTTCACGTCCTGGCTTTTCCCTGCGAATAATCGTACACCCCTCGTCCGGTTTTGCGGCCCAGGCGGCCTTCCTCCACGAGTTTGCGCAGCAGCGGATTGGGCCGGTACTTCTCGCCCAGCGTGGAGTGCAGATATTCCAGGATTCTCAGCCGCACGTCCAGCCCGACAAGGTCCACCAGCTCGAACGGTCCCATCGGATGATTCAGCCCCAGCTTCAATGCCTTGTCGATGTCTTCCGCCGAGGCGATCCCCGCCTCGAGCATCGCAAACGCCTCGTTGCCGATCAGCGCGTTGACCCGCGTGGTGATGAACCCGGGGGACTCCTTTACCACAACGACTTCCTTGCCCATTCTGGCGCCGACCTCGCGGCATGTCGCGATCGTTTCCTCCGACGTTTTTGGCGCTCGGACAATTTCGATCAGCCGCATCTTTGGCACGGGGTTGAAGAAATGCATCCCGACGCAAAGCTCCGGCCGGTAGGTCATCTCCGCCATCTCGGCAATGGAAAGCGACGAAGTGTTGCTCGCCAACACGGCGTGCGGCTTCGCGAATTTGTCGAACAGGGTAAAGAGCTCGAGCTTCAGTTCCATTTCTTCCGGAACGGCTTCGATCAGGAAGTCCGCCTCGCGGCAAACGGCTTCGACGCTCGATGAGGTTTTTATTCTCGCAAGCGCCGCGTCGCGCGCCGCGGCCTCAACCTTCCCTCTCTGCACGCCTTCATCGAACGACTGCCGGATCCAGGCCACTCCCTTGACGAGCATCTCGGGCATGAAGTCCTCGAGAATCGTGCGATAGCCGCCCAGCGCCGCGGCGTAGGCGATTCCCCGCCCCATCGTGCCCGCGCCAATCACACCAATTGTCTTCACTTCCATTCGACTCTCTCCTATAAGGCTTGGCAATGAATCGGTAAACGATCAGTTTACTTTAGCAGTTTTCGGTAAGCAGCCTCATCGAGGCCCAGCACCATCTGCTTTCCCTGAATCACGATCGGGCGACGGATCAGATTGGGCTCCTTTACCATCAAGCGGATCGCTTCCGCGCGCGGCGGCGGGTTTTGCTTCATTTTCTTCGTCCGATAGAGCTCATTGCGCGGATTCAGAAACTCGCGGTAGTCGCGCTGCCCAATCAGCGCGTCCAGCTCCTCCTCAGAAAGACGCTGCTTCGCCAGATCGCGCGAATCCAGTTCCGCTCCAAGTTCCAGCAAGAGACCTCTTGCTTTGCGGCAAGTCGTTCAAGTGGGCTTCTGCAGGAATTGCAGCTTACGTTCAGCCATCGGATCCTCTCACCCAGTGCGCCACGACATGCATTCGTTGGGACGCGATAAATCGTGCCCCCACAAGACTCACTTAGTATCTCGGAACTCGCGGATCAACGTCTCGCGACCACCGGTCGATCCCGCCTGCGAGTGACTTGGCTCCCTCAATGCCCTGCCGCCGCAGCCAAACCGCTACATCCAGACTCCGCTGCCCGTGATGACAATAGCAAATCACATCCTCTTCGACGTCCAGCGCCCGAAGATTTGCCGGAATCGTCCCCATCGGGATCAGCTTCGCGCCTTCGATGCGGCAAGTTTCATATTCCCAGGGCTCGCGCACGTCCACCAACAAGAGCTTTTCGCCGCTGTCCATGCGCCGCTTCACTTCCGCCGCGGAAATTTCCAAATCGTCCAAAGCTTCTCCCTCCAACAAGGTTACAAAACTTTGCTTCTGTTGCTCTCTAGCGTCCCTGGAACTTCGGAGCGCGCTTTTCAAAAAACGCGCGAATCCCTTCGCGGCAATCCTCGGAAAGATAGCATTTGAGCTGATGCTGTACTTCTGCTTCGAGCGCCCGTTCCAGTGCGTCTTTTTTCTCGCCGAAAAGGACCTGCTTCACCGCGCGAATCGCAAGCGGCGGGCCGACCGCGAGCCGTTGCGCGAAGGCTTTTACTTCGGACTCCAAATCCGCCGCTGGAACAATGCGGTTCACGATGCCCAGGCACAGCGCCGTTTTCGCGTCGATCATGTCTCCGGTGTAAAACATCTCGGCGGCCTTCGACGGCCCCACCAATTCGGGCAGGAGAAACGTTCCTCCAAAATCGGGAAACAAGCTGACCTTCGGAAAATTCTGCCCGAACATCGCTTCTTCCGCCGCAATACGAATGTCGGCTGCGAGCGCAACGTTCATCCCTGCACCCGCCGCCGCGCCGTTTACCGCCGCAATCACCGGCTGGGGAATCGTTCGCATTTTCAGCACCGCTTGCATGCCTGAACGCAGCAGCGGCTCGAGCTGCGCGGCGTCGCCGGTCTCTCTGCCCTTCCCGATTGCCAACAGATCGCCGCCGGCGCAGAACGCTCTCCCGGCGCCGGTAAGCACAACTACTCTTGCCGTTTCGTCTTTTCCAATGCGGGTCAGCGCATCGTTCAGCGCTGTCGCGAGCTCATTGTTCAAGGAATTCAAACGGTCCGGCCGGTTCATCACCAGCGTGACGATGCCGTCGTGACGCGTTTCCAAAAGGACCGGCTCCGCCGCCGGAGACGGTGATGCTTGGCTCATGTGAAACTCCAGTGTGGCAACACCAGTTAAACCGCAGCAGTGGCAAAGGTCAAGACACAGGTGCTACGGAAACGGCAAGAACGAACATCAGTCTCTCCACTTGCAAGACTGCCAGGCGAAATCATCTCGGCCTGCGGTGAGATCCGGGCAACTTACTGCGCAATGGCTTGGTCGCGGGCCTTTTGTGTTTTCCGGACAAGCCGCGCGAGAGTGCGAAACTGTTGCAGCTTTTCTTTCCGGCTCGCCGCGTTCTGCCCGCTGGTCGAAGGCAGCACAAAAACGCGGGCTCCATAGAGCAGTTCCTTCTGCAGGCCGTAACGGCATTTTCGCTGCGCAAACTGCTCGTACACGGTCTTTCCGTTGAACGCGATAACGCGCGGGGCGAACTCTTCCAGTTTCTGTGAAAGAACGATTCGTCCTTCGGCAAAATCCTCACGCGTCAATTCCTCGATTCCCTTCGTCGGGCGCTTGACGAGGTCGGTCAGGCCGATGCCAAATTCAATGATGCGTTTGTCGTCGCGGTATTCAAGCGGCTCCGGAATTACTCCAGCCTGGTACAGAACCGGCCAGAACTGGTTGTTCCGCCCCGAATAGTAGTGCCCCGCGCGAACCGAAGATTCACTCGGGTTGCATCCGACGATCACGAGTTTCATTCCTTTGCGCAAATGATCGGGCAAGGTCTTCATGCGGCGTCTTTCTTTGTCCTAGGATAATCGCGCCTCGCGCCGTTCGGGGTTCCTACTGCGCGGACGTCTGCCAAAAAGGCAAGGGGCGTCCGAGTTTGCGTTCCTTGGCGAGCGCGAAGATTTTCATTGCTGAAGCCAAGTCCCACGCGGCAATTCCGTTGGACTTGAACAGCGTAATCTGCGAATCGTCGTTTCGCCCTGGGCACTTCCCCGCGACGAGCTGTGCCAATTCGTTCACCGTGTTCCAGCGCGATTCGTCTTCCTGAAAGCCGAGAATCAGGTCCCCCGCTTCCTGCCGCGATTGCTCGATGGAGTCCACGAAGATGGCGCCGGCCTTTGCGATCGCTTCGTCGTCCAGCTCACGCTTGTGCGCGTGGTTCGCTCCGATGGCATTCACGTGCGCGCCTGCGGCAATGTCCGTACCCGCCAGTACCGGCTTGCTCGACGTCGTTGCAGTGCAGATGATGTCCGCCGCACGAACCGCCTCCGCCGAACTTGCGGCCGCTACCACAGACATTCTCAACCGTTCAGACATCTCTTTGGCAAACTTTTCGCGCCGCTCAAGATTTCGCCCATACACGCGCGCGGAGTCCAGGTTCCCTATCGCGGCAACCGCTTCCAGTTGCGTCCGCGCCTGCCCGCCTGTTCCAAGAATCGCCACTGTTCTTGCATCCTTACGCGCCAAACACTTCGTTGCGATTCCGGAAGCGGCTCCCGTGCGGAGCTGCCCCAGGTAATCCGCTTCTATAACGGCCAGCAGATCCCCGCTGGCCATCTCGTACAGCGGCACCAGGAATCGCAGTTCGCCGCGTACATAGGTGTACTGCTTCATCGCGATGTAACCCGCCGCGTAATCCGCAGCGGCCATATAGTGAAAAAATCCTCCGCCTGGAAGCTCGAACCGCCGGCGCACGTGCACCAGGACTTCGCCGCTTGCCTGCTTTCTCGATACTTCCTCAATGGCTTCGAGCGCGAGCGCCATCGTGAATACGGACCGGACTTCCGCCTCGGAGATATGCAAAGTCATCGTGAATGTCTCGTAATTGGAACTCAACCGCAGGATATTCTAGCTGAAACGATACTTCGTATGGATACTCGCTGTATTTTAAGAATGACAAATATGTGAATTGTTAAAGGCGTGTTAGCGGGAAGCTCTTGATGTTCCTACTGCGGCGGGCTTGCTGCTTTTTTCATTCTCGCGGATTCGCCGCACCACGGTTTGCACGAGCTTGTACGCCCGCTCCTCATTGTCCGGCATCGAGTGAAACCGAAACTCGGGCTGGCCCTCCGCATTCTTGCTGACGAGCACGGGCAACTTCCCGCAAATGTCGTTCTCTATGAACGCCGTCTCGTAACGCGACTTTCGTTCGTTCCACGTGTATACGCGCAAATTGGTGAAGTCGCAGGGCTGCCCTTCCGGTCCGCGCGCCGCAGCCAGAAGATATTGCGGGACGTCGCCGGAATCGCCGGGCACGCGATTCAACTCAAACCAGGCAATCGGCCGGATATTCGCGGCGTTCGCGCCTTCGCGAATCGCGTCCGGGACATCCAGTTCGATGAATCGTGCCACTACCCATCCCGCCACCGGAACCGACTGGTCCCCGGGCTCAGTGGTCGTGGAAGGCACTGAGCCTCGCGCTGCCGTTTCTCCGGGAGGGCGCGTGGCAATTGCGCGCACCAGAAACCAGTCTTCCTTTTTGACTTCCTTCGGCGCTTCTTCCGCGTCTCTGTCTTCGCCGTTCTGCAACCAATCCGTCACTGCCCGGCCCAGCACCTCAACCGGCACGCCTCGCGTGAACTGATACAGCCGCGCCGAATTCCGGCCGGGTTCCACTCGCAGGTTCGTTGAAACTTTGGTGCGCCCCCGCGCCTGCACGGGCATGGACGATACTTCTTTCAGCAGGGCCACGCTGCGCTGCCACAAGGCCGGATCCATCAAGCTTCGGCCTTCCACCCACCCTACTTGCCCTGAAACCGTTCGCACTTTCACGTAACCGTTGCGGTGCGCCATGGTTTCCACGCGGTCTCCATAGTGCAGAGTGCCCAGCTCCTGCTTCACCTGCGCCATGCTGCTCAAGAGCGGCAAACTTTGTCCGCTCACGTAAGCTTCTCCAATAACTTCGTGCCGCGGCCGGAAGAACCAGGCCAGCAGCCCGACCAGGCACAGCAGGGGCACCGCAACAAGCAGCTTCCGTTTCATTCTCGATAACCCGAATCGCTTTTCATTCCCCGATCCTTGATTGTACCTGATTCCTCCGTCTCTCCAGCCGTTGCTCGGTCCCATTTGCTAAGATGCTTCCGCTACGGAAGGAACATCTCGTCATTCTCCGGGGGAGTCCATGAGGTTCTTCAATACATTGCAACCTGTGGCGGTGCTCTTGATGCGCGTTGCATTGGGAGTTATCTTCATCACGCACGGCTATTCCAAGCTCGCAAAGCCTGCTCTGGGCATGCAGGCCCTGTTCGTCCAGCACGGCCTTCCCGGCTACTTTGTCTATGTCTCGGGAATCCTAGAGGTATTCGGCGGGGGGCTGCTGCTGCTTGGGCTATTCGCCCGCGTTGCGGGGCTCCTGCTTGCCATCGAGATGACGGTCGCCATCTTCAAGATACACAGCGGCGGCGGCATCCTGGCCGTTCACAACTATGAATTCCCCTTGTCTCTGGGAGTGGCGGCTTTCGCGCTCTCAGCCATCGGCCCCGGCCTGATTTCCATCGACGCTGCGCTCTTCAGCGAGGGAGGCGCAAAGCCGCGCGGCCCAAAGTCCGCCCGAAAATAGTTCTTTTTCGCGCCTCAGGAAGCGACCGCCGTCGGCGTAGTGGGCGCGCCGGGCGCCAGCGGCAACGGCGCAAGCGGCAGTACGATCCACAGGATCAAATAAAGAAGCAGACCGGTGCCGGCGCAAAGCACCGCCAGCACCCAAACAATCCGGATAATCGTCGGATCCAGGTCAAAATACTCCGCTACGCCCGCGCACACGCCCCCGAGCTTCTTGTCCGTGCTCGACCGCATCAGCTTGCGCGGCCCGCCCGTCACCGAAGCCATGTCCGGTGCGCCCGCGGCAGCTTGCCGCGCGCCGCAGTTGTAGCAGAACTTCGAGCCGTCCGCGATATTCCTCTGGCAGGATGAGCAAATCATGGTTTCACCCTCCGGGCATACTCCGCCCGCCTTCTATCGTGTAATACGAGGGAACCCCGGGAAAAGTTTCCGCCTGCTCCCATGGCTCCGGCCGTCTCGTGCGGCTTAGTATTCCAGGATTTTCCGGACCGCCGCCACTACGCTTTCCGATTGCGGGAGGATCACGTCTTCCAGCTTCGGCTGGTACGCGCAGAACGTGTCCATCGCGGCGACGCGCCTAACCGGCGCATCAAGCTCATCAAACAAGTCATCCGCAATCCGCGCCGCCAGTTCCGCCCCGTAGCCCCAGCTCAGCATGTCCTCGTACGCGACGATCACTCGATGGGTTTTGCGCACAGTGGCCGCGATTGCTTCCCAGTCATACGGCAGCAGCGACCGCAAATCCAGAATCTCCACGGAGATGCCCTCGCGCTCGAGTTGCGCCGCCGCCACCTCCGCGCGATGCACGAAAGCCCCGTAGGTGATGATGCTCACTTCCGAGCCTTCCTTGACCAGCCGCGCCTTGCCGAAGGGAATCGTGAAATCCGGTCCGGGATATTCCGACCGGTTGTACGGCTGGCGGTAAAGATGCTTGTGTTCCAGGAACATCACCGGATCGTCGCACCGGATCGCCGTCCGGAGCAGCCCGGATACGTCCAGCGCCGTGGACGGCATTACCACCCGCAGTCCCGGACAATGCGTGAAAATCGATTCGCCGCTCTGGCTGTGGTATACGGCGCCGCCCGTCAAATAGCCGCCGATGGCCACGCGAATCACCGCCGGCGCCTTGAAATTCCCATTCGAGCGCCAGCGCATGAGGCAGAGCTCGTCCCGAAGCTGCATCATCGCCGGCCAGATGTAATCGAAAAACTGAATCTCCGCCACCGGCTTCAGTCCGCGCGTCGCCATGCCGATCGCGCGTCCCACGATGGAGGCTTCCGCCAGCGGCGTGTTGAACACCCGCGTCGCACCGTATTTCCTCTGCAATCCGGAAGTCGCCTTGAAGACCCCGCCCTTCCCTTTCACTTCCCTCAGATTTTCCTCGCGGCTTGCGTCGGCCACGTCCTCGCCAAAGACCAGGATCCTCTCGTCGCGCGCCATTTCGTCGTTCAACGTCGCGGAAACCATCTCCACCATGGTCTTCGGCGCCCCATGCAGGCGAGGTTGAGCTTCAAAAGCGGAGGAAGTCGGATCGATCACCTCCGAATACACATGCCGCAGAATCGAATCGACCGAAGGTTGCTCCGCTGCCAGTGCCGCATCCGCCGCTTCGCGCACCTCGCGGTCCACTTCCGCTTCCAGATGCTCGATGCCCCGCTGATCCAGGATCCCTTCCCGGATCAAATAGAGCGAGAACTTCGAGAGCGGATCGCGATGCGCCTCCCCCTCCCGCTCTTCCGGCGTCTTGTAGAGCTTCTCGTCGTCCGAAAGCGAGTGCGAATACGGCCGGATTACGTGCGCGTGAATCAGCGCCGGCCCGCGCCGTTCGCGGCAATATTGAACGGCCTCTTTGCAAACCTCGTAGCTTTCGATCGGGTCCGTGCCATCGCATTCCGCAACGTGCAACCCCGGGAATCCCTGCACTAGCTTGGAGATGCTTCCGCCGGCCGTTTGCACCTCAATGGGCACCGAAATCGCGTAACCGTTGTCCTCGATCAAATACAAGAGCGGCAGCTTTTTCGCACAAGCCACGTTCAGCGATTCCCAAAACTCTCCCTCGCTCGTCGCTCCGTCGCCTGCAGAGACGTACACGATCTCGTCCCGCGCGTGCCGTACTGTTTCCCCGAGCGGCGCCTGCTTGCCCTGCGCCAGCGCTTTCGGATGCGCGCCGTAATAGAGCGTCGCTTCCGCCGCGCCCGCGGCCTGCACAAACTGCGTCCCCGTGCAGGACGATTTGCTCACGATGTTGAATCTGGCGTGGCCCCAGTGTGAAGGCATCTGCCGCCCGCCGGAACTCGGGTCGTCCTTCGCTCCGACCGCCTGGAGCAGCGTCTCGAGCGGCGTAACCCCCAGCATCAAGCAGAGCGCCCTGTCCCGGTAATACGGATAGCACCAGTCCACGCCGGGTCGCAGAAGCAACCCCATCGCGGCTGTGACCGCTTCGTGTCCTGCGCTCGAGATTTGGAAGAAGATCTTGTTTTGGCGCTTGAGTTGAATCTCTTTGTCGTCCAGCCGGCGGGAGAGATACATCGTGCGGTAGAGCTTGATCAACGTCTCTCGGCTGAGACCTTCGGGTCCTTCTAACTTCGCTACGTCACTCTTCGCGGGTTTGACGCGCGTCTGTAAGGCCATTCCGTCGGACCTCGGAGGGGAATTGGGTGCTACTGCCTTGCGGGATTGTATTATACCGAAGTCCCTCCCCGTTCCCACAGGGTACCATTGGCTGGAACAACCGTACCGGTGGTACCAGGCGCTTCCCTAGTCCAGTTCCTCGAACCGGCTCTCCACCTCTTCAAAGGCGGATTGTCCCTGCCGGATGGTCACCGGCGCGGCGCTCTTGAACGGCTCTTCCGCCGGAATGCGCTCCACCCAACGTTGCTCGGTCAGCTTTTCGTGATTTGAAAACCCCAGGCGCAAGTAAAGTTTCGTTTGCGAAGCCGGCACAGACTCCGGTTCCTTCTGCTTCGGGGCCGCTTTGGACTTGGTGCCTCTTGGCGCCTTCTCCTTCTTGGCCCCTTCCTCGGGAGGCGCGGCGCTCGCGCCGTTTCCGCGGTCGAACTTGTAAAGTAGCTTCTTGTCCAGCCGGAACGCCTGTTTCCAGCTGTCCAGCTTGTGTCTCGCCTGCTGAGCCTTCTCTTCGTCGCTTGCAAAATCAAACGTCAGATAAATGTGCGCCATGCATTCAGTCTGCGACTCCGGTCCGCTGCGAGTCAAGTTTCCCGGCGGTTCTCCCATTGTCCCCATTGCGTCCCGTCTTCGTATGTTCTGCGGCACCCCTGCGTTCTCCGCGTTCATCCTTGCCTTTAGTTTTCTCTTCAAACAAATGAGGATATTCGCGTTTCGCGGCGTATTATTCGCGGTATCATCGGATACGAGCGAACTAACGTATCTGCTTCCATGGACGTCCGACTCCAACCTGGAACAACATCTCGTCCTGCTGCACTTTTCTGTCTGTTGGCGCTGGCCCTTCTCTACGCTCCCTACGCCGCGCCCCTTTGGCTCGGCAAGGCCTCCTGCTGCACTTCCGGCATGTGCTCCATTCCGTTTCACGAGCACGGCGCGCCCGCAAACTCACGAGCTAGCTCGGGCGATATGCCAATGCCCATGGATTGCTATCCCAAAATGAGTCAAATGGCCTCCTGCTCCCTTTCTTGCTGCCATTCGCCCGACCAGGTCACAGCGGTCTCCCACATCTTCGTATTGCCTGACGCTACTGCGCTCTCGCAAGTAATTGCTGTATCTCCGGCAGGGCATGCCGCGAGCTTTGCTGAACTTGCTCCTTCTTTTGAACCCCCCTACCCGCCTCCCCGGTTTTTCTCCTCCTTCGTTTCGTAGTTCATCGCTCTTTTCCAGTTCTAATCGGCTGCGGCATGCCTGTTGGCGCCGCGCAGTGCACTTTTTCAGGAGAAAAAGAATTTATGGGGGCTTTTCCACGCAAGACTCGTTTTCTATTGTATTTGGCTGCGGCCTGCTTCTTGCTCTTCGGGGGCCTACAGCCGTTCGCTTTCGCTGGCATCTTCGGCACGGTGCGCGGCATCGTTCACGATGCGCAGCACCGCCCCATCGAAGGAGCGCACATCGTCCTACAGTCCCCGCAATCCGACTGGACGCGCGATGCAACCAGCGACGGCGAAGGCCGCTTCCAGTTCGATGCGGTTCCCGCGGGCGAATACACAATCCACATCACAAAGGAGGGCTTCCGCGACTTTTCCGGCACGCTGAGTGTGCAATCGGATTCCGCTCCGCTCCTGCACTTTCCTCTCGAAGTCGAGGGAGTTAATCAGCGCGTCGAAGTAAACGACACCTCTCAAAACGTGGACACCACTTCTTCGGCCAGCCCCTCGACCCTTGTTCGTTCGGAAATCGACATGACCCCGGGAGCCACGCGCGCCAACAGCCTCGACTTCATCACCGATTACACGCCCGGCGCCTACCTGGTCCACGACCAGTTGCACATCCGCGGCGGCCATCAAGTCTCCTGGCTGATTGACGGCGTGCCCGTTCCCAATACCAACATCGCCGCAAACGTCGGTCCGCAGTTCGATCCCAAGGACATCGACGTCGTGGAAATCCAGCGCGGCGGCTACTCCGCCGAATACGGCGACCGCAGTTACGGCGTCCTCAACGTAATTCCGCGGTCCGGCTTCGAGCGCAACCGCGAAATCGAGATCAACGCCACGTACGGCAGCTACCATTCCACGGACAGCCAAATCAGCATCGGCGATCACACCGACCGTTTCGCCTACTACACGAGCGTCAGCGGGAACCGCACCGACATTGGCCTGATGCCTCCGGAGCCCGATTCCTTGCACAACCAGAACAACGGCGTCAGCGCCTTCACCTCGCTCTTCTTCAACGCGACGCCGAAGGACCAGCTCCGCCTGGTTGCCTCCGCCCGCGCCGACTATTTCCAAATTCCCAACACGTCCGACCAGGAAGCCGCCGGCATTCGCGACGTTCAACGCGAGCGCGATGCCTTCCTGAACTTTTCCTGGGTTCACACCGCCAGCCCCGGACTTCTGATCACCGTCGCGCCGTTCTATCACTGGAATCGCGCCGCCTACGATGGCCACGGTCCGGTTCCCAGCCTCCTCCCCGATACGCCGCCAATTCCCACGGACCACAATGATTCACACTATGGAGGTGGAATTGTGACCGTCGCGGCAACACGCGGCCGCCACAACGCCCGCTTTGGCCTTTACGGTTTCGCGCAGCAGGACAACTCTCTCTTTGGCGTCGTGGCGACGGATGGCTCGGGTTTGTCCCTCTCGCAGAAGGAAAATCCGGCGGGCGGACTTTTCAGTGCATTCGCAGAAGAGCAGTATCGCGCGACGGATTGGCTCACGTTGAATGGCGGCCTGCGTGTTACCCATTTTCCCGGCGGCGTCTCCGAAGACAAGGTGGATCCCCGCATCGGCGCGGCGCTTCGCATCCCGCGCTGGAACTGGGTCTTTCGCGCTTTCTATGGCCGCTATTATCAGGCTCCGCCGCTGCAAACCATCACGGGTCCACTGCTGCAATTCGCCGTGGAACAGGGCTTCGATTTCACTCCGCTTCGCGGAGAAACCGATGAACAACGGGAATTCGGTTTGACTGTTTCCCTGCGTGGCTGGACGTTCGACTTTTCCAATTTCCAGACACATGCCCGGAACTTCTTCGATCATGACGCACTCGGGAATTCGAATATCTTCTTCCCGCTCACTCTCGAAAGAGCGCGCATCCACGGCTGGGAAGCCGCGGTGCGTTCTCCCAAAATCGCGAAACAGTTGGACGTTTATCTCACCTATTCCAACCAAACGGTTCAGGGAGCGGGCGTCGTCACCGGCGGCCTGCTTTCCGAGGACACGGTTTGCGGCCAGCCCGGTTTCTGCTATCTCGATCACGATCAGCGCAATACGCTGCGCCTCGGCTTTCACTCGCAATTGCCGTGGCAGAGCACGTTCTCGGGAAACCTGTCTTACGGTTCCGGCTTCCTCGACGGCGACGGCCCTAGCCATCTTCCCGGCCACACGGAATTCGACTTTTCCATCGCGAAATCCTTCGGCGAACGCTTCACGATCTCCTTCACCGCGCAAAATATCGGCAATTCGCGCTATCTGCTCGACAACTCCAACACCTTCGGCGGCACGCACTGGAATTTTCCGCGCCAGCTCACCGGAGCTTTGCGCTACCGGTTCCATTTCTGAAGGATGCGGCGTGATGGAAAGGCAAAGAAAAGTCGTTCTTTGCGGCGGGCTTCCTCTGCGCCTGCTCTGCTAGATTCCCCTGATCTTTCTCTTGTTGGCTGGGTGTCGCTCCCAACCGCGGTAAGCGCCGCTTTCGGATTGTTTCTTTCCGTCGCGGGCATCCGCCTCGCGAACCGCATGTAGAAACCCTGGGAGGACGCCATGAGCCACGAAAAATTCGAAGGCGAGCGCACTTTGATGCGCATCCACATCGGCGAATCGGACAAGTGGCACGGTAAACCGCTTCACGAGGCCATCGTGGAGCTGGTGCGGAAGGAGGGGTTCTCCGGAGCGACGGTGCTTCGCGGCGTCGGCGGATTCGGCGGATCGAGCACCTATCACACGGACAAGATTCTGCGCCTGTCCCAGGACTGGCCGATTGTCGTCGAAATCGTGGAGTACGCCGAGCGCATCGAGAAAATCCTACCGCGCCTCGACGAGATGGTCGAAGGCGGCCTGATCACCCTCGAAAAAGTCCGCGTGATTCTGTATCGCTCGGCAAAAAATAAGGAAAGCGAGATTTTTGCGCAAATTCCCGTAAACTTCTTAGCGCCATGCCCTCCGAGCCGACTATGCATGCAAGCATGACGCCAGAAAAGAAATCATGGCTGAACCGCACGGTCCTGGGCGTGGGGCTGACTTCCCTTTTTTCCGACTGGAGCCACGAAACAGCCACGGCGATCCTGCCCGCATTTTTGGTGATGATTGGTGCGGGCCCCGCGTGGCTCGGCGCAATTGAAGGAATCGCCGACGGGCTTTCGAGTTTTGCGAAGCTGGCCGCCGGTCATTACACGGACCGACTGAAACGCCGCAAACCGCTGGCGATTGCCGGCTACGCCGTCACGGCCGCCGCGACCGCGTCGTTCGCTTTCGCAATGCAGGCCTATCATGTTCTTGCCGGGCGCGCCGCGGCGTGGCTCGGACGCGGCGTGCGCTCCCCAGCGCGCAAGGCTCTGCTCGCGGCGGACGCGCCGCGGGAGGCTTACGGGCGCGCCTTCGGCTTCGAGCGGCTGATGGACACGCTCGGCGCAATCGTCGGGCCGCTGACCGCGCTGTGGCTGCTCGATCTGACGGGACATTCCTACCGCAAAGTATTTCTGTGGGCGCTGTTGCCGGGCCTTGCCGCTGTCGCGTGTTTCTCACTGTTGGTCCGAGAAAAAATCTTCGAGCCGCGCGAACGGACATCCTTCTGGCACGGAGTGCGGGCGCTGCCCGGTCCCTTCCGGAGGTTCCTGCTGGGAGTCGGAGTTTTCGGCGCGGGGGATTTTTCCCACACGCTGTTGATTCTCTACGCGACGCGAATGCTTTCTACGGAGCACGGCGCCGCGTGGGCGGCTAGCGTCGCGGTGATTTTGTACACGCTGCACAACGTCTTCTACGCAGGCTCGGCGTACGCAAGCGGCTGGCTGAGCGACCACGTGCCGCACCGCAAAGTCGTGCTGGCGGGCGGCTACGCGCTGGCCGGCGTGACGGCAATTCTCCTGGGAACCGGGACACATTCGCTGGAACTTTTGGCGGTCATTTTCATTCTGGCCGGTCTGTATATCGGCACCGAAGAGGCGCTGGAGGATTCGCTGGCCGCGGAAATCGTGCCGAGAGAACAACACGGAATGGCGTTCGGAACGCTGGCGGCGGTGAACGCGGTCGGCGACTTCCTTTCGAGTCTCCTCGTGGGCGCGTTGTGGAGCGCCTTCAACGTGCAAACGGCGTTTGCCGCGTCCGCGCTGCTGTTTTTCGCGGGAGCCACGCTGATCACCCGTCTTCGATAAGAACTCTTGCTTGTTCCTCGACGACGAGCCGCCAGTCTTTCGGTATGATGTGCCTGAAATCTAATCGAGGGGACAGGCAATGGCGAAGACTACGATCCTGAAACCAATCAGCGGATTTCTGTTCGGCTTGCTTTGCGTAGTGGCGATGCCGGCCCAAGCCCGAGCGTGGGACAACGGATTGGCGAAAACGCCACCGATGGGCTGGAACAGTTGGAACAAGTTCGGCTGCAACGTGAGCGAAGAGCTGATCAAGTCCGCGGCGGATGCCATGGCAAGCAACGGAATGAAAGATGCTGGATACGAATACATCGTCATCGACGATTGCTGGCAGGTGAGTCGCGATGCGGAGGGGAACATCGTGGCGGATGCGACCAAATTTCCCTCCGGCATCAAGGCGCTCGCGGATTACGTCCATTCGAAGGGACTGAAATTCGGCATCTATTCCGACGCGGGAGCAAAGACGTGCGCGGGAAGACCCGGGAGCCAGGGGCACGAATACCAGGACGCGAGGACATACGCTTCGTGGGGCGTGGATTATCTCAAATACGACTGGTGCAACACCGGCACGCGCAACGCAATTGAAGCGTACACCACCATGCGGAACGCGCTGGCGGCGACAGGACACCCGATTGTATTCAGCATTTGCGAATGGGGCACGGCGAAACCGTGGTTGTGGGCGGGAGAAGTAGGAAATCTGTGGCGGACGACGGGCGACATTTCGGACCGCTGGGAAGGCCGGATCAAGTGGCCGGACGGAAGCTGCTGCTCGAATGGCGTGCTGGACATTTTGGACCAGCAGGTGGGAATCGAATCGTACGCGGGGCCCGGGCACTGGAACGATCCGGACATGCTGGAAGTGGGCAACGGGGGAATGACAATGACGGAATATCGCGCTCATTTCAGTTTGTGGTGCCTTCTGGCGGCGCCGTTGATGGCGGGGAATGATGTGCGCAACATGACGCCGGCGATCAAGGCGATTCTGACCAACAAGGAAGTGATCGCGGTGGATCAGGATCCGCTGGGCAAGGAGGGGACGCGCGTTTGGAAAGACGGCGACCGCGAAGTTTGGGCAAAGCAGTTGAAAGGCGGGAGCCGCGCGGTAATTCTGCTGAACCGGGGGGCGGCCGAGGCGCAGATTTCCGCGGATTGGGAGCCGTTGGGCTACCCGGAACATTTGACGGCGGCGGTGCGGGATTTGTGGGCGCACCGGGACCTAGGCAATTTCACGGGAAGGTACAGCGCAAGCGTTCCGGCGCACGGCGTTGTAATGGTGAGTGTGAAGCCGTAAGGCAGCGACACAGCGGTTTGGGAGCAACGTACCCCGGTCGTTTGCGGAGACAGCCCTTCACTGCTCCCGGTGCGATGTGGCAGGCCCTATCCAGACATATCGAAAACAAAGCGAAAAAGTTGATTGCGCAAGATGGCGCATGGTGCTAGGCTCAGCGAACAAAAGGCGAATTCAGGAGAAGCCTATGTCCGATGCGCTGGCAGTAAGGCAAGCGGGGAGTGCCCAGCCAAGAAGGTCACTCAGCGAAATGGAGCGTTCGGCTGGCGACGGAACTGAGAGAACTTCTCGCTCCGCCAAAACGGCGCTGACGCCTGACTGCGATGAGAGGCTCGCCTCTTACGAAGGCGGCCCGATTACGAGGGTGCAGGAAGTCCTAAACGGGTTTGAGGAACGGGACCGCAGCGGAGAGGTCTTGACGGCGGTACGGCACTTCCCCGCGAGGCAGGCGGTGTGGGGGGAATGGCCGGCGTGGGTGAACGGGGATTTGCGCGAGGCGTACCTGGCAAAGGGGATTCGGCGGCCTTACAGCCATCAGGCAGCGGCGGCGGAAGCCGTGCATGCCGGCAAAAACGTTGTGATTGTGACGCCGACGGCTTCTGGAAAGACGCTTTGCTACAACCTGCCGGTGCTGCATGCGGTGCTCGAGAACCCGGACACGCGGGCGCTGTATCTGTTTCCTACAAAAGCGCTGGCGCAGGACCAATTGGCGGAACTTTACGACCTGAATCAACGACTGGAAAAGATTGAAGAAGAAAGAGACGCACCCGCACAAACCGAGGATGGGGCACTCACAACAGGCCCGCAAAGAGGGAACCGATTCGGGGTGTTTACGTATGACGGGGACACGCCCGGGGATGCACGCAGAGCGATCCGCGAAAAAGGGCACATCGTCCTGACGAATCCGGACATGCTGCACACGGGAATTCTGCCGCACCACACACGGTGGACGAGACTCTTCGAGAATTTACGGTACATCGTGATCGACGAACTGCACAGCTACCGCGGGGTTTTCGGGAGCCATTTATGCAACGTGCTGAGGAGGCTGCGGAGGATTGCCCGATTCTACGGGAGCGAGCCGCAGTTCATTTGTTGTTCGGCGACGATAGCGAATCCGGGCGAGCTGGCGTCGCGCCTGATTGAAGATGAAGTGAAAGTGCTGGACGCGAACGGAGCGCCGTCGGGGGAGAAGACGTTCGTGTTCTACAACCCGCCGGTGGTGAACCGCGCCCTGGGGATACGACGGAGCTACATCAACGAAGCATCGCGCGTAGCGCAGGAGTTTCTGAAGCATGACATGCAGACGATCGTGTTCGCCAATTCGCGACTGCACACGGAAATTTTGCTGACGTATCTGCAGAAAGCGAATGCACAGCCGCCCGGGTGCCCGGAGGCGATTCGCGGCTACCGCGGAGGCTATTTGCCGAGCGAGCGGCGGGAGATCGAGCGCGGAGTGCGCGAAGGGAGAATCCGCGGGGTGGTATCCACGAGCGCACTGGAACTGGGTATCGATGTGGGGTCGCTGGACGCCGCAGTGATGGCAGGGTACCCAGGGACGATTGCGGCAACGTGGCAACGAGCGGGACGCGCGGGAAGAAGGAGCGGAAGCTCGTGCGCGGTCCTGGTGGCGTCTTCTTCGCCTCTGGATCAGTTCATCGTGCGGCATCCGGATTATTTTTTCGGGAATACTCCGGAGAACGCGTACATCCAGCCGGACAATCTGGAAATTCTGGTCAATCACTTGAAATGCGCGGCTTTCGAACTGCCGGTAGGGCCGGAGGAACGGTTTGGCGACGTGGATGTTCAGGACCTGTGCGCACGGCTGGCGGAAGCGGGCTATCTGCACAAAGCGGGCGAAAACTATCACTGGACACATGAGGCATATCCGGCCGATACAGTGAGCCTGCGGAGCGTAACCAGCGACAACTTCGTGATTATAGACATCACGGCCGCGCCGGGGGTGATCGGGGAGGTGGATTTTCCGAGCGCGCTGACGACGGTTCACGAAAAGGCGATCTACCTGCACGGCGGCGAGCAGTACCACGTGGAACACCTGGATTTCAGAGAGAGGAAAGCGTACGTGAAGCAGGTAGATGTGGATTATTACACGGATGCTATCCGGTACACGCAGGTGAAGGTGTTGGAGGTGGCGGAGGAAGCGAAGAGCGCGGAAGACGCGCATTCGCGAAGCCACGGCGACGTGCTGGTGAGATCGCAGGTGGTTGGATTCAAGAAGATCAAGTTCTTCACGAACGAAAACGTGGGAGCGGGAAAGTTGGAGCTTCCCGAAAACGAGATGCATACGACGTCCTACTGGATCACGTTGGAGCGGCCGCTGCTGGAATCGCTTTCCTTCAGTGTGAGCGAGCGGCAGAGCGGAATGTACGGACTACTGCACGCGCTGGCGTCGGTCGCGACGCTGCTGCTGATGTGCGACGGGCGGGATTTGGGAACGGCGATAGGAGAAAGGCCCCCGGCGGCGGGCGCAAACGGCGAAGAGTTTGCTCCGATGAGAATGGAAGACGCTATGGACAGCGGCGCCAAAGAATTTTTTGAGCCAAATCTTTATCTGTACGACGCGTATCCCGGCGGAATCGGCTTTTCCGAGCCCCTTTTCCGGGCACATGAGCTGTTGATGCACAAGACGCGCGAGTTAATTGCGGGATGCAGCTGCGACAATGGATGTCCTTCGTGCGTCGGCCCGGCGGGCGACCTGGCGCCGCGAGCGAAAGAAGCGGCGCTGGCGATTCTGGACCGGCTCATTGGGAAAGGGATCGATCAAGAAGCTCTGAACAGCTAATGGCAACTGCTTCTGTCAAATTTGCGAGGCTGGCGGCGCTAAAACCCGTTCGCGCGCCGGCAGTGAGTACAACCGAGCGGCGCGCTCCGGAAGAAGCGGATATCGTCGCGCGGTTGCTGGGCGCGGAAGTAAACCGGAACCATCACGGAGAACACCTTTCCATTCGGAATTGGTACTCGACGCCGCAATTTGAGCAGCCTTCGGAAGCGGCTATCGAACTTCTTTCGTGCGTGAGAGACGAATCGCTTTCGCGGAGGATGCAAAGCGCGCTTGAAAATCCGGAGAAATGGCTTTTTCTGGACACGGAGACGACAGGATTGGCGGGCGGTACGGGAACGTACGCGTTCCTTGTGGGACTGGGATGGTGGGATGCGGGAGGATTGCAGATCGAACAATTTTTCATGCGGGACTTCGCGGAGGAGTATTCGCTGCTTTACGAGCTGGCGGGCAGAATTGCGGAGCGGCCGGTGCTGGTGACGTTCAATGGAAAAGCGTTTGACTGGCCGTTGCTGGAAAGCCGCTTCACGATGACCAGATCCATTCCCTTGCCAAAACTTGCCGGGCATCTGGATTTGCTGCATCCGTCACGTGCTTTGTGGAGGATGAGGCTGGGTTCGGTGCGGCTGATCGAATTGGAGCGACAGGTGCTGGATGCGGAGCGGCTGGGCTGGAGGAGAGAAGATGACGTGGCCTCAGCGCTGATTCCTCAATATTATTTCGACTATTTGCGGGGAGGATCCGCGGCGCCGATTGCGGGCGTGGTGCGACACAACCAAATGGACCTGCGAGGCCTGGGAGCACTGCTAGGGAAGATGAATTCCCTACTGACGGAAGAGGCTGCTTCCAATCTGGAAATGGAAGGCTTGGATCTGTTCGGCCTGTCGCGGTTTCTGCAGCGACGAGGGAAGGCGGTGAGGGCGCAGGAGACTTGCGCGGAAGCGATCGAACGAGGATTGCCCATAGAGCAGGATGAGCGTGCACGGCGCGAGCTGGCGCAAATGGCCAGGCGACGCGGCGACCACGAGCGGGCGGCGGGCATCTGGCAGGGACTCGTGAAATCTCCTGAATATGGGGCTGAAGCTTGCGAGCGGCTGGCAATGCATTTCGAGCGAGAGGAAAAGGATCTTCGCCGGGCGCTGCAATATGCAGAGATGGGAGTCAAAAAGCTGCGGCAGAAGACGGCCAGGAGCCGAGACCCACTGGCATCGGCCAGGCTTGCGAGGCAGATAGACCGGCTCGATAGGCGGATCGCCAGGCTGAAGCGGCGCGAAACACAACGCGGCGCGTTGCGGCTCCTTGTGGAGGGTGTGGGGTAGGACCCGTGCGGCACCACCGATGCGCAGACAAATAGTCGCGCTAGCCGGCCAAACGGAAAAGTCCCAGAAGAATTGCCGGACTATTGGGAAAGAGCAGGCAACTGATTGTCTTGGGCCAAGGGAATCCGAACTGCGGCGGTGTGAACCGGTGTCTGTGCTAGCTGGCGCGGAGCTTCCGGCAGAGGCCCCCAATCGAGTTGCTTGTTGAGCTGAGCGAACACCTCGCGATCGCCTCCTTCGAGCGTGACGCACTCGGCGCCGAGGCAGCGCAAAAAGACGGCACCTTCAGGCGTATCAAACGAAAAAAAGTTGGGGCGGCGAAGCAGATTGGTGCGTTCCGGGTGTTTCTTTTCGAGAGCTTCCGAGTACTGGCCGAAAAAGCGCGAGGTTTGTTCCTCGCTGGAAAGACGGAGACGCGTGATGAGCAACAGCCTTTTGTTCTGCTGGTTCTCGAAGAGCAGATAGCGGTCGCCCGCCCAGGAAGCGGCAAGAGGCTTGGAGCGGTCTTCGCCCAGGAATTGCTTCAGAACTTCCTTCCAGCCGAATTCACCGAGTACGTCCTCATCGAGGCGCTTCCACTGGCTTCCGAGAAGTTTCTCCATGGGGGGCAGTTCGATCTTTTCCGGCTTTTGGCCCGACAAATACAACGAGGGATGCATGATCTGCTGCGTGGAGAGCGGAGGATTTTCGAAGACCGTGGAAAGCGCGCTCCAGCCGCGGGGCTTCAGGATCGCCGCGGTAAAAGTCATTCCGCTGAAATAGGGAAAGATTAAACCGTCCTTGATGAATTGCGGCGCCTTGCTGAAGGTCGGCGAATTTCCCAAGTCGCCGACGAGAGCGGAAGGGTCGAACTCCGGAAGGGTTTTGAGCGACTGGCCGGTGCCCTGAAGAAGGTAGTCAATCATGGCGGCCATGGCGCTGCCTTCGAGGACCGCTTCGCGAGCAAGTTCGGCGTCGCCGTTCGGTTTGGCGGCTTTGAGCCAGGCGTCGATTTGAAAGTGCTGGTCTTCCAGGGCATGAGTCAATTCGTGAGCCATGACCATGCGCTGATCGTCGAGCGGAATCCAGTCCGCAATGTAGAACTCATGCGCTTTGGGGTCGTAAAGTCCGGCGATTTGTTCGGTGAGAAGGTCAACCATGAAGGAGTCGAGATCGAAGCCTTTCGGGAGAAGGCCGAAAGCTTCGGCGGACTTGGCGTCCGCGTAGCGCTCGTCGGGAGTGCGGTCTTCATCCATCTGACGGAGGACATAGGCGCGGATCTCTTCGCGGGAGCGGAGCGATTTTTTGAGGGGAGACTCGAGCCGAAGGCCGGTGATGTCGCTCATTTGTTCGAGCACTTCGTCGGCGGCGGCCGTGAAGTTGGCGGGGGGCTGGCTCTTGCTTGTGACTGGCGGCGCAGGGGAAGGAGAAGCCTGCTGACCAGAAACAGTAGCCGGGCCAAAGAAGAGGAACAAAGTCAAGGCGAGGAACGCGGCCCGGATAAGAAATCGCCGGATATGGTTCATTTATTGAGGATAGCAGAACCGGAAGAGGATTGCGGAGCGAGGTGGAACAGCGTTCTGGTGTAAGAAACAGACGAGACAAGCGAGAGCGGGACTGTTCCAAGTTGAAACGCAAAATTGAAACGCAGGATATATTGTGCGAACGATCCGGAATTTCCTGTTCCGAATTCTTAACAAGCTGGTAATTCTGGTGTACGCTCCTCGATAGTCTCGCACTTGTCAGGGGTACCGATGCTTCCCGGCCTACGCTTACGCCAGGTGCGTGAAAGCCTGGGCTTAACGTACCGAGACGTGGAAAAAGCCAGTTACGAGTTAGCTGCCCGGCGCGGACGGCCGGAGTTCATATTGCACATCAGCCGGCTGGCAGACATCGAAAACCGAAATGTTGTTCCCGGGCTGCACAAACTGTACACGCTGGCGGTGGTCTACCATTTGAGCCCACTGGAGCTTTTCCGATTATACGAAGTGCCATTGGAAGACTGTTTCGAGGAAGGTTTGGCATTCCCAGCGCCAAAGACACATCTGATTGCCGCGCCGGTTTCGCTTCGCGCGCCGCTGCGATTTGATCCGGCGTTTGATCCGAGGCGAACGGAATTGCTTTCGCGCATGGTCCAGAACTGGGGAAGATTTGAGGGAGCGCTGACGAACGGTAA
>Ga0209581_1001494_pt1 | contig 26858 bp, 16 predicted proteins | sample Coa_R2_FD_187160 | JGI IMG/M metagenome (GOLD analysis project Ga0209581, IMG submission 187160) | Surface soil microbial communities from Centralia Pennsylvania, which are recovering from an underground coalmine fire - Coalmine... | ecosystem: Environmental > Terrestrial > Soil > Unclassified ...
CTTGTCACTCCCTATATGTCTGGCGGCACGCTCAAAGAGGTCCTGCGCGAACGCAAAGCGATTCCCCCTTCGGAAGCGATTCAGCTTGTCTCGCAGGTGCTGCCCGCGCTGCAATATGCCCACGATCGCAACCTGATCCACCGCGACATCAAGCCCGGCAATCTGCTCTTTAAGGGCGACGGCAGCCTGGTGCTGGCCGATTTTGGCCTGGTGAAAGTGGTGCAGGGGGAAGGCGGCTCGCCGGTGCAAACAATCAGCGAAAGCGGGCAGAGCATCGCGGGCACGCCGGAATATATGGCCCCGGAGCAGATCCAGGGCAAGGCCGTACCGGCCAGCGATATTTATGCGCTGGGCATTGTCCTCTACGAGATGGTCACGGGCCAGCGCCCCTTTACCGGCGATAGCCTGCTCAGCGTTTTGATGAAGCATGCCAACGAGCAGCCGCGCCCGCCACGCGAACTCAATCCCTACGTTTCGCCCCAATTGCAGGCGGTCATCCAGAAGGCGCTGGAGAAGGAGCCGCAGCGGCGTTTCGCACGACCCGCTGATTTTTTGCAAGCCTTACAGCAGATTGGCAATCCCAGCAGCAACGCCGGCATCGTCGGTTCGCGTAACAATCCCGCCAGCAATCCGGGACTCGTCGGGGCCGGTCCCCAGAGCAGTCAGGGCGGGTACGGTCCGACGCTCGCGACAAGCTGGACACAGGCGCAGACGCAGGGGATTGAACCGGCCGGCATTCAACCCGGCAATTCTGGCTTTAACCAGCAGGGACCGGCTGCCCGGACCGTCCAGGCGGGCGTCGGCAATTCCTGGCAGCAGGGTCCGGTCGTGCTGCCGGCCCAGGCGAGCAGCCCGGCGACGCCCCCGCCGCCCGTGCAGGCGTGGGGCATGTCGCAAACCGTGCCGCCTACCCTTACACCAACGCCACCCGCGCCGCAGAAGAGGCGCTCGCGCGCTCCTATTGTGGTTTTGCTCATCCTAATTGTGCTGCTGGCGGGCCTGGTCGCCTCGCTTTTCCTCACGCCCATAGGCTCAGTGATTTTCGGCCCGCACGTAGTCTCGACGCCAACGCCCATTACCAACGGCGTGACGCCGCCAATACGCGGCGGGCATTCGCCCACGCCCGGTGCCTCCCAGGCAGTTCCGCAGACCACGACCACCTGCCCGGCCAGCGGCACCGCTCGCGCCGCCGTCATGGCACCGCTCACGCTCGGACACGATCCCACGATCGTCTACCTTGTCAATGAAATCGATGGCAGTGGGAATCCGACCTTCGGCACCGTGAAGCTCTATGATACGGTGAGCGGCAAGAAGACGGAGCTGGCCAAAACGAACCATACCAGGGTAGAGGAGGCGCAGGTCTCGAACGATGGGGAGTGGGTGCTGTTCGTTGCAACGGTCGCTGGGATCTCCGAACTGCGCATGGTGCGCCTGGACGGACAGGGCCTGCAAACGCTCTTCTGCGCGCCCTCCGGCACAAATATTCGCGGCTCTCAGTGGTCACTCGACCAGAAATATGTTATCTTTGACGAGTTTCCGCAAAACATCGGCGGCCCGACGGTTTACCTGTTGAACATCCAGAGCGGCGCGCTGCAGGTAGAGGTCAACGCCCCGTCCTCCGGCATCGCCCTGCTGCCGCGCACCTGGCTGGACTACCACCGGGTGCTGATGATCGGGATCGTGCCCAATTCGGACGCGCCCCCGCAGAATATCTACGTGCTGGACATCACCAACGGGGCGCACCAGAGCCTGGCCAGCACGACCCGGGTCTTTAGTTCGTCGCAGCAGTGCTGGGACTTCGACAGCAGCTTTGATGGCCGCTCGCTCTTTATCGCGCAGTGTACCTATGGAGAGCCAAACGGCTCCAGTACGATCGTTCAGCAGCCGTCCGATGGCGGCGCACCTACCCCTATCCTGAGCAGCTCAACGCTGACATTCAACACCGTGCGCGTGATCGATCCGCGCAGCATCAAACTGCTCGCGCTCGCCTCCGACAGCGGCGGCTTTGGGGCCGGGCGGGGAGATCCGGCGCACGACGGACTGTACCTGCTCAAAGCGGACAACTCGGCCCCTCCTCTGCGCCTGACCAGTACGCCGAGCACTCAATTCGCCGAGCTAAACGCATACTCGCAATACTTCTGGTCCAACGTCTCGCGCGACGAAACGCTCTACGCTCTGAGGCTGGTTAATTTGAGCAACAATACCTACACGCTCGAATTCGGCCCGGTCAACGGCGGCGCGCCTACCGTCTTCGCCTCGATCAGCGATGGCACGGCTATGTCTATTGCCGGCTGGACCACGACATAAGGACGATAGGCCGGATGATGAGAAGGCGCCTGGCGCGAGGGCCGGCGCTACATTCACTCTGCTTTGAAAATCACCGTCTTCTCCTCGGTGAAGAACTCGATGGCGCGCGGGCCGAGGGTGCGTCCGATGCCGCTCTGTTTATATCCGCCGAAAGGCATTTCGCAGTAGACTTTGTTGTAGGTGTTCACCCAGACGATGCCGGCCTTGATCTTCTTTGTCATGCGGAGGGCCTGGGGTGTGTCGCGCGTCCAAACGGCTGCGGCCAGGCCATAGATGGTATCGTTGGCCAGGGCAATGGCCTCGCTCTCGTCCCGGAAACGCTGCACGGTGACGACGGGGCCGAAGATCTCCTCCTGAGCCACGCACATTGAGTTCTGCACATCGGTGAGAATGGTTGGCAGCAGCCAGTTGCCGGGACTGTCCTCAAGGCCGGGGGGAACGGTGCCGCCGTAGAGCAAGGTTGCGCCCTCCTCCACGCCCTTGCGAATATACTCGCGCACCCTCTCCAAATGGCTGCGCGAGATGATCGGTCCCATCTCGCTCGCGCGCTCGAGGCCGGGGCCGACCTTAATTTTGCGCGTGCGTTCAAGGTAGCGAGCCATAAACTGATCGTAGATGCCCGCCTGCACGAAGAGGCGCGCGCCGGCGCAGCAATTCTCGCCCTGGTTGCGGAAAATCGCGCCCACGCAGCCCTCTACAGCCTCATCCAGGTCAGCCGCGTCCATGACGATATTGGGCGCCTTGCCGCCAAGTTCGAGCGAGAGACGCTGCATATTGGCCGCGCCGGCCTCCATGAGCAGGCGTCCGGTGGTAGTTTCGCCGGTGAACGAGACACGCTGCACCAGGGGATGTTTGGCGAGCGCGAAACCGATCTGCGCGCCCGGCCCGGTAATCACGTTCAGCACGCCCGGCGGGAAGCCTGCCTCCAGAGCCAGCTTGCCCAGTTCGAGCGCGGTAAGGGGAGTCCACGATGCCGGCTTGAGCACGGCGGTGTTGCCCGTCGCCAGGGCCGGCGCGACCTTCCAGGCGGCGATGGCGATGGGATAGTTCCAGGGCACGATCAGCGCGCAGACGCCAACCGGCTCGCGCAAGGTATATCCCAGGTGCTGATTAAAGGCCGCGCTGCTCAGACCATAGTTCTTCGTGGTGGTCCCGGCATAATACTCAAGCGTCTCTGCGCAATCGTCCACGTCCCCATAAGCCTGCGCCCAGGTCTTGCCGGTTTGCAAAAGCTCGAGCGTGGCCAGGCGCTCCTGATCCCGGCGCACCAGCGCGGCCAGCGCGTGGAGCAGTCGTCCGCGTTTATTGGCGCTCATGGACTGCCATTCCTGGCCCTCGAACGCCTCCTGCGCTCCGGCTACGGCTTTCTCAACATCGGCAGGTGTGCCTTTGGGAACCTCGACCAGCACCTCGTTGGTCGCGGGATCGAGAACGGGAAATGTCTCGCCGTCGCTGGCCGCGACAAGTTGGCCTGAGATGACCATCCCGGCCTCCTGCGGCTTCAAAATGGCGGCGAAATCCACTGGCTGCCCGGTCGTTGTCATATGCATGCGTTCCTTTCGACCAGCCTCTTGCTGGGCGTGAAAAAGTGAGAGTGTACGATCGTAGTATCATTGTATGGATGGAAAGAAGCAGGGTCAAGATACGAGAAAACCATCGATCAGCACAAATTTATAGCAAAATCGCCCGGATACCGGGCAATTTTCTGGAACATCCCCAAATTGGTCGCTGCGGGGGAATTTTTTGGTCGCCGGCAATGGTTAGAAAAAATGTTTGAGGTTATTCTGTACAAGAGTTTGTTGAAACCAGGACCGTTGAGTGGCTCGTACTTAATGAAGTGGCAGGTATACTCAAATTCTTTGCAAGAAACACCGTCAATCACGTATAATCGCATTTATACGCAATAGATCAACGAGAAATACCTCGGCCATCCAGCGATGGACAGGCAGAGAGGAGAAACAGGGCATGGCAAAGATTGCATTCGCCGGGGTGAGCAAGCAGTATAAGGGGGCCAGCAGTCCCGCTGTAGACGCGGTAAGTTTCGAGGTAGCGGAAGGGGAGGTTTGTATGCTGCTGGGCACTTCAGGTTCAGGTAAGACCACGCTCTTACGCATGGTTAACCGCCTGATCGAGCCAGGCGCGGGCGAGATATTTATCGACGGCAAGAATATTTTAGCGGAGAATCCGATCGAGCTCCGGCGGCGCATTGGCTATGTCATTCAGCAGGTCGGCCTCTTTCCGCATATGACCGTCGCGGAGAATATTCGCGTCACCGCCGATATCGCCGGCGGCTGGTCGCGTGAGAAGATCAACCGGCGTGTTGACGAACTGCTGGATCTAGTCGGGCTGCCACCGGACGAGTATCGCAGGCGTTTCCCGCGCCAGCTCTCCGGCGGGCAGCAGCAGCGCGTCGGCCTGGCCCGCGCCCTGGCGACCGATCCCACCATTCTGCTGATGGACGAACCCTTTGGCGCGCTGGACGCGATTACCCGCGAGCGCATGCAGGATGAATTGCTGCGCATCCAGCGCGGCGTGCGCAAGACCGTGCTGTTTGTCACCCACGATGTCGAGGAAGCCTTTAAGCTCGGCGACCAGATCGCAGTCCTCTCCGAGGGCAAACTGGTCCAGTTGGGCACGCCGATCGAGTTGCTCACCAGCCCGGTCAACGACTTCGTGAGCAAACTTGTGGGGGCCGATAACACCCTGCGCCAGCTCCAGTACCAACCCGTCACGGCTGCTCTGGATAACCGGCCCGAGGTGGTTTCTTCGGCGCACTGGGGAGATGAGGCAATATGCCCGTCTGATGCTACCTTGCTTGATGCTATGTTGCAACTCCTCTCCACAAAAGCTCCCTCCCTCACAGTCATCGACAACCAGACCCGCGAACCACTTGGATCTATCACTCTCGCCAGCATTAACCGCGAAATTACCTCGGCTCACGTGCAGGCCGCGCAAATAAGTGGCGAGCAGGCGGAAACCCGCATTTAGTCGTTCTCTGGAGCGCATACGCGTCCTGGAAAGGGATTTTTATGAGCTATTTGTTTGATCCGTTTAACTATGATCTGAGCGATCCAGGGAGCATTCCAAACTTGCTGGCCCAGCATATGTTGATCGTGGGCATCAGCATGCTCATCTCGATAGCGATTGGCATCCCCCTGGGCATTCTGGTCGCGCGCTATAAGGTCATCCGAGGGCCGGTAATCGGCTTTACCGGCATCCTCTACACCCTGCCGGCACTGGCGCTGCTGGGGTTCCTCCAGCTGGTCCCAGGCTTTGGACTATCCATGCCCAGCATCATTCTTCCCCTGGTGCTCTACGCGCAGTTGGTGCTGGTGCGTAACACCGCCGCCGGCATCAACGCCATCGATCCGCTGCTGCTCGAAGTGGGCAGGGCGATGGGAATGAATCGCTGGCAGCTTCTCTGGCGCGTCTCGCTCCCCCTGGCCCTGCCTGTCATCGTCGCCGGCATCCGCGTGGCGACCGTGACCTCGATCGGTATCGCTTCGTTGGCCACGCTGATCGCGGTCCACAGCCTGGGCGATCTGATCTTCCTGGGCCTGGAGAACCTGCAAGATGACCAGGTTGTTGCGGGAGCCATCCTGATCAGTCTGCTTGCGATCATCGCCGATCTGCTGCTGCTCGCCGTTCAGAGCGCGCTGAATCGAGGACGAGGCGCGGTTTCGCTCGCGTAGATTTTCAGGAGGGGAAGAAGCATGAACAGCCTGTGGCAATTTATCCTGGACCCGAACAACGACTTTGCCGGACACAGCGGCGACTATATCAAACTTTGCGTGGCGGCCATCGTCCTGGCGATGGTAATTAGCATCCCGCTGGGAACAGCCGTGGCACGCAGACGCGTCTTTGCGTTCATCACGATTAATCTGAGTGGATTAATGCGCGCGATACCGGTCCTTGCCTTTCTCGCCGCTGCATTGCCGATCTTAGGCGTTGGTTCCCGTCCCGCGCTAGTTGCTTTAATTGTGCTGGGTATTCCGCCCATTCTCTTAAACACCTGCACAGCGATCCAGGGGATTGACCCGGCGATCATCGACGCAGCGCGCGGCATGGGCATGACCACCTGGCAGATCATCACGCGCATTCAGACGCCGCTGATCCTGCCGCTGATCGCCGCTGGCGTGCGCACCTCGGCGGTCCAGATCATCGCGACCGCAACCCTGGCGGCGATTATCGGCGCAGGCGGTTATGGCGAATATATCTACCTGGGTTTGCGCGAATTTAACAATACACAACTCATCGCTGGTGCTCTGCCGGTGACGATTCTGGCGATTCTCGTTGAATTGCTGATGGGCTGGCTGGAGCGCATTCTGACCCCACGCGGCCTGCGTGTGCAGGCCAGCGTCGAATTGCCTCGCGTGTAGAGGCGCGGCGCTGCCGTTGATCTGAGCGGACGTGGGGCTGTTTTTTGTCGTCGTATCTGACTAAGGAGGCTCAAATGGTACCCTTGTTTCATTCACTGAGAGCAAAATCGTTTGCTCTCCTGGCGATCGTGCTGATGCTCGTACTCGCCGCCTGCGGCAGCACGACCACCGGCAACGGCGGTGGCAACGGCACCCCCTCGAATTCTTCGATCACGCTGACCGTCGGCGGGAAGCTGGATACCGAGGCGCAATTGCTGACCAAGATGTACGTGCTCTTGCTTCGACATGCCGGCTTTAACGTGATCGAGAAGGCCGCGCTCGGCACCAACGCGGTTGTCTTCAATGCAATCACCAGCGGACAGATCGATCTCTACCCTGAATTTACCGCGACCGGCCTGGCGAAGCTGGGCAAGAACAGCACCGGCAACGCACAGCAGGACTACCAGATCGTCAAGCAGGGCTACGAGCAGCAGTATCATATTACCTGGCTCGATCCCTCGCCGCTGAACGATACCTATGGGATTTGCACCACCCAGGCCAAAGCCAGCAGCCTGGGCGCGACCAAAATCTCGGACCTGGCCTCGAAGGCGAGCAGCCTGACCATCGCGACTCCGCCCGATGGCGTGCAGTACGGCGTCGATGTGGTCAAGTCGGTCTATGGCTTCACCTTCAAAAAGGTCGTGACCTACAATGAGGAGGGCCTGACCTTCCCGGCAGTCACCTCCGGCGCGCAGGATCTGAACGTGTGCTATACCACCAGCGCGCAGATCGCTAAGCTCAACTTCACTTTGCTGCAGGACGACAAGAACGCGTTCCCGATCTACAATCCCGCGCCTATCGTGCGCGATAGTACGCTGCAAAAAGCGCCGCAGATCGCGACCGTTCTGAACAAGCTGGCGCCTTTCCTGACCACCCAGGTGAGCCAGCAGTTGCAGGCTGAGGTTGTCGATGGAAAGAGTGTCACCGAAGTAGCCACAACGTTTTTGCAGAGTAAAGGGCTGTTGTAAGTTACATTTACATACAGAAGAGGCAGGTACGGCTGATGCCGTACCTGCCTCTTCTGTATGTAAATGTAACTATTCTGCGGCGGCTAGCATCTCCTCCATCTTATGCACGTCGTGGCCGCGCAGGTATTCGCGGATCGCCAGGGCGGCGGCGGCTCCTTCGCCGGCGGCGCTGACAAGCTGCTTGGTGCTGCCCGCGCGCACGTCTCCTGCGGCAAAGACGCCCTTTGTGCTGGTCTGGAAGTCGATGCCGGTCATGATAAAGCCCTGCTTATCGAGCTTGACGATCTCTTTGAAAGGCTGGCTGTTGGGGGTGAGACCGATGAAGATGAAAACGCCGGGCACGTGCAGTTCGCTCATCTCGCCGGTCCGGTTGTTTTTGACGATCACGGTGTCGAGGTGGTTCTTCTGTCCCTTGAACTCAACTACCTCGGTGTTGAAGCGCAGTTCCATCTGCGGCGATTCCTGGGCCTTGTCAACGGCAATTTTGTTGGCGGAGAGTGTGGAACCGCGCACCAGCAGGGTGACTTTGGGACTGAAGGTGGTCAGGAAAGCTGCCTCTTCGACCGCGCTGTTGCCGCCGCCGATGACCGCGACCTCTCTGCCCTTGTAGAAAGGACCGTCGCAGGTGGCACAGAAGTGGACGCCCGCGCCGATATAGTCATCTTCGCCGGGGACGTTCAGGCGCTTGTAGGTTGAGCCGGTGGCGAGCAGGACGGCGTGGCTGCTATATTCCTGCCCGGACTCGGTTTCGACCACGTGATCGTGGCCTTCGGTCGTAACCCCGACGACGTTCTGTGCTGAGAGCAGCTCAACGCCATAGCGCCTGGCCTGCTGGATGATGCGTTCGGCAAACTCAGAGCCGGTGACGCCCTCCGGGAAGCCCGGATAGTTGTCCAGGCGCTCGGTAATTCCGGCCTGCCCGCCCAGGCCGCTGCGCTCAATCACCAGCACGTCGAAGCCATCGCGCGCAGCATAGATGGCCGCGGTCAGCGCCGTTGGGCCGCCCCCGACGATAATCAGGTCGTAAAAATCGCACTTTGCCTTTGTCTCAAGGCCCAGCTTCGCGGCCAGTTCGGCGTTGGTCGGCTCGATGAGCAGGGAGCCATCGGGAAAAACAATAGTTGGAATGGTCAGTCCGCCATTCTGAACCTTCTGCACGAAAGCCTGGCCTGCGCTATCCTCCTCAATGTTGATATATTCGTACTGAATACGCTGTTCGCCCAGAAATTTCTTGCTGCGCTTGCAATCGCTGCACCAGTTTGTGCCATAGAGCTTGATCTGTGCTTCCTCCATAATTTCCGCCTTTCACATCAGAGGAATCGACGTGTTTTTAAATGAGATCCATTGGAATTATAGGATATCCCGTGCCCCCGTTGGGAACCGTGCTCTGCCAGCGGCTGGTCTGCACCTGGCCGGTGCCGTCGGTGGCGCGGGCGACGAGCGTGTAGTGGCCGCGCGCAGCGGGATGCCACTGATAGGTCCAGAGCACCCAGGTGTCCTGCGAGAGCGGTGGGGCGAGTTGCGCGTCGCTCCAGCTTGCACCGTTATCGGTGCTGACCTCGACTCGCTGAATGCCGCGCCGACCGGAGAACGCGATCCCGCCAATCTCGATCGTCGGCTGGAAGCGGATGCGACCAAACGGGCGATCGATGCGCGTCATGGTGTGCAGTTGACCGGTATACCAGCCTTGATCAGAGTAAAGCCCATCCACAAAGTGATCTGTCAGTTCGATACGCGTCAGCCACTTGGGATTCTCCTCGCCGTAGTGGCCGGGGATGAGCACGCGCAGGGGATAGCCATGCTTCATGGGCAGCACCTCACCGTTCATGCGAAAGGCGAGCAGCGCGTCTGCCTCCAGCACGTCGTCCAGCGGTTGGCTGACGGTATAGCCATCGACGCTATAGAAGGCCACATACTTCGCGCCGGGTCGCGTTCCGCCGTGTTTCTCCAGCAGCGAGCGAAAGGTCACGCCCTGCCAGATGGCCGTGCTGATGAGATGGCCGCCGACGCCGTTGGCGATGCATTCGAGCGTCACGGCGCGCGAAGTCGAGGGCAGAGCGGTAAATTCCTCGTAGGTATATGTGGCGGGCGTGCCGACCAGGCCGGTGATCTCCAGGCGCCAGGCGTTGAGCGAGGGAGCGGGATCGATCGGGTTCTGCGTCACCACGTAGTGCTCGCTGTTCGGCGTAATCGGCGAGGTCACGCCGTTGGTGGGAAAGGTTTCGGCGCCATCATAGGAAGCGTATTCGTTCAGGTAGCCGGCGACGAGTCCCAGCGCGCCGCCCGCCGCACCCAGACCGAGCGCCGTCACGCCGGTGCGAGCCAGCAGCGCCCGCCGGCCCTGGCGGGTACTGTCCGCGCCCACGCGCCGTTCCCTGGGCAGCAGGAGACGATAGCAATAGCCCAGGACGAGCGCGTAGAGGGCAAAATCGAGCAGCAGACCGAGCGCTGAGAGCAGGCGGGACCAGTCCACCGGCAGGCCCAGGTAGTTCTGGCGCAGTTCCGTCCAGAACAGCGCAATGCCGACGGCGCTCATCAACAGCGCCAGAGCCAGCATAGTCAGCCATTCGCGCCTGCCGGGGCGCGCGCTGTTCACGGGAGTTTTCACGCGCACCAGGAGCGCGTAGAGCAGGCCAAGCAGCGTGCCGAGCGCGAGCATGGCGAGCAGGGTCAGGCCAAGCGGGGTCGTCTTGGGATGCGGCTGGAAGCGGATCAGCATGCCGACGAAGACGGGCGCGGGCATTCTCTTCAGAACGAAATCCCCGAAGAGTTCGACAGGCGTGGGAATGCCCGCCGCCAGGCGCAGGATGAGCATACATACAACGCTAACCAGGGCGGCCACCAGGCCCGCGCCCAGAGCACAGAGCAGCGTCACAAGGAGAGATTTGAGGCGGCCCGGCGCCGGTGGACCAGGTGGAAGATCTGTTTGCAGCGCAGGATTGTTAGTTTGCACGATAGGTTCCTTTCTGCTGGAGGCTGGGAAGCCGGGATACAAGGGCAATGAGAGCAGCCAGAGCCAGAACGGCCATGAGCGGCTCGTAGATCGTGAGATAATACAGGGGCCAATCGGTCATATAGGCTGTGACAGAGAGAAAGAGAAAAAGCCAGGGAACGACCAGGGCCAACATACGCGCGGCGGTCAGCATGAAGGATCGGCGCTCCCCACGCGCGGGCAGCAACAGGACAATCCAGGGCAGGAGCATGCTTGTGTACCAGGGAAAGACGTGCGACGAAACCGCGAGTATCAATCCGAAGAGGATCAGTGTGCCCGCCTCCAAGCTGATACATTGGAACTGGCGCAGCGCAAAGATGAGCAGAGAAACTGAGACAAGCAGCACAAAGGCCACGTCATGTTCGTGCGCAATGATCGCCGGCAGAGCAAGCTGGCGCGCGCGATCAAACTGGAAAATCAATTGCTGAATCACGCCCGCGTTCTGCCCCTGCTCGCTGGCGTAGGTAAGAAAGAAGCCGAAAATCTGGCCATGCCCCTGGATATAAAAGGGCAGATAGCCGAGCACGATGGTCAACAGGCAAGAGAGCACCAGCAGCCAGTCGCGCCGCCAATCCCGCAGATGCACAACCGTCGCCAGCATCACAAGCGGATAGAGCTTGGTCAGGGTTGCCATGCCCACGAAGAAGCCGGTCAACGCGCGCCAGGGCCAGCGGCGGTCTTCGGCGGTCAGCACAGCCAGCAGGGCAAAGGTGATGGTCAGCACATCGACATGTCCCTGCAAGGCAAACTCGACGATCGGCAGCGGACACCACGCATAGAGCAGTGCCCGCGCCGGGTCCAGTCGCTTGCGCGCAAGCAGCCTGACCAGCACGCCACAACTTGCCAGGTCGAACAGCACAAAGATGGTCTTGAGAAAATACAGGCTGCTCGGCACAATCAGATAGCTGAGCAGGTAGATATATTGCGCACCGGGGGGATAGAGCGAAGGCACGTTGCGATAGCGGCTGTTGACAAAGATAAAATCGCGCAGCGGTTGCAGAATCTTGTCTCCGGGAGCCAGGACATAGGGACTGTAGCCGTGCAGGAAGACGCGCGCGTCCCAGACGTAGCGCCAGGAATCGTGCGAGAGGTTGGGCGGGAGAGGAAGCAGAAGGGCACGCAGGAGCAGAGCTCCGCCTAGAATCAGCCCGATCTCCAACTGGAGCCAGCGTCCAACAGACGGCCTGGTAAACAGCACCAGCGCGCAGGCCAGAGCGTAGGGCAGAAAGCAGAGCAGGTATGGCTGCACGATCGAGACAATCGTTGCCATGCCACCCGCATCCACCGTCAACGCATCCTTTGGCGAGCGAGCGATCAGCCAGGCGAGGGTCGCCAGCGAGCCTGCCAGGAGCAGAGCCAGCGCGAGCGAACGCCACCAGGGATAGCGGATGGTAAAATGTGTTTCAGAGATATCCAGCAGACGAGGCGCATGCACTACAGACATAAAGTCCTGACCTTTCCAACCGGCAATCGGATCGCCTTGCCGGGGGATGAGGACCATATTCAACCACCAGGCTCACGACCCATACAGGTATGTACACGATAAGTCGGGGCCGCTTTTGCAAACGCGAGGAGAAAGGCATGAGCGAGAAGCGAACAAGCCTGAGCGAGAGCGAAATCGCTTTTATTCAACAACAGCGTGTAGCGCGCCTGGCAACCTCAGACGCCGAGGGACATCCCACGCTTGTGCCCGTCTGCTACGCCTTCGACGGGACACGTTTCTACACTCCCCTGGACGAAAAGCCCAAGAGCATCGAGGCGCGCAAACTCAAGCGGGTGCGCAACATCGAGGCCCGCCACGAAGCCGCGCTGCTCATCGACCGCTACAGCGACGACTGGACGCGCCTGGGCTACGTGCTGATTCACGGCCACGCCGACCTCCTCCCGCCCGGCCATCCCCTCCACGCCACCGCCCTGACCCTCCTGCGCGCACGTTATGTCCAGTACCGGGCAATGGCGCTGGAGACGCTGCCAGTCATCGTAATCACGCCCGAACGCGTGAGCGCGTGGGGACCGGAACTAGAAAGCTCATAGAAGCTAGCCCTGCCATTCTTGAAATCTCCAGGGCAGAGCAAGAACACGTTCCGAAAAACAACCGTAAACAGCCAGAATGCGCGCATTTCCCTCTTTCCAAAGCTTGGCGAGTATGCTATAATGCGCGTGTTCTGAAACGAACAAGGGCCCATAGCTCAGTGGTTAGAGCTGTCCGCTCATAAGTGCGCCGTTGCGCTCACAAATTCCTAGCCGGGAAGACCGGCTACACTGGGTCTAAGGTGTATAAAGCACCTGGCTAACCCAAAACCGAAAGGCGACAGGGGACAAAAGCATGCCAGGAAAAGGACAGTGAGGGCGGCACCCGCCCAAGAGGCTGTTCAGCTATACTGCATATGGCTAGCCCTAATGGGGCAAACACTAGGTGAGTTGCGGTTGTCGGACACGCCTGCCCCAGTGGTGTTACATGGGGCTGTCCGGGTTTGCAAACGGACGTTATGATCGTTTGCAAAAGACCCACCCGGAAACGCTCACAATGAGTGAGGAAACCACCCAATAGTGAGCCTACGTGCAGTCTAAGGAATTTGTGAGAACTACGGGATCGCCTAACAGGCAAGAGCCTTATGGCGACCGAGCACCCATAGTACTCAAATGATCGGGGTAATGCCCGATACACGGGGAAGGGGTGCAGGGTGATGCAAGAACTAAGTACCGCCCGTGCCCTGGAGGGGGCGAAAATCAGAAATGCTTGGATAAGCAACGGGAAGAGAAAATGCACACCCGGAGAGCCGTATGCGGTGAAAGCCGCACGTACGGTTCGGGAAGGAGACTCTGGAAACGTACCGAAAGGAAACGCGCCGGTTTCTTACTTCAGCGGATAGGTCGCTGGTTCGATCCCAGCTGGGCCCATTTTACAACTCATAATTCGCTGCCCTCCTATACTTGTTGTTATTCTTCGGCGGCTTCAAACGCAGATTTGCACGGGTCATACCAACCTCATCAACAGAAATATCGAGTAATAATTGCGGATTCGCTGATGTTGCCAATGTGATTCGTCGAGCGGTGTGTTTTCCCTTGCAATCCCATAAATATCGCCTCCAATGTTCAAGAAGGCCATGTTTTACCAGGCAGCCACTTAAGCAGTAGCGCGAAACATTTGCATGGCTCTTGTTCTATTTTAGCACTTTTTGTTTTTATTGCAATAGTCCTGACTGTTCGGACCATACAGGTGCAGTGCAACATTGAAAAAATGCCGGCATTTTTTCAACGTATTGACAGTCAAGAAGCAGTTTGCTATTCTGTGGTCGCTTATATTTCAAATTTCCAGAGGAGAGGGATTCGGAGCTTTTTTTATTGCCGGTAGTCCGACTTTCTCATGATCTTTCACAGGATTCATGAGAGGCGGATATGTGCGAAAAAGGCTTTTTCCTTGCTTCTCAGGAGGGGAATTTTCCACTGTTGTCCTTGTATCGTAGCCGAAGCACACAGGGAAGGAGATCGGTCATGCGTCTAGAGGCATCAACTCCCACAGACAAAAGGCAGCCCCAAAACATCACGGGATCGTCACTTTGGAGTAAGCAGAATGCTGGTTTGAGGAGAGGGCCTCTGCAGTGGTGGTACAGCGTAGCAGCTCCAGGCGAGCCTGAGAATTCCACTTCCCAGGACCGGGAACTAGTTCGCGCGGGCCGCCTGTCCAGCATCATTCTGCTGATCACGTTCTGCTTCGGGCTGGCACAACTGCCCAACGCATTAAACAGCATCAACCATCTTTTCCTGTTTATTTTGCTGTCCGCGATGGCCATCAACATCGTTGCACTGGTCTTTAACAGGCGGGGCAACGTCCGCGCGGTAGGGGCCGTTATGGTGGTCGTGGTCGAACTCGCGTTTATCCTGGTCGTGGTAACTTCGCCCACCGGCCTGTCGTCGCGATCATTGACAATCTTCTATATGTTAGTCCTGACGGAACTGATTGCGGTATCGCTCCTTCCCCCAAAGAGCGTCTTCCTGGTGGCCCTCTGCAATGGAGCGTTTACGTGGGCAGCGATCTCCTTTTTAAAGCACACTCCAGACCTGAAAATTGCCACGCCTTCCTCCTACTATAGCGCCATTGCGAGTCCCCTCGTCATGCAACTTATTGTGGCCCTTGTCACCTATCTCTGGGTAGAGGGTGCGAGAGAGGCCATTGAAAGGGCCGAGCAGGTCGCGGCCCTGGAGCGCGCGCTGGCTGAGCGCGACCGTGCCGAGGCCGAACAGAAGCAGCAGCTAGAGCAAGGCATTCAGCAGATTCTCCAGACGCATATCCAGGCGGCCAACGGAGATTTTGAGGTGCGAGCGCCGCTAGCCCGCGAGAACGTGCTCTGGCAGGTCGCGTATGGTCTGAACAACCTGCTGGCACGACTGCAGCGGGCCACCCAGTCCGAGCATGAGCTTCAGCGAACGGAAGTTGAGGCCGCGCGCCTGACGGAGGCTGTGCGCAGCGCGAAAGTGAGACGGCAGCCGATCCAGGCGCAGAAAAGCGGCACGCTGCTCGATCCCCTCGCGCAAGAACTCGCCGGCAATTATATCGGCCAGTGATAATCTGTTCCGACAGCGCGTGTGATCCCGGCTCCTCTTCTGCGTTCATAAAAGTAGAAATATCCAGACAAACCTGACTGATCGTGACAGGAGAGGAGAGGGCCAATGGTTCTGGTCCAGCGTTATTGTGTGAAATGCGGGGTCGTGTCTGTCGCAACTGAGCCTGTATGCGTGGCGTGCGGGGCCTCGCTCAAGATCACGCTTCCGCTCGATGACGAGGGCAATGCGCTCTTCCCAGAGATGCGCCTGCTCGAACCTCTGCCGGCGAATCATCTGCTCGCAAATCGCTACCGCATTGTGCGCCGCGTGGGCGGGGGAGGTTTTGGCTCGGTCTACGAAGCGCAGGATACGCGCGAGAACCGCCGGGTCGCAATCAAAGAGATCGGCCTGAGCGGCCTGGCGCCCCAGCAGGTGATCGAGGCCACCGGCTCGTTTAATCGCGAGGTCGAACTGCTTTCCAGCTTGAAACATCCCGGCATCCCCTCTCTGTACGAGCATATGACCGATAGCGAACACTGGTACCTGGTCATGGAATTTATCGCGGGGGAGACGTTGGAAGAACGCCTGGCGCGCACGGCAGACGGGCGGTTGCCCCTGGAGCAGGCGCTCCAGATAGGCAGCCAGGTCTGCGACATCCTGGAATACCTGCACAGCCGCCAGCCGGCGATCGTTTTTCGCGACCTCAAACCGGCGAATATCATGCTCCAGCCCGATCAGCGCGTCTACGTGATCGATTTTGGCGTAGCGCGTCGCTACACGCCGGGTAAGCCAAAGGACACGATCGCCTTTGGCTCGCCCGGCTACGCCGCCCCCGAGCAATACGGGCGGGCGCAGACCGGTCCGCGCAGTGATATTTATAGTCTGGGGGCCTTGCTGCACCAGGTGCTGACCGGCCAGGACCCCTCGCTCAATCCTTTCCGCTTTCAGCCACTGCGTGTCTATGATCGCGCACTGCCGACGGAACTGGAGAGGCTGGTCGCACAAATGCTCGAAACCGACATGGAGCGCCGACCGGCCAGCGCGGATGAGGTCAGGTGCAGAATCCAGGCGATCACGGCCTCGCGCATCGTTACCCGCCGGCGTAAGGTCGCGACCACAGGCTGGACAACACGTCCACAGCCTCCCCTGGCCTCGGCAGCCGAGCTGGCCAGAGCCTTCTCCACCGTTGGCGTGACGGTCTACATCTATCGCGGGCACGGCGCGGCGGTAAATGCGCTGGCCTGGGCGCCCGATGGACGCATGATCGTCTCCTCGGACGATCAGCGAATCTCATCCTTCTGGTATCCATTCCGGCCCTCGCCGCTGCTTATCCTTCCCGCTGCCAACGGCCATTCTCGCACTGTGAACGACCTGGCCTGGTCGCCCGATGGGCATATCCTGGCCACGGCCAGCGACGATCACACGGTGCGTCTCTGGCGCGTGGGTACACAACCGCACAGGTGGCAACTCCTGGCATTCGCGCTGGGCTTTGGCTCATCCACCTACGAGGGACACCAGACTTCGGTGAACGCCCTCTCCTGGTCGCCGAACGGAACCATGCTCGCCTCGGCAGAAGAGAAAAGCGCAGTCCACGTCTGGGATGCGCGCACCCGCAAACGTCTGCTGACCTTCCACGGCCACAGGGACGTTGTGGAGGATGTCGCCTGGGCGCCGGACAGATTGCGCATCGCCTCCAGCAGCATCGATCATACAGTCCGCGTCTGGAGCGCGGCTAATGGAAAGAGCCTCTGGCGCTGGCGTGCGAAGGGTGGGACGATTGTCCACACGCTGGCCTGGTCGCCCGACGCACGCTATCTGGCCTGCGGAACGAGCAGTGGTCAGGTACATGTCTGGGATCTCCTGCAGGAGCGCCAGGTCTTGATCTACCGGGGCCATAAAGAGGCGGTAAGTTGTGTCGACTGGTCGCCCGATAGTCAACGCATCGTCTCTGCCAGCTTCGACGGCACGGTTCATCTCTGGCGCGCGCTGGACGGGAAAGAGGCTTTTATCTACCGCAGCCACGAAGACAGCGTGCTCAGCGCGGCCTGGTCGCCCGACGGTCAACATATTGCCTCGGCGGATCGCGAGGGCGCGGTCCACGTCTGGAAAACAGTATAAGCGGCGCTCCTCTCTCGTCAGCGCAGATGGAGGAACAGGACAACACCGAGAATAAGCAGCGCGAGCACAAGGATAGCACTTACAGCAATTGCAAGGAACCGGATTCTGCGTCCAGATGAAGGCAGCTGTGCCATTGGCACAGGTGGCAGCGGGGGGAGCGGCGGTCCGATCTGCTGTTGATAATAAGGCGGATATGCTGAATATGACGGATCTGCCGCCGGGCCTGACGAGGGATAGGGAATGGGCGGCTGAGAACTGACCTGCTGACTCGGCGACTGCCAGGAAGGGATAGGAACACCGGCAGAATTAACGGCGCTCGCTTCTGAGGTCTGCTGCGCTACCCACATTTGCTGGATAATCCGATCACGCCGCCCAACAATCCAGCTTTCCTTAACATTGAGAGAAAGCGCCCGGTTAAAGTCGGACAGCGCTTCTTCGTACCTGCCCATTTGTCGATACGTTTCACCCCGAATGGCAATGAACCAGGCATATTTTTCATCCAGCGAGATAGCGCGGCTAAAATCTGCCAGCGCCTCCTCATATCTCTCCAGGCGACGATAGGTTTCACCGCGCATAGCGATGGCCCAGACATTATTCTCATCAAGAGCCAGCGCGCGTTCCAGGTCGGCCAGCGCCTCTGGATAACGCTCTGTGAGGATATACACGATACTGCGCCGCGTAATCGTCAGAGCATCGTCAGGAATCAGTTGGAGAGCAGCGTTAAAGTCGCTGAGGGCCTTTTCCCATTGAGCGCCTTGTCGGTAGCACTCGCCGCGGTAGGCCAGCACATATCCGCGCGCCTCAGGCGAAAGATCCTTGATTTTGGTCAACTGATCGAACAGTTCAAAACCATCTTGAAGAGTGCCCTTGAGCAGCTTTCTAAGCTCCCTGCTAAAGAGCTGAAGGCTCTCATTCTGCTCGCCGGATAATTCAGGCTGCACATCCTCCTGGCAGAGCAGATCGACGATCTCGCGCGCAAAAGGACGCCGCCAGCGCAGCGCCAGGGCGAAAAGGGTGAGCACGGCCCCCCAGTTTCTAGAGGGATTGGCAACCAGGAAGTGATAGCAGTAGGAGAGGGTATCCTTGCGCCACTCCTCGTTTGCCCACATTTCTATGGGATTCAGGCCCAACTCCTCCCGCCGCCCCTGGTAAAACTCGGCCAGAGACGCGTGCGTATCCCGATAGAACTGAGGGCTGACGACGCGTTGGTAGCGCAGCATCATTCGTCGCACAACCTCATGATACTGCCAGCCATCGCTGCGGGGCTTAACAAAGGGCATCGTCTGCAGCCAGGAAAAAGCCTGGCGCGCCTCAATCAACAACTGTTCCTGGCTCTGCAAAAGCACTCTGAGAATGTCCAGGTTCAATATACGGGGTAAAGACGCGCGGAGTGCAACTTCGCGCAACGCCGGCTCAGAGATCCATTGCAAGAAGCGCTCGACGATATTTTGTGCGGGCTGAAGTGGGCCGCTCGTTGGATCGCCTGGGGCTGCCAGCCAGCTCATAATGACCGGCAGTCTACCGGAATATTCCAGAATCTCCTGCCTGCGTCCACGATCATCGATATGGTACCTGTCCAGAAATTGCTCCGCCTCCTGAGGACTAAATGCGTCCAGGCGAATGAGCAGCATTATGTTGCGCAACTTATCCCAGTGCGCTCCCGCCTCTGAGCGACTGGCGATAGCGATACGAATACGCGCGGAGGGTTTATATTCTGGCAAATGGAGCAGCCACTCTTGCAGTTCCGGGCGCGTGGCCTCAAAATTCTCAAAAGTGAGCAAGACAGGCGTTCGCTCCGCCACTTCGTTCAGATCCTTGAAGAACAACTCTGTCAACACAGGCACAGGATCACGTAAGAGGGCGATTTCGTCCCTGCTGAAAGCCTTCTCGATCAGGTAGGCGGTCCATTCGCCTGCCTGCTCCTCCAGGGCATCCTGCGGCAGCAATGTTGCCACCTGGCGCGCAACCGGCAACAGGTCAGCGCCCGCAAAGGCAGCCCTGACCATCGTGCGGCCTAGCAGAGCGCCCCAGCCCTGAGGAGCTTTGGGATCGTTCTCTATCTCATACATCTTCTGCCGATATACTTTATATCGCTCACTGAAGTGTTTCAGCGGCGCGCCCTGTTCGGACAGTTGGTGAGCAAACTGCCCCAGGATCGCGGGAATATCCTTCTGTCGTTCGTCGCTTTCGGCCAGCAGGAGATGAGAGGAGCGGGCAATCTCACGATAGCGGTTGAGAAGCGTTGTCTTGCCCACGCCCCCCTGACCTGAGATATAGAAGATGAGATAGCGAGGCGAGACAGTTGTTTCAGGAGAGAATCTGCTGGAAACGGCAGGCTGGCCATCGGGGAGCCGGCGCAGGAAGCGCAATACAAACCGCGTAAACCAGGACGGTCTGCTGTGTTTATCGGCTGGAGAGACGAGGCCGAGAATCTCCTGGCGGAATGCCTCGAGCTCCTGCTCGCGGCCAATAAACCGTTCCGCCTCTCGCCGGTCAATGAAATCATCCCAATTTCTGCCTGCGCTCATCAGTTCCCACTCCTGAGCTTCAATTTACCACATTCGATGGCTTACTATAGCATAAGTAGAGATTAAGAGCAACAACGAGTTTGCATGCTTCGCCTTCCCGGCCTTGTAGCTCTCACCACCCTGCGCTAAGCTATATACAGAAGAATACAAAGAGAGAAATACACGGGCAGAGAAACCGCCCTGCGAGGAAAAAGCTATGCAAGAGATAGAAGATCAGAAATCTGTGACAAAGGCTGAGATTACAAGTGAGACGACAATCCCGGCGGACATGCCGCCGGTGAAACAGCGCCCGCGCGTCGTGATCGTGGGCGGCGGCTTTGGCGGCCTTCAGGCGGCGAAAGCGCTGGGGCACGCGCCGGTTCAGGTCACGGTAATCGATCGCAATAACTATCACCTGTTCCAACCATTGCTCTACTGGGTGGCGACCGCCGGACTCTCGCCGGCGGATATCTCCTCGCCGATCCGGCGCGTTTTACGTCGCCAGAAGAATACCGAAGTGCTGCTGGCCGAAGTGACCGGCGTCGATCTCGCGAACAGACGCGTGCTGATCGGCGAGCGAGCGATCCCGTATGATTACCTGATCCTGGCTACCGGGGCGCAGGACAACTACTTTGGCCATCCCGAGTGGAGCGTCCACGCCATTGGCTTGAAATCAATCAAAGAGGCCACGACCATTCGCAGCCAGATCCTGCGACGCTTCGAGCAGGCAGAGATGGAAACCGATCCCGCAAAGGTCCAGGAGTTGCTGACCTTCGTGCTGGTTGGGGCGGGACCGACCGGCGTCGAGATGGCCGGCGCGATTGCCGAGCTGGCGCGCAAGGCGCTGGCGAAGGACTTCCGTCACATCAACCCGGCCTCCGCACGCGTTATTCTGGTCGAGGCCGCGCCACGCATCCTGGCAACCTTCCCGGAGAAGCTGGCACGCAAGGCGCAGAAAGCCTTGAACCGCCTGGGCGTCGAGATCAGAACCGGAACGCCGGTCGAGAACATCGATGCCAACGGAGTAAGCCTCGATGGACAACGCATCGCGTGCAAGACGGTCATCTGGAGCGCGGGCGTAGCGGCCTCGCCGGTGGGCAAGTGGTTGGGGGCTGAGGTCGATCGCGGCGGGCGCGTGCGCGTCAATCCCGACCTGACGTTGCCGGGACATGAGAACGTCTTTGTGATCGGCGATACCGCGATGCTGATGCAGAATGGCAAGCCCCTGCCCGGCGTCGCGCCCGTTGCCATGCAACAGGGACGCTACGTGGCCGCGTTGATAAAGCAGCGCGTAACCACCGGCGGCCCAGAGCGCCCTTTCCATTACCTCGATAAAGGCAATCTCGCAACCGTCGGACGCTCGTATGCCATTGTCGACCTTAAGGGCTTCAAGTTGACCGGTCTGCTGGCCTGGATAATCTGGCTGGTGGTCCACATCTATTACCTGATCGGTTTCCGTAACCGCCTGGTGACGCTCTTCCAGTGGGCCTGGACCTACTTTACCTATAACCGGGGCGCGCGCCTGATCACCTCCGAGGGAGAGCGCGGATGAGCCTCTGGGGCCGTCGCGCCCGGCAGAAGAACCGGTGAAACACTTTTTGCGGTGCGGTCGTGTTACCTTCGTGAGCCTGACAAAAAACTTGCTCACAGGTTCCTTTTGTGGCGGAAATGATCTCAAGAGAGGAGTAACAAGCGATGACTACCAGGACCGCGCCCGCTCACAAGCCGTCCGAGATGATGGAGGGCCAGCCCCATCTTCAGCAGCGGTCGCGAGAAATACAGGGATATAAGCAACTCCGTTCACTGCCCCTGGGCATGTCTGAGGAGACAATCGGACAGAGCGTGACCATGTTGAATCAGCTCCTGGCCGATTCGATCACGCTGTACAATCTCTACAAGAAACATCATTGGCAGGTTGCCGGGCCGACGTTTTATGAATTGCACCTGCTCTTCGATAAACACGCCGGCGAGGTACTGGCCTCGATCGACCTGATCGGCGAGCGCATCCAGATGCTCGGCGGCGTCTCAGCCGGCATGCCCTTCGACGTGGCGGAGCGCACGAAGATTGAACGGCCCCCCATAGGCGTCGAGAGCGTCCCGGCCATACTGGCCCGCACAGTGAACGCCCACGCGACCGTCATCCGCACGATTCGCGAGGGGATAGAGCTGACCGAGCGCAACAAAGATTACGGGACAAACGATCTGCTGATGTCAGATCTCCTGCGCATGCACGAAATGCACGTCTGGTTTGTTTCGCAGCATTTGATAGACACTCCACTGGTTGGCGAGGGAAACGGAAATAAAGGAAGCTAACCTTTTTGCACGAAAGAGAGGGCAGGAGAGCATTTCTCCTGCCCTCTCTTTCGTGCAAAAAATTCGTCCCGTTAAGGAGAGACAGAGCCAATTCAGCGAGAAGAGTAGCTAATTTTTCCTATTTGTTATAAGAAATGTGCAAATACTTGTTTTTTACTTTGCGATCCATCGTGGGAGATAGGTAAAGGGCATTTTCCAGGCTTTTCATCTCAACCGTTTTGTAGTACTATAGGTAAAACAACGTGAACGTGGAACGTCCCTGTAGTAAGGAGTATAAACAGAATGCCTGTTGAAACGCACGAAGTCACATTTTCGTTCGACCAGCCGGGAGATGCGCGCCATCCCCTACTCTCGATGCTACAGCAGTTACTTAATCGTCCCCTGGCAAGAGATTCGAGGGCCGCCGCGTTACTGGGCTCGCGCCGGGTCTTGATTGTTGACTCTCAACAGGAGCGCGCGCAGTATATTGCTCAACTCCTCTCCTCTGCCGGCTACTGGCCATTCGTGGCCTCAACCTCGCTGGACGCGTATACGCTCTTTCTGCAGGGCACGTTTCATCCTTTCGCGATTATTTTAAGCGAGAGCGGCGCAACCAACAATCAATTTTTCTTGACGCGCCTCTCACAGCAATTTCAGCAACGCTACGATTGGAACGTGCCCTTTATTCGCCTGCAAATTCCGCCGTCCAATCTCTTCGCGCCCCGCTCGACGGAACCGCTGGCACCGGGTCAACAGCGGCCAGGCGGGCAGATAACCCTGCCACTCAACCAGCGAGGAGGGATGGTGTCCCGGCGCACGACCTCGGCGCCTTTGCAGCCCCCCTGGACGCCAACGCCACCACCTGATGAGCAGCCGTTCAGAACGCCTACCCACAGACAGTCCATGCCGGCGTATCCAGCGCCGGTCGCTCAGGCGCCCGTCCAGACAGATCCGCCGTTGACTACGCTGCGCCCGCAGCCAGCCACTCCGTCGCCGCGTGGACCGGTATCGCCCCCACCTGTGCCAGCTCCCTCAGGTCCCCCAACCTCTTCCCCTGAGACAACCACCTCGCGCGGCCCGTTCGCACAGCGCGCCCTGACCAGCCTGCCCTCGGCCTCGATGATGCGCTTTAACAAAAAACAGGTCGAGAAGATCTCGCTGGACGGCCTGAGCATCGGTCGCTACCAGTTGCAGTCTGTCATTGGGGGAAACCCGATCGGCGATGTCTATCTCACCTATGACCGCCTGCGCGAACAGGACATCGCTCTGAAAACCATCCAGACCAATATGATCCCTTTCCACCTGATGGAGGGCCTGGAAGAAGACTATAACCTCTTCCAGCAGGAACTGGACCTGCTCCAACAGGCCGATCATCCGCATCTCGCGCGGGTGATGAATATCGGTAAGTCATACATCAGTGGGTTTCCATTTATCTATAAAACCATGCCGTATTACGCGGAGGGTTCGCTGGCGAAGTGGCAAATGCAGTTCGCCGGCAGGCTGTTCGCCCCGTCTGAGGTCGCGCGCGTCATTCTCCAACTAGCCGACGCCGTACAATTCCTGCACGAACGCGGCATGCTCTACCAGAACTTTAAGATGACAAACATTCTGGTGGTGAACGAAACACGCAGTATGCGCGATCTGCATGTTGTTCTGTCAGATCTCCCGTTTGTGCAGGATGCTATCAACCTTCCCAAAACGCCGGAGTCGTATCGCTATTTTGCACCTGAGCAATGGGAGAACGAGGCATTTACCTCGTCAGATCAATATGGCCTGGCGGTCATCGCCTATGAACTGCTGACCGGGCGCGCGCCTTTCCAGGGGAACTCAGACACGATCATGCGCCGTATGCATCTCACCATGCCAGCGCCGCCGCCCAGCTCGTTCAACCCGCAGATCTATCCCTTTATCGACAAAGTAATTCTGCGCGCCCTCTCCAAGCGGCCTGAAGATCGCTTTGAGAGCGTCACCGCCTTCGCCGCCGCGCTCGAACGCGCCTCGAATTAAGCTGTTTTGCAGGGCATGCTGAAGGCGGGGAAACAGGTGCCGTCTGTTTCCCCGCCTTCAGCATGCCCTGCAAAACAAGAGATACGCTTGCTATCAAGCTTCTCTACAGCGTAAACTAAGACATCACCTCTGTCTCTCTGTGTGCTTTACCCAGAAAGGAGTGCCCGGCATGGATTTTGAACTGCCTGAAGAGCATCAAATGGCCTATGAGAGCGCGCTGGCCTTTGCCTTGAGCGAGATCAGTCCCCACAACGCGGAGATTGAGCGCAGCGATGAGTTCCCCCCCTGGATCTGGAAACGCCTGGCCGAGCAAGGCTATACGGGTATTGCTATTCCAGAGGAGTACGGTGGCAGCGGTGGGGATTTCCTGATGGCGGCCCTGGTCGCGCGGGCAATCGGACGGGCAAACGGCGGGATCTCGATGTCCTTCGGCGCGCATCTCAACCTCTGCGCACATAACATCCTGCGCAACGGCACCGAGGAGCAGAAGGCAACGTATCTGCCAAAGCTGGTCAGCACAGAGATGATCGGCGGGCTGGGACTGACCGAGCCGAACGCCGGTTCGGACGCAATGGGCATTCAGACCACCGCGCGGGCAACGGAGGGCGGCTATCTGCTCAACGGCACAAAGGTCTTTATCACCAATGGGCCGATTGCCGACCTTCTGATTATCTACGCCAAGACGAAGCCAGAGGCCGGCAGCCGGGGCATTACCGCCTTCATTTTTGAGACGAACACGCCCGGCTATCATGTGGCGCGCAAGCTGGAGAAGCTAGGTATGCACGGCTCGCCCACCGGTGAACTGGTCTTTGAGGACGCCTTTGTGCCGGAGACGAACGTGCTGGGCAAGGTTAACGAGGGCTTTAAGGTCGTGATGAGCGGCCTGGACCTGGAGCGGGCGTTTTTCGCGGTCAGCATGGTCGGCGGGATTGAGGCGGCTCTGGAAGCGTCTCTGAAGTATTCTAAAGAGCGGGTGCAGTTTGGCCAGCCGATCGCGAATTTTCAACTTATTCAGGCCAAGCTGGCCGATATGTATACTGATCTTGAGGCGGGACGCCTGATGGCCCATCGCTGCATGTGGCTGGCCCAACAGGGCAAACGCGTGAGCAAAGAGGCAGCAGCGGCCCTGCTCTTCTGCGCTCGCGCCTCCATGCGCGCAGCGGACCACGCGCTGCAAATCCACGGCGGATCGGGCTACCTGACCGACTTCGAGGTTGAGCGCATGTGGCGCAACGCCAAGCTCGGCGAGATCGGCGCAGGTACGAACGAGATTCGCCAGTTGCTCATCGCACGCGAGTTGCTTGGAATGAGGTAAAAATATATCGTATGCCGATCTGGCGAACGGCTCGCCCGCCGTTCCTCCTGCCAGATCGGCAAGGAGTTGTATCGTATGCCGATCTGGCGAACGGCTCGCCCGCCGTTCCTCCTGCCAGATCGGCAAGGAGTCACGATGAAATCGGTACGTATTGCCGGCGGCCTGGGCTTCTATGGCGACTCCTGGCGTCCGATCAGGGCCAGTATCGAGCGAGGAAACGTGCAGTACGTGGCCTCGGATCACCTGGCCGAGCTCACCCTGGCGATTTTGCAGAAGGATCGTTTACGTGATGCCAATCTGGGCTACACGCGCGACCTCGTTCCGATGCTGCTCGATTTGCTGCCCCTGGCTCTACCGCGCGGGATAAAGTTTGTGCTCAACGCCGGCGGCCTCAATCCCCTGGCGGCGCGCGGGGCCTTGCTTAACGCTTTGAAGAAGGCGGGCATAAAACTGAACATCGGCGTCGTGCTGGGCGATTCTGTGCTGGAGCGTCTGGACGACTTGCAGGCGGCGGGCGTTTCGCTGGCACACATGGATACCGGCGAGGAGATCGAGCGCGTGCGCGAGAAGCTGCTCTTCGCCAGCGCGTACCTGGGCGCGCGGCCAATCGTCGAGGCATTAGATGCAGGCGCGGATATCGTGCTGACCGGGCGGGTGGCCGATGCCGCGCTCTTCCTTGCACCGATGGTCCACGAACTGGGCTGGAAATGGGACGAGTGGGATAAGCTGGCCCAGGGCATCGTGGTTGGGCACCTGCTGGAGTGCAGCGGACAGGCCACCGGGGGAAACTTCGGCGGCGACTGGCGCTCAATTCCCGATTTAGCGCATATCGGCTATCCAATCGCCGAGGTCTGGGAGAACGGCGAGGCGCTGATTACCAAAGCGCCCGGCACGGGTGGACGCGTGAATTTCGACACGCTGCGCGAGCAGTTGCTCTACGAGGTCCACGATCCCGCGCACTATCTCACGCCCGATGTAGATGTCGATATGACCACGCTGCGCATGGAGGAGGTGGGACCTGACCAGGTGCGCGTGACAGGCGCGCGCGGTCGGCCCGCGCCGCAGACGCTGAAGATTGTGGCAGGCTATGACGATGGCGTGATGGGACAGGCGATGATCGGCTATGCCTGGCCGGATGCCCTGGCGAAAGCGCGCGCGGCGGCGGAGATTATTCTAGAGCAGATGCGGGAGATCGGTCTGCAGGCTGAAGAGACGCTGGTCGAGTACATCGGCTATAACTCGATTCATGGCCCACTGGCCGATGAGAGGCATGTGGAGGATCTCAACGAGGTCTACCTGCGCATCGCGGTGCGCTGCGCGGACAGGCAGGAGGCGGCGAAACTGGGCCGGCTCTTTCCGCCGCTGGCCCTGAGCGGCCCGCCCTTTATT
>Ga0209581_1001495_pt1 | contig 26853 bp, 26 predicted proteins | sample Coa_R2_FD_187160 | JGI IMG/M metagenome (GOLD analysis project Ga0209581, IMG submission 187160) | Surface soil microbial communities from Centralia Pennsylvania, which are recovering from an underground coalmine fire - Coalmine... | ecosystem: Environmental > Terrestrial > Soil > Unclassified ...
TGCTCAATCGCCATCTCGCCTGCGCGGTCGATCTGAAGGCCCAGGCCAAGCAGGCGCATTGGAACGTCAAGGGCTCCGATTTCATCGCTTTGCACGAATTGTTCGACAAGGTCGCCGACGAGGCCGAAGGGTTCGTCGATCTGATCGCCGAGCGGATCACCGCGCTCGGCGGCGTCGCCGAGGGCACGGTTCAGATCGCCGCCCAACGTACCGCGCTGCCGCCGTATCCGACCAACATCTTTTCCGGTCCCGACCACCTCGATTCGCTGTCCACCGCTCTCTCGCTGTTCGGCAAGAGCGTGCGCGAGGCGATCGACACGGCGGCCGGATTCGGCGACGCCGACACCGCCGACCTGTTCACCGAGATCAGCCGCGAGACCGACAAGCAGCTATGGTTTGTCGAGGCGCATCTGCACGGCTGAGCTGGGTCACAGCATTTGTCCGCCGTCCACCGCGATCACTTGGCCGGTGACCCAGTTGGCCAGCGGCGAACAGAGGAAGGCGGCGACCTGCGCCACCTCCTCGGGGCGGCCGAGACGGCCGAACGGGATCGAACGCAGGATCGCGTCGTAGAGCCGCGGGTTGTCGCTCTTCCGCTTTTCCCAGCTGCCGCCGGGAAACTCGATCGAGCCGGGCGCGATGCAATTCACCCGGATGCCCTTGCGGGCATGGGCGGCGGCCTCGCTCAGCGTGTATTGGATCACCGCCGCCTTGACCGCTCCGTAGGGCGGGGTGCGGGCCGAGGCGCGCAGGCCGGAGATCGAGGAGATGTTGACGATCGCGCCGCCGCCCGCCGCCTCGAGCAGCGGCAGCGCCGCCCGGCTTGCCCGCACCGTCGCCAGGAGGTCGATCGAGACGCTGCGCTCCCACCCGGCCTCGTCGTCGGTCGAGCCGAATCCGGAGGCATTGTTGACGAGGATGTCGAGCCCGCCCAGCGCCTCGGCGGCCGCGGCGATGTAAGAGGGAATCGCGTCGCGGTCGGCGAGGTCGCAGACGGCGGCATGCGCCTTGACCCCGCGAGCGGCGATCTCGTCGTGCGCCGCAGACAGCGCCTCCGCGCCGCGGGCGCAGATCGACACCGCCGCGCCGCATTCGGCGAAGGCGAGGGCGATCGCCCGCCCGATGCCGCGGCTGCCGCCGGCCACTACCGCACGCTTGCCGGAAAGATCGATCGTCAACATCGCCGTCTCCGCGAGAAGGAAAGGGCGCGATGTTGCGCAAATCGGCGGGCGACCGCCAGCGTCAATTCGGCAAAGAACACGCGCCGGTTGCGTTTCGATCCGGATCGGCTCAGAATCCCGAGGGTGAGCGAGCTGCAACCGCGGGACCACATGGCATTGGCCGAGGGCGGGCCGGGCATTCCGCATCGACCGCGCGGGCGCGGCGGGCGGCCCTCGCGCCAGCAGTCGGTGTTGCTCTCCGACCGCATTCTCGACGTCGCCACCGCCTTGTTCCTCGGCCACGGCTTCGGCGCCACCAGCATCGAGGCGGTGGCGAAACGCGCCGGCATCTCGAAGCGCACGTTCTATCACCGCTTCCGCGGCAAGGAGATGCTGTTCGAAGCGGTGGTGCGCCGGCTGATCGAGCGCTGGATGCCGCCGTTCGATTCGGCGCTGCTCGATGCGCCGACCCTCGCCGAGGCGCTGCGGCGCGCCGGCGAATACGTGCTGAAGGTGGCCCTGACGCCGGAGGCGCTGGCGCTGCATCGCATGGTGATCGCCGAGGCGCGGCAGTTCCCCAATCTCGCGCGGATCATGTACGAGCTCGGCGCCGGGAGCGGTATCGAGCGCATCTCGCGCCACTTCGAGCGCCGCATCGCCTCCGGCGAGCTGGCCGCCATCGACCCCCGCTTTGCCGCCGAGCAGTTCCTGCTGATGGTAGTGACCGGGCCGCAACGGCGCGCCCTCGGCCTCGGCATGCCGCTCGGCGAAACCGAATTAGCAAACTGGATCAACAAGACAGTCGCCTTGTTTCTCGACGGCTGCCAGGCGGCAGCCCACTGATTTGGCAAAAATGCAACAGCAAGGAATAATCTTAGATCGTACGAGGGAACGGCTGCAAAACCGCAACGTAGACGTAAATGGGTGGCCGCGTTTTCACGGCGGCGGATCCGAGGGGATGTGAGCAATGACCATACGAAATTCCGGGATCGTCGGGCTCTGTCTGGCGGCAGCGGCGGCGCTGGCGCTAGCGCCCACCGCTTCGCGCGCCGATGGGTTCTACATCGGCGGCGAGGCAGGCTGGACGCAGCTCGACGATCAGACCAACAGCGTCAGCGGCGGCGGACCGTCGGCCAAAGTGACCTTCGACTCGGGTTACGCGCTGGGCGCGCGGGCCGGGTACGAGTGGGGGCCGTGGCGGATTGAGGAAGAGTACATCTTCCATAATGGCGATCTCGACAAATTGTCGATCGGCGGCGTCGGCATTGGGGGTGCCAGCGGCAGCCGCGACAGCCACGCGTTCATGACCAACGTCATCTACGACTTCCAGGTCGGCTGGCCGATCACGCCGCATATCGGCGCCGGCATCGGCGCGGTCGACATCATCGAGCATGCGAGGGCGCCGGGCATCGGGGCCCTGGCGAACCAGCGTTCGTGGGAGTTCGGCTACCAGGCGATCGCAGGGGCGCGCTACAACCTGTCGCCGCAGCTCGCGCTTGACCTGGATTACCGCTATTTCGCGACCACCGATCCGAGCTTCCGCCTGATCCCGACGGGGGCGACCTACCATACCAGCTACAGCACCCAGAACATCCTGGCGAGCTTGACCTTCCGCTTCGCCCCGCCGCCTCCGCCGCCGGCAATGGCCCCGGCCGCAGCGCCTGCGGCGCCGCCGCCGCCGGCCAAGAAGGTGTTCCTGGTCTTCTTCGATTGGGACCGCGACACGATCACGCCGGAGGGGATGCGGATCATCGAGCAGGCGGCCAATGCCTATAAATCGGGCGCCGCCGTGCAGATCCAGGTTACCGGCTACACCGACCGCTCGGGCTCGGCCGCCTACAACCAGCGGCTCTCCGAACGGCGCGCCAACCACGTTGCCGACGCCTTGGTCCGCCTCGGCGTGCCGCGCAACCAGATGGTGGTCAGCGGCCGCGGCGAAAACGACAACCGCGTGCCGACGGCCGACGGCGTGCGCGAGCCGCAGAACCGCCGTGTCGAGATCCTGTTCCCGTAAGCGCAGCGTCTCGGCCGAGGCTGACGGAGAAGGCCCGCTACGGCGGGCCTTCCTCGTTCGGCGACAACCCTGACCCAGGAGGGACGCACCGGTGCTGAAGAGCGTATCGTTGCTGACGCGGCGCCCGGAATTGACGCACGAGCAGTTCGTCAAGCATTGGGTCGAAATCCATGCCCCGCTCGCCCATGCGGTACCGGGGCTGCGCCGCTATGTGCAATCGCACATCATCGGCGAGCGCACCCGCCCCGACATCCCGTCGACCGACCTCGAGGTCGACGGGATCGCCGAGACCTGGTACGACGACCGCGCCGCGATGGAACGCGCCGCTGCCTCGCCCGAAGGCAAGGCGCTGCACGCCGACGGCGCCTTGTTCATCGGCCGGATCAAAACCTTCATCACCGAAGAAAAAACCATCATCGGCGACGAGAGTTGAGCCGGACACATCCGGCTATTTGACTGCCGAGAAACTGGTCGGTGCGAGGAATGCGTTCTCCACCCGGGCGACGATCGCGCCGTTCTTCTCGGTCTCGGCACGCTTCTGGTGCCACTCGGGATCGGCCTGAAAGGCGTTCCACTTTCTTTCGCGCTCGGCCATCGACTCCCATTTCAGCAGATAATAGAGGTCCTGGTTGGAGTTGCCGACGAGCACAGTCCAGAACCCGGCCTGCTGGATGCCGTGCCGCTCCCAGATTTTCAGCGTGATCGTCTCAAACCGCTTCAACAGGTCGGGCAGGCGGCCCGGGACCGCGTGGTAGATGCGCAGCTCATAGATCATCGGGTTTCCTCCTCCGGCCTCACTTGACCGACGAGAACGACGTCGGCGCCAGGAACGAATTGGTGATCGAGGCGACGATCGGGCCGTTCTCTTCTGTTTTGGCGCGTGCCGCCAGCCACTCGGGATCGGCGCCGAACTTGCTCATCTTGGTTTCGCGCTCGGCCATCGATTCCCATTTCAGCATGTAGATAAGGTCCTGGTTCGAATCGCCGACCAGCACGGTCCAGAACCCAGCCTGGTGAATCTGGTGCTTCTCCCACAATTTCAGTGTGATGGTGTCGAACCGCTTGAGCAGATCGGGCAGGCGGCCCGGCACGCAGTGGTAGACGCGCAGCTCATAGATCATCTCCGTTCTCCCTACGGTTCATCCGAGATGGGCCTCGACCCATGACGCGGCATCGAGCAGCGCCTCGTCGCCAAAGCGGCGCCCGACAAGCTGGATGCCGAGCGGTAATCCGGCGGGGCCGGTGCCCGCCGGCAGGGTCACGCAGGGCGTCCAGGCCAGGGTCCAGATCGAGTTGAAGCGCGGGTCGCCGGTCGATTGGAGGCCGACCGGCGCTTCGCCCGCTGCGCTCGGGGTCAGCAGCACGTCGAACCCGGCGAAGGCATCGTCGAGATGGCGGCGGAACGCCTCGGCGGTATCGAGCGCTTCAATGTAATCGGCGAGCGGCAGGGCGCGGCCCGGCGCCAGCACGGTCTCACGCAGCACCGGACTGACTCGCTCGCGGTGGCAGTCGTATTCGTAGGCGTAGTTGTGCGCCGCCTCGTAGTTGAAGATGCGGCGGTGGTGATCGAGGATATCGGCAAACTGGGGCGCAAAGGCGAAGTCCGAGACCGTAGCCCCGGCAGCTGCGAGGCGCGACGCGGTACGCTCGACCAGGTCCTGAGTTGCCGCGTCGGCGGCGTCCCAGCCGGGTGTGCGGCACAGCCCGACGCGCGGCGCGCCGCGGGAGCGATCGACCGGGCGGTGCGGTTCCAGGGTCAGGACCGCGCGCAGCAGGGCGATGTCGTCGAGACTGCGGCACAGCAGCCCGAGCGTGTCGAGATTATGGCACTGCATCTTGATGCCGCTCCGGCTGAACTCGCCGAAGCTCGGCTTGTAGCCGACGATGCCGCAAAATGCCGAGGGGCGGATCGTCGAGCCGCCGGTCTGGGTGCCGAGCCCGAGCGGCACCTGGAAATCGGCAACGGCGGCGGCCGAGCCGCTCGACGAGCCGCCGGGCGTATGCGCCGGATTGCGCGGATGCACCGTCGCGCCGGGGAACCGGTTGGCGAATTCGGTCGTGACCGTCTTTCCGAGGATGATCCCGCCGGCCTGGCGGATCAGCGCCACGCAGGCGGCGTCGGCGACCGGGCGATTGCCGCGGTAGATCGGCGAGCCGTGCTCGGTCGGCATGTCGAACGTATCGATCACGTCCTTGATCCCGATCGGCAAGCCGGCAAGCAGGCCGGGCCGGCCGTCGCGATCGGCGGCGCGGGCCTGGGCCAGCGCGTGGTCCGGGTCGAGATGGACCCAGGCCTTGACCGATTGCCGCGCCTCGATGCGATCGAGGCAGGCGCGGGTCAGCGCTTCGGCGGTCAGATCGCCGCGCGACAAGGCGGTCGCAGCCGCCGCTGCCGACAGCTCGTTAGCCCTCATTGTCCGCCTCCCAGTTCGCGCTCGACCCAGAGCCCGATGTCCAGCAGCGGCGCGTCGGCGTAACGGCGGGCGACGAGCTGGACGCCGAGCGGCAGCCCGGCTGGGCCGCGCCCGGCGGGTATCGTCAGGCACGGCATATGGAGCAAGGTCCACAATCCGTTGAACACGGCCGAACCGGTACTGGCGAGGCCCTTTGGCGCCTCGCCCGGGGCCGGCAGGGTCAGGATCGCGTCGAACCCGGCGGCCCACTCCTGCGCCGCGACGCGCATTCGCTCCGCGTCGCGCCAGGCGGCGCGGAACTCGTCGAGGCTCAATCGACGGCCGGCGGCAATGCGGCCGTTGCGATAGAGATCGTCGCTGAGCAAAGCGGCATGGCGATACAGCTCGGGCGCATGGTTTCGCGGCGCCTCGAAGGCGCTGTGCCGGCGCTGCACTTCGGATGCACCTGCGCATGACGGCGGCAGTTCAGCTTCGACGACCTCGGCCCCGGCCTTGGCCAGTTGGGCCGCCGCTTCGTCCAACCTGGCCTGTCCCTCGGGCTGCGCCTCGCGCCAGTGCGGCGTCCGGCATATGGCGAGGCGCGGCGGGCGCTCCGGCATCGCCGGCGCCCGGTACGGGATCGCCATCATCGCCGACCGGAACAGGGCGATGTCGCCGACCGAGCGGGCCATGATGCCCACCGTGTCGAGCGAGTCCGTATTCATGTGCATGCCGGCCGGCGGAAACAATCCAAAGCTCGGCTTGAACCCCACAATGCCGCAATAGGCAGCGGGACGGATCACCGAGCCGCCGGTCTGCGTGCCGATCGCCAGCGGCACCATGAAATCGGCGACCGCAGCGGCGGAACCGCTCGACGAGCCGCCCGGACTATGGGCCGGATTGTGCGGGTTGACGGTCGGCCCGGGGTGGCGGTTGGCGAATTCGGTGGTGACCGTCTTACCCATCAGGACCGCGCCGGCGCTGCGCGGCAGGCTCGCTGCGCTCGCGTCGCAGGCGGGGCGGCATCCGGTATAGATCGGCGATCCGTAACCGGACGGCATATCGGCGGTGTCGAAAATGTCCTTGAGGCCGAACGGCACGCCTTTCAGCAGCCCGCCGCCGCTGCTGCGGTCGCAAGCGCGCGCGGCGGCCATGACCGCCTCGCGATCGAGGTGGGTCCAGGCGCGGACAACCGGCTCACGGAGCCGGATGCGTTCGAGACAATCGGCGGCGATCGCCTCCGCGGTGAGGCTGCCGTCGCCGACCCGTCGCGTCAGCTCGACGGCCGTCAGGCGATGCGGTTCGGCATTCGGCATCGGCGGTCCCTCCCTCGCGACGGCCTATCAGAGCACAGTGAGCGGCCGAGCGCACGCGCACGGTTGATCCGCCGCGGGAGGCGAGCCGTGGCGCGGGCCGACCCTAACTAACCCTCGATATCGAGGCCGAGATCGAGGATCGGCGCACTGTGGGTGATCCAGCCGGAGGATATCAGATCGACCCCGGCGGCGGCGATCGCCGGCGCTGTCTCGGCGGTGATCCGGCCCGAGGCCTCGGTGATCGCGCGGCCGGCGACCATGCCGACGGCGCGGCGCAGGGTCTCCGGGTCCATGTTGTCGAGCAGCACGGCGTCGACGCCGCATTCCAGCCCTTCGGCGAGTTGCTCGAGGGTATCGACTTCGAGCTCGATCTTTACCAGGTGGCCGGCCGCCGCCTTGGCCCGCCGCAGCGCCTCGGTTACCGAGCCGGCCAGGGCGATGTGGTTGTCCTTGATCAGCATGGCGTCGTCGAGGCCAAAGCGATGGTTGGCGCCGCCGCCCAGCCGCACCGCGTATTTCTCGAGCAGCCGGAGGCCGGGCGTGGTCTTGCGGGTGCAGACGATTTTGGCCTTGTGTCCGGCGATCGCATCCGCCAACACCCGGGTGGCGGTCGCGACCCCGGAGATGCGGCACAACAGATTGAGCGCCACCCGTTCGGCGGCCAGCACCGCCCGGGCGTTGCCGCGGACGGCTGCGACCTTGTCGCCGCGCGACAGCCGCGCTCCGTCGTCGGCAAACCGCGCGAATTCGAGGCTGGGGTCGAGAAGTTCCCAAGCGATCAGCGCCGCGTCAAGGCCGCCCAGCACGCCCGGCTGGCGCGCGGCAATGACGGCTTCGACCCGCGCATCCGCCGGCACCACCGCGTCGGTCGTGATGTCGCCGGCACGGCCGAAATCCTCGATCAGCGCGGCGCGGACGATCGGTTCGACCAACAGGCGCGGCAGCATGGCGCTCAGCCCAGCTCGAACATCCGCTCGACTGCCCGGCGGGCGCGCCCGGCGATCTCGGCGGGCACGGTCACCTCGTGCCGCAGTTCTTCCAGCGCGGTGCGGATGTTGCCCAGCGTGATGCGCTTCATATGCGGGCACAGATTGCAGGGCCGGACAAATTCGAGGTCGGGATACTGCACCGCGACGTTGTCGCTCATCGAACACTCGGTCAGCAGCACGACGCGCGCCGGCCGCTTGTGCCCGACATATTCGGCCATCGCCGCCGTCGAGCCGGTGAAATCGCACTCGGCGACAACCTCCGGCGGACATTCGGGATGGGCCAGGATGGTGATGCCGGGATGACTTGCGCGTAACTCGCGAATATCGCCCGGGGTGAAGCGCTCGTGCACCTCGCAGTGACCCTTCCAGGCGACGATCTCCACCTTGGTCTGCGCCGCGACGTTGCGCGCCAGGTATTCGTCCGGCAGCATGATCACCTTCGGTGCGCCGAGCGCCTCGACGATCTTGCGGGCATTGCCGGACGTGCAGCAGACGTCGCTTTCGGCCTTCACCGCGGCCGAGGTGTTGACATAGGTGACGATCGGCACGCCGGGATGATGCCTCCGCATCAGCCGTACATCCGCCGCGGTGATCGAGGCGGCGAGCGAGCAGCCCGCCTCCAGGTCGGGGATCAGCACGGTCTTTTCCGGGTTCAGCAGCTTTGCCGTCTCGGCCATGAAATGGACGCCGGCGAGGACGATCACCGCAGCGTCGGTGCGCGCCGCCTCGCGCGCCAGCGCGAGGCTGTCGCCGACGATGTCGGCGACCGTGTGGAAGATGTCCGGCGTCTGGTAGTTGTGCGCCAGGACGACGGCGTTGCGCTCGCGTTTCAGCTTGAGGATCGCGGCAATGTCCTCGGCGAGGATCGGCCATTCGAAGCGCGGCACATGGCGCTCGACCCGCGCGTACAGTTCGGGAAACGGCAGCGGCGCCGGAGAGTTGCGGACATCGGCCTGCAGCACTGGCGTTCTCCTGGTATACTCAATATGAGTATTATAGGGTCCCGGAAAACCGGACGTCGCACCAGGCGGCGTCCGGCGGAGAGGTTATGCTAGATATGAGAATAAGGGGTCGCGGTCCGGCGTCAAGCCCCCTCGGCTAAGAAATCGCGCCGCGCCGCCCGACACGCAGCCGCAGCCCCGGCGCCGGGCGTTCGAGCACGACTTCGCGGCGGAAGCGCACCAGCCGCGCCGGCCGCCCGCCGGTCTGGGCGCTGACCTCGCCGGTCTCTTCGACCAGCCCCTGCTGCTCGACGAGCCGCCGGAAGTTCTGCTTGTGCAGCCGGACCCCCGACAAGGCCTCGACCGTGCGCTGCAGCTGGAGCAAGGTGAACGAGGGCGGCATCAGCTCGAAGACGACGGGGCGGTATTTGATCTTGGCGCGCAACCGGCCGATCGCGGTTGCCAGGATGCGGCGGTGGTCGACCGCCATCATGACCCCGGCCGCCTTGTCCGCCGGCGCCGCCCGGCCGGCATCGCGTGCCGCTTCCCCGACCAGCCCGGCCTCGTAGAGCAGTTCGTAGCGTTCGAGCGCCAGCTCTTCGTTCCACGCCGCGCCGCGCAGCCCGAAGGCAAGATCGACGCGCTCCTCGCGCAAGCGGCGCTGGGTGTCGTTCGGCGAGGCTTCGACCCAGCGCGCCAGCCGCCGCTCCAGCGCCGCCAGCGGTTCCGGCCGACCGCTGCGCCAATCTTCCCACGGGAAATAGCGGTACCAGTTCTGCCACCCGGCCTCGGCGTCGTCGGCCGGCCGCGCTTCACGCACCAAAGCGAGATAGGCGACGACCAAGGCCGGTGCGTCGGGCATTGCCTGAGCGGCGGCCCGATCGCGGTCGCCGAAGGTGTAGAGTTGTTCAACATAGCCGAGCCGCTCGCCGGTCTGGCGTTCGACCCAGCTTCTCAGGCCGATCTCCAGCGTGCGATGCTCGACTTCGAGCGGGCCGAAAGGCAGCGCATGGGCGTTCTCGGCGCCGAGCCGGACGGTCAAAACCCGCGGCTCGTGGGTCGTCGCGCTGACGATGACGGCGCTGAGCCCGATCGACAGCGCGGCGCCGCTGCCGGGCGCCGCAACCCGCCTCGCTGCCGACATGCCGCCACGCATTCCGAGCCTCCCGCGCCATTATACCACGCCGCCGGGGGCAGCGGCGGCTGCGGCGTGGCCGGCTTCAACCCGCGGTGATATGGCTGCGGAAGGTCAGCGGATCGTCGATCAGGCGAATCGGCTCGAGGCTGCCGCCGGTGCCCCGCACGATGATCGTGCCGAAACCGAGGATGCGGCCCCATACCGACTGCTCGACATCGACGCTCTCGACCTTGCCGCGGTTCATTTCCAGGGTGTGCCGGGCAATCAGCCCGGTCTTGTAGATGACCCGCCGGTCGGTCACCGCCAGCTCGGTCATGAAGCGGCGCAGCCCGGCCACAGCGGCGGATTTGGCAGCCCACAAGGCGGCGATGCCGGCCAGGATCGCCAGCACCGTGCGCAAGTCGCCGTCATAGGCGATGCCGGCGGCAAGCAGGACGACGGCGAGCGCCGCCCAGGCCGCCGCCGGGAAGAAGATGACCGGATGCAGACGGGTCGTGTGGACCAGCGTCTCTCCCGGCTGCATCACCCGCCTGACGTAGGTCATCGCCCCCTGCCTTGCGCCGCCGCAACGGTGACCGCGAATTTACCCGCGACAGTTTGCCGTGTCTTGTACGGCGCTCGGCCGCGGTTGGCGCGCTAAGCTCCACTCATGGCAGGCTCCCTGTTCGCCTTCAAGCTGTGCGCGACGCCGCTGCTGATCCTCGGCGCCAGCCTCGCCGGCCGCCGCTGGGGCGAGACGGTCGGCGGCTGGTTTGTCGGCCTGCCGTTGACCTCGGGGCCGGTGATCCTCTTCGTCGCGCTCGGCCAGGGCACCGGCTTCGCCGCCGCGGCGATCTTCGGCAGCCTCGCCGGGGCCGCGGCGGAAGCCTGCTTCTGCCTCGCCTACGCCGCGGCGGCCGAATATTGCCGCTGGCCGGCCGCCCTGGCGGCGGGCTCGACCGCCTATGCCGCCGGCGGTCTGGCGCTGGGATTCGCCGATCTGCCGCTGTGGCCGCTGGTCGCCTGCGTCGCGGCGGCGCTGTGTACGGCGCTGGCGCTGCTGCCGCGGCGCGACCCCGGCCCGCTGCCGCGCGGCGTGCCGCCGCGCTGGGACATCCCCTGGCGGATGGCGACGGCGACGGTCATCGTCGTCGGGCTGACCGAGGCGGCGCCCTATCTCGGCCCCCGCCTCAGCGGCATCTGCGCCAGCTATCCGGCCTTTGCCGCGACGCTCGCCGCGTTTGCCCACCGCGCCGACGGCAAGGCGGCGGCGGTGAGGGTGCTGCGCGGGCTGCTCGCCGGGCTGTTCGCCTTTGTCGGCTTCTTCGCGGTGCTGGAGCTGACCCTCGAAGCGGCCGGCATTGCCCTCGGCTTTGCCGCGGCGAGCGCCGCCGCGCTGGCAATCCAGGCGGGCTCGCTGGCACTGCTGCGGCGCTAGGCTTCGACCAGCACGACCCGGCCGCGCGACGAGGCCAGGCGGATCTTCAGCGCCGCCTGGTATTCCGGCGATCCGTACCAGCGCCGCGCCGCCGCGGCGTCGGGGAACTCGATAATGACGACCCGCTTCGGCTCCGGCCCGCCTTCGATCAGCTCGGCCTTGCCGCCGCGGCAGACGAAACGGCCGCCGTATTGCTCGACGCTGGCGCCGGCGAGCGGGCGATAGGTGTCGTAGGTGGCCGGATCGGTGACCTCGATCTCGGCGAGGATATAGGCGGGCATGGCTGCTCCTTGCAGGTTCGCGGGGCGAACGTAGCGGTTACAATTGTGCGCCGCCAAGGCCTCTGTCATGCTGACGGCAAGCGCGGCGGGAGAGCGGGAATGGAGATCGGCAAGGGCAGCACCGGGATGCAGGCAGAGCTGCTTTCCGGCCCGGGCACGGTGCCGGCGCTCACCCATTTCTTCGTTACCGCCTCGGTGCCCTGTCCCTACGTCGCCGGCCGCGCCGAGCGCAAGCTGATCGTCGAACTGCCCGAAGGCGAGGCGGCGGCGCTCTATGACGGCCTGTCGCGCGGGGGCTTCCGCCGCAGCCACGGCTTTGCCTACCGCCCGGCCTGCCGCGCCTGCAGCGCCTGCGTGCCGGTGCGCATCGCGGTCGAGGGGTTCCGCCACAGCCGCTCGACGCGGCGGGTGCGCAACCTCAACCGCGGGCTGACCGGCCGCCTGGTCGCGCCGCGCGCTACGATCGAGCAGTTCCACCTGTTCGCCGCCTATCAGCGCTCGCGCCACCGCGACAGCGACATGGCGGCGATGAGCTTTGCCGACTACCGCAGCATGGTCGAGGACAGCCCGGTGCGCACGGTGATGGCGGAGTTCCGCGACGCCGGCGAAGCCCTGGTTGCGGCGACGCTGATCGACCGGCTCGACGACGGGTTCTCGGCAGTCTACAGCTTTTTCGACCCGGCGGCCGACCGCAACAGCCTCGGCACCTGGAACATCCTGTGGATGGTCGAGGAATGCCGCCGGCTCGGCCTGCCCTATGTCTATCTCGGCTACTGGATCGGCGAGAGCCCGAAGATGGCCTACAAGGCGCGGTTTCCCGCGCTCGAACGGCTGACCCGACGCGGCTGGGTCGGATTTGCCGAACCCGGCTGAGCGGGCGCGCGCCTGCGAGCGGCGATGACGATCGGCGTCCTGCAATCGACCCTGTTCGGCGACATGTTCGGCACCGCGGCGATGCGCGCGGTGTTCGGCGAAGCGGCGTTTCTCGGCCGCTGCATCGAGGTCGAGGCGGCCTTGGCGCGGGCGCAGGCGCGGCTCGGCATCATCCCGGCCGAGGCGGCCGAGGCGATCTCCGCTGCCGCCGCCAGGCTGGCGGCCGAGCCGGCGCGCCTCGATCTCGACCGGCTGAAGCGCGAGACCGCCACTGTCGGCTATCCGATCCTGCCGCTGGTGCGCCAGCTTGCCGACGCCGCCGGTCCGGCCGGGCGCTACCTGCACTGGGGCGCGACGACGCAGGACATCATGGACAGCGCGGCGGTGCTGCAGATCCGCGCCGGGCTGGAGCTCATCGAGGCCGATCTCGACGCGGTCCGCCGGCATCTTGCCGCGCTCGCACGCCAATACCGCGACACGCCGATGGCCGGCCGCACCCATCTGCAGCATGCGCTGCCGGTGACCTTCGGCTACAAGGCGGCGGTGTGGCTCGCCGCGCTCGACCGCCATGCGGCGCGGCTGAAGGAGTTGCGCCCGCGCGTGCTGAGCGTGCAGTTCGGCGGCGCCGCCGGCACGCTGGCCTCGCTCGGCGCGGGCGAGGCGGCGTTGCGCTCGACCGCGGAGCTGGCGCGCGAACTGGGCCTCGCCGAGCCGGCGATCACCTGGCACGTCGCGCGCGACGGCATCGTCGAGACGGTGCAGTTTCTCGCCCTGCTCGGCGGCAGCCTCGGCAAGATCGCCTTCGACGTGATGCTGATGTCGGCCACCGAATTCGGCGAGGCGGCGGAGCCGTTCGTCGCCGGGCGCGGGTCGAGCTCGACGATGCCGCAGAAGCGCAACCCGATCTCGTGCGAACTGATTCTTGCCGCGGCCAAGGCCTTGCGCCAGCAGGCGGGGCTGGCGCTCGACGCGATGGTCAGCGATTTCGAGCGCGCCACCGGACCGTGGCACGTCGAATGGATCGCGGTGCCGGAAGCCTTCGGCTATGCCGCCGGGGCGCTGCACCAGAGCGCGTTCATGCTCGGCGGGCTGATCGTCGATCCCAAGCGGATGGCGCAGAATCTCGGCATGACCCACGGGCTGATCGTCGCCGAGGCGGTGATGATGGGGCTGGCGCCGCATACCGGCCGCAACGAGGCGCACGACCTGGTCTACGACGCCTGCCGCGCCGCGATCGAACAGAACAAGCCGCTGGCCGACATCCTGCTCGGCATGCCCGAGGTCGCCGGGCCGCTCGGCGCCGAGCGGATCAGGGCACTGACCGACCCGGCCAACTATCTCGGCGCGGCACAGGCGATGGTCGACCGCGTGCTCGGGGGCCGCTGACAGATGCCGCGCAACCTCCTGGACGCGCATTCGCGCGCGGCGGAAGAGGTGCCGGAGCGCTCGCTGTTTTCGCTGTTTTATCAAGCGTGAGATCAGCAATGGGGGTCGGTGAGAGCGGGTGCCGGAGGGCTCGCTGTTTTCGTATCAGGCATGACACAGCAAACGGGACCATGGGGGTGAAGCCGGGACATCGAAGAAATATAGAACATAACAAGAACATTTGTCAAGCGGTTTCCGCCCGACAGGCGCGGGGCAGGCGCGACCGTGGCTGAATCTCAAGTGGCCGTCGCCGGTACCGTGGCCGAGCTGCGCCGGCACTGCGCCGGCTGGCGCGGGGAGGGCCAGCGCATCGGCCTGGTGCCGACCATGGGGGCGCTCCATGCCGGCCATCGGGCGCTGATCCGGCGGGCCCGCGCCGAGTGCGGCCGGGTTGCCGTGTCGATTTTCGTCAACCCCAAGCAGTTCGGCCCGCGCGAGGATTTTGCGGCCTATCCGCGCCCGCTCGCCGACGACCTCAAGGCGCTCGGCGAGGAAGCGGCCGATCTCGCCTATGTTCCGGCGGTGGACGAAATCTACCCGGCGGGGTTTTCCACAACCGTCTCGGTCGCCGGACTGAGCGACGGGCTGTGCGGCGCGGCGCGGCCCGGCCATTTCGACGGGGTGGCGACGGTGGTCGCCAAATTGCTGATCCAGGCATTGCCGGACGCCGCCTATTTCGGCGAGAAGGACTACCAGCAGCTGATGATCGTCAAGCGCTTGACGCGCGATCTCGACATTCCGGTGGAGATTGTCGGGGTGCCGACGGTGCGCGAGGCCGACGGGCTGGCGCTGTCGTCGCGCAATGTCTATCTGTCGGCGGCGGAGCGGCGGATCGCGCCGCTGCTGCACCGCACCCTGTGCGAAACCGCCGCCGCCGGCGCCGACGCGGCGGCGCTGGCGCAGGCCGGCGCGCGGCTGCGCGAAGCCGGGTTCGCGGTCGAATACCTCGAATTGCGCGACGCCGAGACGCTGGCGCCGCTCGGCCGCCCCGGCACCCGTCCGGCCCGGCTCCTGGCGGCGGTGCGGCTCGGCCGCACGCGGCTGATCGACAACATCGCGGTCTCGCCGATGTGACGGGACGGCCTCTTTTGCGCCGACAGGAAAATGCATAGATTGCGGCCACCGCCAAGCGGCCGGCCGCGGCCGCATCCGCCAGGGGAGGGAATGATGGCCAGCAGGGCTTCGCGTCGCGAATTTCTCAAGATCGCCGCCGGCGGCGCCGCCGGTGCGGCGCTCGCCTCCCCGGCGGTGATCTCCGGCGCGCGCGCCGCCGGCAAGACGGTGACGATCCTGCACGAAAGCTCGTTCATCCAGACCTTCGACGAATACATGCAGAAGACGCTGGCGCCGGCCTACGAGAAGGAGACCGGGGTCAAGATCAATTACGAATTGACCAGCGTCGGCAGCCTGCCGACCCGCGCCAGCACCGTCGCCGAAACCGGCTCGGGCGCCGACATCACGATGAACATCACGCTGATGCCGTTCCTGTTCGCCGACAAATACCTCGATGTCGGCGACATCGCCGAGGAGGCCGGCAAGTCGCAGGGCGGCTGGTACCCCGCCGGCAAGGAGTCGGTATTCGTCGACGGCAAGTGGAAGGGCGTGCCGTTCAGCAATATCGGCCAGCTGATGAACTGGCGCACCGACTGGTTCGCCGAGGTCGGGGTCAAGGAATTCCCCGATACCTGGGAGGAGCTGTACGAGGTCGGCAAGAAACTGAAGGCCAAGGACCACCCGTTCGGCTTCGAGCTCGGCCACGGGTTCGGCGACAATCACGGCTGGATCTATCCGCTGTTGTGGTCCTATGGCGGGGCCGAGGTGCAGCCCGACGGCAAGACGGTGTCGATCGATTCCGACGAGACCGCCCGGGCGCTCGACTTCGCCCGCAAATTCTTCAAGGACTGCGTGCTCGAAGACTGCATGGGCTGGACCGACGTGTCCAACAACAAGGCCTGGATGGCCGAGCAGATCTCGTGCACCAACAATGCCGAAAGCATCTTGTGGTTCGCCAAGAAGAATTTCCCCGAGATCGCCAAGGTCACGCAGCAGTCGCTGAACCCGAAGGGACCGAAGGGGCGCTTTCACCTGCTCAACGCGGTCAGCCACTCGATCTTCGAGTTCTCGCCGCAGAAGGAGGAGGCGCGGGCGTTCCTGCGCTGGCTCAGCCAGCCGAAGCAGCTCGGCGGCTGGTACGCCTCGGCGGACTCCTATTACCAGCCGCTGCTCAAGGGGTATCACGACGCGCCGATGTGGGATGTCGAGCCGCGCAACAAGCCGTATCGCGACGCGCTCGACGACGCCCACCTGCCCGGCTGGCCGGCGCCCGCCTCGCGCCGCCTCGCGGAAAGCGTCGCCAAATACGTCGTCGTCGACATGTTCGCCAAAGCCTGCGCCGGCACCTCGACCAAGGACGCGATCAAGGCCGCCGATGCGCAGCTGAAGGAGATCTACCGCGGCGCCTAGCCGCCCTCCGCCATGGCGATCCGCAGCGAACCCATCGTCGCCGTCGCTCGCCGCCCGCGGCGGGCGCCCAGCCTGTCGGCCTGGCTCGACCGCGGGCCGGTGTTCTCCTGGCTGATGATGGCGCCGCCGATCCTGTTCCTGCTCGCCTTCGTCGGCTACCCGTTCTGCTACGGCATCCTGCTGAGCCTCGAACACCGGCCGGTGGCGCAGCCCGGCAGCTTTGTCGGGCTGGCCAATTTCGTCACCGATCTGCACGACCCGGTGTTCTGGCGCGTCGCCATGAACACCTTCATCTACACCGGGGTGGCGACGGTGCTGAAGATGGTCGGCGGGCTCGGGCTGGCGCTCGCGATGAACCAGCAGTTCCGCTTCAAGAACCTGGTGCGGGCCCTGCTGCTGCTGCCGTTCATCGTGCCGACGGTGCTCAGCACGGTGGCGTGGATGTGGATGCTCGACCCGGCGTTCAGCGTCGTCAACCGGCTGCTGATCGCGCTGGGCGTGCCGCGGCCCGGCCCGTCCTGGCTCGGCAACCCGGTCCTGGCGATGATCTCGATCATCGTCATCAATACCTGGCGCGGGCTGCCGTTTTACGGGATCACCCTGCTCGCCGGATTGCAGACGGTGCCGACCGAATTGTACGAGGCGGCGACGATCGACGGCGCCGGCGGCTGGCACCGCTTCCGCTACGTCACCCTGCCGCTGCTGCGGCCGATCATCATGATCGTGACCCTGTTCTCGGTCATCTTCACCTTCGCCGATTTCCAGCTCGTCTACGTGCTGACGCATGGCGGGCCGCAGAACGCGACGCACCTGTTCGCCACCTACGCCTTCGACATCGCGATGGGCGGCGGCCAGCTCGGGCTCGGCGCCTCGGTGGCGCTGGCGATGCTGCCGGCGCTGGCGCTGTTGATCGTCGCGATCACGATCTATCTGCGGAAGAAGACATGATTACCGGCTACGGCCCGATACAGCGCACGGTGCGGGTGTGGCTGCCGGTCGTGTTCTTCCTGTTTGTCGCGCTGTTCCCGTTCTACTGGATGGCGATCACGTCGCTGAAGGCGAACTCGGAGCTCTACAACACGCACAACATGCCGCTGTTGCTGATGCATCCGACGCTGAAGCACTACATCGACCTGTTCAACAGCACCCATTTCCTGCTGTGGACGTGGAACACGATGCTGGTCGCGGTGATCTCGACCGCGATCTCGCTGGTGCTCGGCATCATGCTGGCCTACCCGCTGGCGCGCATCAATTTCCCCGGCGCGGGCCTGATCGCGATCGCGGTGGCGGCGATCTACCTGGTGCCGCAGCCGCTGTTGTTCATCCCGCTCGCCGACATCATCAACCGGCTCGATCTCGGCAATACGCTGACCGCGGTGATCCTCACCTATCCGACGATGCTGGTGCCGTTCTGCGCCTGGCTGCTGCTCGGCTATTTCAAGACGGTGCCGCTCGAGCTGGAGGAGGCGGCGCGCATCGACGGCGCCAGCCGGCTGCAGACGATGCGGCGCATCTTTCTGCCGCTGTGCACGCCGGGCTTCATCAGCGCCGGCATCTTCGCCTTCACCCTGGCGCAGAACGAATTCCTCTACGCCCTGATCTTCCTGACCAAGACCGAGGTGCGCACCGTGCCGGTCGGCGTCATCTCCGAGCTGATCCGCGGCGACGTGTTCTACTGGGGGCAGTTGATGGCGGCGGCGCTGCTCGGCTCGGTGCCGGTGGCGATCATCTACTCGTTCTTCGTGGAGCACTACGTCGCCGGGCTGACCTCGGGCGCGGTGAAGGGGTGAGCCGCGCCGTCCGCTCCGGGACTGCGGCAATTCACGCCAGCTGGGACAATAAAACCTAAAGTTTGGCAAATATTGACGATATGCGCCGCGTCAGGTTTGGAATTTTTTTGAACTTTTAAGGAGGACGCACCGCCGAACGTTGCAATGATGGGCCGGGTCATTGCACGGGAGGCGGACGATGAAGGGAATCGCGGCAACGGTGGGCGGGGGAGGCCGGCGCGACTTCTTCTGGCTCGACCAGAATTATGCGATGAACACGCAGTCCCCGGTCAGGGGCGGCGGCTTCAACCTCAATTTCGGCGGCATTTTCACCTCGGTGCCGGTGGCGGCCGCGGCGCTGGCGCACCCGCCGATCGTGGCCAATCCCGGGGCGGTTCTGGGAAGCCCGATGGCCGCCGGTCCCGCCGTCCGGCCGATCGGGCCGATCGGCGGGCTGCCGGCGACGCACCGCCTCGACCTGTTCGGGCTCGGGCTCGACTACGCGATGTATCACAAGCGCTTCTGGGGCACCTTCGACCGGAACGACAACCAGAACCCGTGGCAGAATCTCGGCGGCATCTTCACCAGCGCGCCGGCGGCGATCGCCTGGGCTAACGAGCGGGTCGACGTGTTCGGCCTCGGCACCGATCACGCGATGTACCAGAAGACGGCGATCGGCAACGGCGCGTGGTCGGCCAACTGGCAGCGCCTCGGCGGCACCTTTACCAGCGCCGCCAGCCTGGTGGTGACCGGCAACCAGCTCAACCTGTTCGCGCGCGGCAACGACTTCACCTGCCGCGGCAACCACAGCGACGGCACCACCTGGTTCGGGTTTCAGAACCACGGCGGCAGCCTCGCCTCGCCGCCGGTCGCGGTGAGCTGGGGCCCGGCGCGCATCGACCTGTTCGCGATCTTTCACGACGGCGCGCTGTGGCACCGCTGGTGGGACGGCCAGATCTGGAACGAATGGGAATCGCTCGGCGGCAATTACGTCGGCGAGCCGGCGGCGGTGAGCTGGGCGCCGGGGCGGCTCGACGTGTTCGTCACGGGCGCGAGCGACCGGGCGCTGCACCACCACTGGTTCGCCGGCGATACCTGGAGCGTTCCGGAAGTGCTGAATATCGGGGTCAACCCGGGCGACGGGCTCGGCGAGTCGCCGACCGCGATCTCGCTCGCGCCGAACCAGATCGAGGTGTTCGTGCCGACGCTGCACAACCAGATCCGCAGCGTGACCTGGAACGGCGCGGCGTGGAGTGCGCGATCCGAGGGCGCCAGCCTCAGAATCCCGCAGCGCTATGCGTTTTCGGTGGACGAGGTCATCGTCCGCACCACGCGCTCGCTGCTAACCGATACCGACGCGGCGGTGGCGTCGGTTCTGGCGGGCAACGCGCCGGTGCTGACCGCGGTGCAATGGATCGGCGACACCGGCGGCCCGGACCCGAAGCAGAACCAGACCAACCTGCTTGCCTTCACCCCGGTCACCGTCGATCTCGCCGAGCCGATGAGCTTCAGCTACACGGTCGTCAACAACGGCCACGCCGACCAGGCCAAAATCCTGGCGGCGCTCAAATCGGGCAGCAACGCGCTGGCGCTCGCCGGCTCCTCCTCGATGCAGGAAGACATCGGCAAGGGCATCGCCAAGATCGTCACCGTTGCCCTCGAAGGGGCGATCAAGGTCAACATTCCGGTGGTCGGCAGCGTGCTCGGCGCGATCGAAAACTGGCTGCTCGGCAAGCTGACCGACATCGTTTTCGCCAATTGCGACGGCCTGGTCGCCGTCGAGATGCGGGCGATGATGGGCCGCGACCTCCATATCCTGACCAATAACGGCCGCACCAAGCTCACCGTGACCACCACCCATCACGGGACCGACTCGGCAACCGGCTGCGGCGCCAATTCGGTCTACGACGTGATCTGGTCGATCACGCCGCTTTAGCCGGCCGGCTCCCCGGACGGGTCGCGGGCAGCGGGCTGCAGGCGGCGATAGGCATAGCCGATGGCGATCAGCGCGCCGCCCAGCCCGAGGAACGACAGGGCGCGCAGGATACCGGTCAGCGCCGCCATGTCGCTGAGGAATACCTTGGCGGCGACGAGGCCGATCCCGGCCAGCGCGGCGCGGCGCAGCGCTTCGCGGCGCCGCGCCAGCCCGGCGGCCAGCGCCGCCCCGGCAAAGGCGAGCCAGGCGGCGGAATAGCCGTACCACTCGGCCTCGCCGGTCGGGCCGCGGTCGAGGAACTCGCCGTGGAAGGCGTGGCGGATCTCGAGGCTCAGCCAGACGAAGGCAAGCGCCGCGGCGAGGAGGCGCGAGGCGAGGCGGAGCGGCGGCGGCGCCAGGCCGGCCCAGGCGATCAGCGCGTAGCCGAGCGCCGGCAGGGCGAAGGCCAAGGTCAGAGCGTCGAGCAGCAGCCAGCGGCCGACCGCCTCGCCGGTGAACAGCGGGTTGGCGGCCAGCCCATGCCACAGCACCGTCTGCGCGCTCGCCGCGGCCCACAGAATGACGCCGCCGACCCGCAAGACCGGACGGTCGCGCCGCCGGCCGAGCCACAGGGACAGCGCAGCGAGGCCGAGCCACAGCAGCGGCTGGGTCGCGTCGCGGGCGGTATCGGCGAGCGGCGCGTCGAGCCGCGCGTAGAGCGCGTGGCGAAGCTCGAGGGTCAGCAGCGCGGCGGTGAACAGGATGCTGCCGGCTTCGAGTACGGCAACGGTGAGATCGTCGGCGCGGCCGCCGAACTGCCGCGTCGCGACGATAAAGGCGAGCGCCGGCACGCCATAGCCGTAGAGCAGCCAGTTGAAGACCGGCGTCGCCGACAGCGGGTACTGCAGGACATACGGGTTGAGCAGCAGCCGCAGCAGAACCGCGGCGGCGACCGCCAGGGCGAGGCGGCGCAATACCGGCGCGCGCACCCGGCCCTCGATCCAGCCCATCGCCGGCAGATGCAAGGCGAGGGCGACGCTGAGCCAGGCGGTGGACAGCGCGAAGGTGGCCGCAAGGACCGTGCCGCCAAGCACGCCGACGGCATAGGCGGCAAGCGCGGCGTCGCTGTCGGGGATGCGGCGGACGACGCTGGCGGCGGCGGCGAGCTCGCACGCCGCCAGGGTCAGGGCGAGGCCGCTCCAGCCGATATCGAGGACGAAGCCGTGCAGCCGCCAGTAGGCGATGATCAGGACGATGACCGGCGCCGCGGCCGATAACGCGGCCCAGCGGCCCGGATGCGCGGCGCGTCGGAGCCGGGCAAAGCCGCCGCCGCCGAGCAGCAGCACGGCGAGCATCGCGGCCCCGAGGAATCGCCCGGTTTCGACCGGCGGACGGGCGGACAGGCTGAGATCGGCCTCGGCCGAGGGGACCGGCAACTGCCAGCTCGCCAGGACCAGGACGAGGAGGGCGCCGGCGGTGAAGATGGCATCGTCGAGCGCGGCGTCGCGCGCACCGAACCACAGCAGGAAGGCCGCCGCCAGGAAGGCGGTGCCGAGCCCGGCCCAGCCGAAATTGTCGGCATGGACGAGGACGAGCACGGCCAGCGCGGCGAGACCGAACGCGGTGCGCACCACCGCGCGAATCTGCGGCGGCTCGGCGCGGCCGGCAAGACCGCCGAGCGCCGGAACACCGAGGCGCAAGGCGGCGAACAGGCCGAACTGAGCCAGCAGATAGAGCGCAACCACCGGAGTTTCGGGCGCCTCGGCGGCGGACAGCCACAGCAAGGGCCAGAGCATCGCGCCGGCGAGGGACAGCCAGGCCAGCCACCACCAGGCGCGCTGCCGAACCAGGGCCAGCGCCGCCGCGGTGACGATGGCGAGATAAAGGAACAGCGGCAGCGCGTGCGGCGCGTCGCTCGCCACCAGGGCGGGCGTGACGTAGGCGCCGACCAGCCCGAGCGCGGCGACATACGGGCCGTGGCGCAGAGACAGCGCCGTCGCCGCCGCGGCGGCGAGGCCGAGCAGCGCAAAGGCCGCGGCCCCCGGCAGCAGACCATACAGCTGATAGCCGGCATAGATCGCGGCGAAGACGATGGCCGCGCCGGCGGCGGCGAGCGCCTGGGCGACGGCGGAAGAGCGATCCGGCGGCCAGTCGGCCTCGCGCGGCTCGCGGCGGGCGAGCCGGTCGGCGCCGGCGGCGAGGGCGATGCCGAGGAGGGCGGCGAGGACCACCCGCACCGCGGGCCCGAGCAGGCCGTAATCGATCGACAATTTGACGAGAAAGGCGCCGCCCAGCGCGACGGTGCCGCCGCCAAGCCAGACCAGCCAGGATTCCGCCAGCGCCTGCTCCCAGCGGCGCCGCCGCTGCGAGGCAAGGGCAGCCGCCGGCGGGGCCGGTGCAGGCCCGGACCCGGCCGCGGCGGGAGAGACCGATGCGGCCGCGGCCGGCGGAGGCGCGACCGGCGCGGCCTCGGCGGTCGAGGCGGGCGCGACCGCGGCGGGCGGGGCAGCCGGTGCCGCCATCGCCTCGGCCAGGCGGAACAGGCGGTGCTCGACCATGCGGTACCGGTCGGTCAACTCGTCGAGGCGGCGGCGCGTGCGGCGGTTTGCCAGCAACGCCCAGACCGACAGAACGAGGGGGCTGACGAGGATGACGGCCAGCAACGCCCACAGATCGTCCCAATCCATCTGCGACTCCCGTCGAAGCGCGCCGCGGCGCCTGGGGCGTTGCCCGCCCACCGGCGAGGATATAGTATGTGAATATTCACTCACAACAGGATTCCGATGCCGCGGGCGGTTGGCGCCAAGACCAGGGTGGAGCGGGCCGCGCTCGAACTCTTCGCGGCGAAGGGAGTGGCGGGGGTGTCGATCGCCGACATCGCCGCCGCGGCGGGGGTGTCGCAGGGCGCGCTGTATCGCCACTATGCGAGCAAGGAGGCGCTGGCGCTGGCCTTGTTCGAGGGCGCCTATCGCCGCATCACCGCCGGGCTTGCCGGCTTGCGCGCCAACCGCCGCGGGCTCGCCGCCCGGATATCCGCGATGACCGCCTATTTCTGCGCGCTTTACGACCGCGACCCGGCCCTGTTCCGCTATCTGCTGCTGAACCAGCACGAATTTCTGCCGGCGCTGGGCGGCGGGGTGGCGTCGCCGGCCTGGGTGGTCGAGGCGACCATCGCCGACGCGGTCGCCGCCGGCGAGATCGGGCCGGTCGAGCCCGCCGCAGGCGCGGCCATCGTCATGGGCGCGGTATTGCAGACGGCGACATTCCACCTCTACGGCCGGCTTTCCGGGCCGCTGCAGCCGCGCGCCGCAGCGCTGGCGGCGGCGGCGCTGGCCGCGCTTCGCGCGCTCGCCGATTTGCTATAGTGGCGCATCCGCCTTCGAGGAGATGCGCAAATGGGCCTTGCCATCCGGCCGCTGCACAAGCTGTTTGCCGCCGAAGTCACCGGGATCGACGCGGCGCGGCCGCTCGACGCCGAGACGGTCGCGGCGGTGGCGGCGGCGATCGACCGCTATGCCGTGCTGGTCCTGCCCGGGCAGAAGCTCGACGACGAGCGGCAGATGGCGTTCGCCCGGCAGTTCGGCGAGCTCGAACTGCCGCGCAGCGGGCGGGCGGCGGTGCGCCGCCGGCTGCGCCCGGAAATCGCCGACATCTCCAATCTCGACGAGAACCAGCGCCTGCGCGAGCGCGACGACCCGCGCCGCTTCGACCAGCTCGGCAACCGGCTGTGGCATACCGACGGCTCGTTCCGCCGGGTGCCGGCGGCGCTGTCGATGCTCTATGCCCACAAGGTTCCGGCGCCGGGCCCGGCCGGCAAGGGCGAGACCGAATTCGCCGACATGCGCGCCGCCTACGACGCCCTGCCCGAGGCGACGAAGGAGACGATCGGCGGGCTGGTGGCGATGCACGACATCGCCTGGTCGCGCGCCCAGCTCGGCTTCACCGAGCTGCTGTTCGGCGAGAAAGAGGTGCTGCCGCCGGTGCCGCAGCGGCTGGTGCGGCGCCATCCGGGCTCCGGGCGGCCGGTGCTCTACCTCGCGTCGCACGCCTCGGAGATAGTCGGCTGGCCGCTGCCGGACGGGCGGCTGCTGCTGCGCGAGCTGATCGAGCACGCGACGCAGCGCGAGTTCGTCTACCGCCACGAATGGCGCGAGGGCGACCTCGTCATCTGGGACAACCGCGCGACGATGCACCGCGGCCGCGGCTTCGACGAGCGCGAGGTGCGCGACCTGCGCCGGGTGACCACCCGCGACGTCGCCTCGACGCTCGACCAGGTGGCGTGAGGGCTACCCCGAACCGGCCCAAACCTCCAGCGGGCAATGCGCGACGATGTTCCGAAAATCCTTGTCGCCGGTCAGCATCGTCAACTCGCGGCGTATACATATCTGGGCCAGGAGCGCGTCGATCGTGCCGATCTGGATGCCGCGACGACGGCACCGGTTTCTCAGATCGGCAGCTTCAACGTGATCGTGGCGGTCGGGAACCGGATGAGGGGCGGAAGGACTCCCGCCGCCCCTCTCGCTGTATCCTAGACGTTGCCACACGACCTAGGAGCGAACCGAAATGGCAAAGCGACCGCCCGGTTTGGTGCTCGACCAAAAAGGCGATGGATTTGTGCTACGTCGCACTGACGACGCTGGTAAGACCGCCACCGTCACGCTGACTAAAGAAGACATAATTACCTTATCCCAATCCATTCCATCGTTGCGGGATCACATTCTCGCAGGGCAGTCTCTAGGAGCAAGCGGGATTTCTGCTGTCGCGGTGACTGAAGTTGCGCAGATTGTCTTGAACCATGATGTCCATCGGTCTGAAATTCACTTGACGATGATCGACCGATATGGGGCACGCGTTGGTTTTGCCTTGCCGCTGGAAATAGCTCAGTTATTGGCAGATCGTCTTCCGGCTCGCCTCGATTTAATTGAGCGAACCGCGCGGACGAGGACTTATCAGTAGCCATAATATCGCGCCTCGGCTATACTGTGAGCGCGCCCTCTCCCCTGAGGCCGTTGCATGGAGTAGGCAGACGGGCGGGAGCTTGGCGGCAGTGCCCATCGCCTTACACATTATTTCTAATCTTGACTTGCGATACCACGACAATGCCGTACTGGCGCAAAGGTGATCCAAAACCGGGATGGATGCGCCGCCGAGAATGGCGTGAGCGCGTTTCGCACAGACTGTTCGGGCATGGCATAGAGACGATGATCGGTGTCGCAGCGGTCATCGTAGGGGGCCTTTTTGGCGGGATGACCATCGTCTCCATCGCTCGCGATGGGTTCAATTTCGAGCGCATAGCGGGCGGCGTTGCACTCTCGGTGATACCAATCTGGTTTGGCTTATTCTTCTTTCCTGAACGTCGGAATCACTAGACCACGTGGCAGTTTTGATTTGTATGCCGCTGGCGAGTTTTACACGAGTTCGGTTAGCTAGCCTTCTTTTCAGCTTTGGCGCGTATCACGGCTTCGGCCAGTTCGGCACGCGGTTGGAGAGGCGTGTTTAAGAGTCGCAGAAGCGTCGCATCCATGCGTTGCTTGGTCTGGTCATCATCGCTACCGCTAATGGGGGAACGATAGCGTGACGGAGCTGCCGGAGAAAACGATGCAGGAGCTCGGCGACGAGTTTCTCCTGATGGTCGGTAACTGCATCACGGAATGGGCGGCTGTCGAGGAACAGCTATTCGAGATTTGCCTGCTATGCCTCGGTTGCCCGCGCGACCGCGCTGCTATCGTCTACTATCGGACACCTTCAATAGACGCACGACTGAGCCTCGCCGATGAGCTTGTGAAAGCGGTGCTGCCAAAGCGCACCCGCAAGAATGGCGGACGCGATCACCCCGATCTGAGGCACTGGCGGGAGTTGGAAAAGAAGTTTAGGGCGCTACTGCCCACGCGGAATCGAATCGCTCACCATCCGGTTGCGCCGAGAGTGCTATCGTGGGGCGATCTCGGCGCGGCAGGGATAGAGGCGCAAGGACTCGAACCGCCAAAGCTAATGAGCCGAACGTGGTTTGAAGTTTACACCAGTCAGAACGAACAACTGCGCGAGCGGTCAGCAAATCAACGCCCGCTCCGCATCGACGGATTACGGAGCCATTTTATCGCGACAAGCAAGCTCATGGGTGCTCTACATCAATTTCGATATGTCCGGCTGCCGCCGCACATTTCAGCCCCCCACAAACAGGTGCGAGGCCCAATCGTCGCTGATGTCGAGCAAGGGGTCTGCGAACCAAATCGCTCTTCCAGCAGCCTTGGCAGGTAACGTGCCGAACTCCGCTACGTCAACCTGATAATTCTCTCGGGAACGACAAGCGGCAGCGCGGAAAAAATGGTCAAGAATCTCTGCGCGGTCGCGGGGCCCGGGAAAACCCTGCAGCAGCTCCTGCAAGACCAACCCGGTGGTGAACAACGGCTCCCCGGCCTTGATCGCCCCGAAGCAATTAGCGCACTTCCGGCGTCTGGATCGGTGCATTGCGCCGAAATGCCAGCGACCACACGCTGGTGTCGACGAACAGGCTCGATGCCGCGACCGCTCCGCCTGGTAATCGAAGCCGTCATCCCATTCGAGCGCACCGACCAGATCGCGCAGGCCCATCTGCTGCCGTCGCGCAATGAATTCGCGCAGCGCCTCGGTGATCGCCGCCTTCCCGGTCCGCTCGCCGCCGACCTTCAAGGCGCGGTCGAGCAGATCAGGGTCGATCGACACGTTGGTTGCCGTGCGTGACTCTTCAGACATGGGCCTGGACATTCCAGGCTTGGCGGG
>Ga0209581_1001497_pt1 | contig 26839 bp, 24 predicted proteins | sample Coa_R2_FD_187160 | JGI IMG/M metagenome (GOLD analysis project Ga0209581, IMG submission 187160) | Surface soil microbial communities from Centralia Pennsylvania, which are recovering from an underground coalmine fire - Coalmine... | ecosystem: Environmental > Terrestrial > Soil > Unclassified ...
CGGGGGCATGCGAGGCGGCGGAATGCGCATGGGCGGCGGACGAGGGCCGGGCGGCTTCTTTGGCGGCGACGCGACCAGCCGGAGATTCAACCTGATTTTTTCGATTAACGCCCGCAACTTGTTCAATACCACCAATTTCGGGCCGTACACGGGCAATCTCGGTTCGCCCTATTTTGGCACGGCAAATTCTATTTCGGGCGGCGGGTTTGGAGGAGGCGGCGGAGGCGGCGGCTTCGCCGGGGCGGCGACCAACCGGCGCGTCGACCTGAGCCTGCGCTTCATTTTCTAGCCCGCCGGCGGGAACTGCGGGCCTTCGTCATGCGCTGGGTCTCGAAGGCGCGGTTTCCGGCCGAGAGCGGCCGGAATGGGTTCTGCCGCGCGCACCGGCAGGTGCGGATCTGAATCGATTCACATTCCGGACTCCGGCATGGTATGTTTATCGTTGCGATGGCAACCATCAAGGAAGTCGCGCGCCGGGCTCGCGTGTCAGCCGGCACGGTGTCAAACGTCCTGAGCGGCGCCATTCCAGTCAGCGAGCGCCTGAAACAACGCGTTCTCGAGGCCGTCCGTGAGCTGGATTATCACCCGAATCACGTAGCCCGCAGCCTGAAGCTGCGCCAGACCAAAATGCTGGGGCTGGTGGTGTCGGACATCACCAATCCTTTCTTTCCACAGATGGTGCGCGGCGCCGAGGACGCAGCGTGGAAGCACAACTACATTCTGATCACCTTTAATTCGGATGACCGGCAGGACCGGGAGCGGCAGCTGCTCTCGGCGCTGAGGACGCGGCGCGTTGACGGCATTCTGCTGGTAGCCGCCGCGACCGAGGGCGATCTTTCTCATATACAGTGCGTTATGGAGGCCGGCATTCCGATCGTGGCCGTCGACCGCGCGCTGGAGTCGCTGCAAGTGGATTGTCTGACTGTGGACAATATTGCCGGCGCGCAGGAGTGCGTCCATCATCTGATTGAACGCGGCCACCGGCGGATCGGCATTATCACTGGACCGCCGCACCTGCCCGTCGCCCGGGACCGCCTGGAAGGGTATCAGCGCGCGCTCGCGGCGGCGGGACTGCCGTTCGATGCAGCTTTTGTGCGCGATGGCGCTTTCCGCGCCGAAGGCGGCTACCAGGCGGCTCTGGAGCTTCTCAGCGAGGTCCGGCCGACGGCGATATTCACCTCCAATGCAGTGATGGCCCTGGGGGTGCTTCGCGCTCTGAACGAGATGGATCTCGAAAGTCCGCGCGATGTCGCTGTGGCGACGTTTGACGATCCGCCGTTCGCCGAGGCCGTGCGGCCGCAACTCACATCCGTGGCGCAGCCTTCCTACGATCTGGGATACAAAGGCGTGGAGATTCTGTTGCGGCGCATCCATGAGCCGAATCGCAAGCGCGTGAGCCAGGTGCTTAAGACCGAGCTGAAAATCAGAGCGTCCACCGAGCCGCGAACAAGCGCGATGGAACACGACTGGCGCCACACCAGCGCTATGGGCTGAGGATGTCCTCGAGAGCCGGCTGGAGTTCCGGGAAGCGGAAGGCGTAACCGGCTTGCAGCGCGACCTGCGGCAGAACTCGCGCTCCCCCGAGCAGCACGCCCGCCATTTCGCCGAACAGAACCCGCAACGCCAATGACGGAACTGGAATGACGGCCGGGCGCCCGAGCGCCTGCGCGAGCGCGCGCGTGAAAGCGGCGTTCGTGACCGGGTGAGGCGCGGTGACGTTCACCGGTCCGTCGAGACTCTGCCGCGACACGGCCAGCAGGATCAGGCTGACGGCGTCTTCGATATGGATCCAGGACATCCACTGGCGGCCCGATCCGAGCCGCCCGCCTGCTCCGGCGCGAAACGCCGGCAACATTTTCGCCAGAGCGCCGCCGCCTTTGCCGAGCACGATGCCGATCCGCGGGTTGACGACGCGCAGGCCATAGCGGCGCGCGCGCTGCGCTTCGCGCTCCCAATCCAGCGCGACCGCGGCAAGAAAATCGCGGCCAGGGGGCGAACTCTCGGTGAGTATCTCGTCGCCGCGATCGCCATAGATCCCGATGGCCGACGCCGAGATTAGCACAGCGGGCTTGCGCTCGAGCCTGCCGATCGCACTGACGAGACGGCGCGTGCCATCGACCCGGCTGGCGCGGATGCGGCGCTTGACGTCTTCGCTCCAGCGCTGCGCGACCGGTTCGCCGGCCAGATGAATCACCGCGTTTGCGCCCTCGAGCGCTTCGAGCGGCGGCTCGGCGACCGCAAGATCGCAGACGAAGCAGCGCGGGTTCTCGCCTGGACGCGCCCGTCTGCTGAGCAGCGTCAGGGCGTGGCCCTCCAAGAGGAGGCGCTGGACCACGCGCTGGCCGATGAAGCCGGTGGCGCCTGTCAGCGTGATTCTCACGCGCGCGCCTCCAGGTCCGCGATCTCCTGTATGTATGCCGCCGCGTTGGTTTTCCGGCGCATGCCTTCAAGCGACATATACCGCACTTTACCGAAGATGGGGCGTTCCGGCCAGGGCCGGTCGTGCAGGCCGAAACACCACAGAATATTTGCGTAGGTGTTCGGATCGCGCCCGTCCAGCGCATAGCGGTCGTGCAGATAGACCATCGCGTTGAACGCATCCTCGCAGGAACGCGACCACTCGATAATTTTCTTGCCCCAGTACATGCGATAGTAGCCGTGGATCTTGCCCCGCAACAGCAGCTCCTTCTGCGTGGCGTTCCACAACTCGTCATAGGTCGCAGCGCGCTCCAGTTCATCCAGCGAGTAGATTCGCGGACGCGGGTCGGCGGCATGATCGCGCAGCGTTTGCAGCGCCCACCGGGGGAGATTCTCGAGGGACGCCGGATTCTCCGCGTAACGCGCGAAATTGAACGCAAGCTCACGGCGTACAATCAGCTCTTCGAGGAATTCATCCGCAATGAGCCGGTTCTCGTCGGCATAGGATTTCACCTGAAGAGCGACGTCAAGCGCCGAAATATGCCCGAAGTGAAGATAGGGGCTCAACTCCGAAGTGGCGTGCGCGGACGGCTCATTCCGATCGCGGGCGTAGCGCCAGAGCTTGTTCTCAAGAAACTCCCGCAAACGGCGTTGAGCGGCGCGGGCGCCGCCCGGAAAGCCGGCCGCGGGCTTGACCGAGTGATCGATGTCGCAGCTCGCCGCCAGGCTCGCGATGTTCTCCGCCGTCACCTCAGTGTGAAACGCAGGCGCAGGGCCCTGGAACCGCCGGCGCATTCGCAGCGGGCCGACCGGCTGCAAGCACGCGGGCAGCAGCCGGGCGATCTTGGGGCGCAGCGTGTAGGCTGCGTATTCGCGCTTTTCGATCGCGCTCATGGGGACCACGCAGCTTGAGTCCACCGCGATATATGGCGCATCGAGGCGCTGCGGCGCGCGGGCGTTGTGGACGCGCGCAACGAACGTCGGGTAATCGTCGGTTACTACTGCGCGCGCACGCCGGGCAAGCCGATACAGAATATCGTTCGGATCGGTGTGCCGGCGTCTCAGATAAAAGATGTAGCCGATGCCCAGCGAGCGCAGCCGCCGGGCCGTGTCCGGCGCGCCTTCGAGCAGAAATGTGTGCAGACGGTCGCTGGCGTATGGATAGTCGTAGGTGAGTCCTTCATACACGAGCAGCGGCAGGTCGCTCTCGTTCGCCAGGCGGGCGGCATACTCCAGGGCATGATTTGATTGCGCCCGGCGATTCATCTGGGCCCAGTACAGGACGTACTCAGCATCGGGCCGGAACGCCCGGTCATTGAGAATGCGCACGCGCGAGTTCACAGGAGATGAGATGAGCAAAAACAACCCCCGGCTACAATGAGAGGAGTCGATTCATGCGGTGTTTTAACCGGTGGAAGCTGCTTGCCGCGTATCTCGCCAGGCGCGAGCGCGTACCGGCGCTTCCGGTGGAGTTTATTGTCGAGACCACGGCCAAGTGCAATTTGTACTGTCCAATGTGTCCGCGCGAGACGCACCGGCAGCCCAAGGAAGATATGACCGACGAGATCTTCGAGCGGCTGGTGCGCGAATCCGGCGGGAGCGCCGAGCATATGATGCTGATCGGTCTCGGCGAGCCGTTCATGGACCGCAAGATTTTCGATCGCATCGAGTATTGCGCGCGGCACGGCGTCTCCACGCTGCTGTCGACCAACGGCACGTTTCTCGACGAAAAGACTTCCGAGCGGCTGCTGGCGACGCCGCTCGAGCACATCACGCTGAGCTTCGACGGCGCCACCAAAGAAACGTTTGAGTACTACCGCAAGGGCGCCCGGTTTGAGAAGGTGCGGGACAACTTTGTGCGCTTCGCGCGGATGAAGAAGGAACGCGGCGCAAGGGTGCAGGTGGTTGTGCAGATGGTGCGGATGGACGGCAATGCTCACGAGGTGGACGACTTCGTCCGTTTTTGGAAAAGCGTGCCGGGCGTCGACCAGGTCCGCGTCAAGGCGGACGAGACCAACCTCCTGCAGCCCGAAGCGGGCCACGCTGCAAACGACTGGAAGCATCCGTGCCACTATTTGTGGCGCGGTCCAATGTACGTCAAGCATAACGGTGACGTCTATCCCTGCTGTCAGAGCTACATGCTGGATGGCGCGCCGGTCGGCAACATCGGCCGGCAGACGCTTGAGAGCATTTGGAATTCGGCGGAGATGATGCGCATGCGCAGACTGCATGCGGGCGGGCGCGCGGGCGAAATCGACGTCTGTTCGCGGTGCTGCACCACCATCCCGCACCCGGCGCTGGTTGCCGGCAGCCTGCTCCTGCACGGGCGCACGGTGCGGCGCGCGCTGCCGGCGGTCGAGCGGTTGACGTACTTTTCGAAGCTGCCGTTGCGTCTGCTGCGGCCGCCGAGCAGGCCGGCGCGCCGCGAGGACCTGGTGCAGATCGCGAAGAAATAGGGCCGGACGCCTCGTCCGGCCCACCGACTATTTGTAGTTCACCAGCTTGCCGCTGCTGTTGGCGGCCGCGATGAAGCCATTGTCGAGACCCGGCGCCGTGAACCGAACTGGCTGGGCGCTGAGGCTCAGCGACAGCAGGCCGGTCGGGACCGAGACGCCGCTGATGGTCATGCTGGGCGTCATGGCCAGCAGGACGTACGGCGGCACTGTAAATGCGCCTGCGCTATAGGGCGCCATGCACTGGAATCCGCTGGCGATCGCGGTCCTGGGATCGCTCGGATTCGAAGCCGTGTAGGAGTTGCCCATGATCGTTACGAACCCGGAGTAGGGATTCGTTTTGTCCCAGGTCACCGTCACGCCTGCGCCGCGGTTCACATCGGTGATGCTGTTGATGTTGGTCCAGTTAATTGCCGGCGGCAAAGTAATGCTCGCGCTGAAGGGGCCAACATCCGCGCCGGTGTTGCTGAAGGTGAATTGCCCTCCCGAATCGGGAATGAACAACGGCGACGTCGATCCAGTGGCGTTGCTGCCGCTGAGACTGTAGCCGAGGTTCTGACTCTTGGTCAGGTTGATGGTGGAACCATTCGGGACTTTCATGGACAGCGTTCCGGCATCCAGGGCCTTTGATTGAATCCCGACGTTCAGGGATGCCGTCTGGCTGCCCTGCACCTGGTAGACGGTGCAGCTGCCGAGCGAAATTAACTGAAATTGGGGAAGCGCCTGCGCCGCATTGACCTGGTTGATGATCACTTCAGAGAAGCTCGCGCTGGCGAAGTCGACTGCGGTGACGCTGCCGCCAATGGTTGGCCCGCCCGGGATCGAGATGGCTGGCGTTTGGGACGTGGCCTTGCCGAGTATAATGGCGCCGCCGCGATATGTCCCCTTCGCGAGGAGGTCCCGCAGATCGCTCGAGGTAAGTCCGCCAGAAGCCGGGTCGGAGCAAACGCGCCCGCTCGCCGCGACAGGAATAGTGGCCGTGTTGCTGACCATGGTCGAGGCGCCCGTTCCGGTTTGAACCACGACGGAAACGTTGCAGCCGGCAACTCCCGGCGGCACGACAACGTTGATCTGGTCGACTCCCGGAAACTGCGAGCGTCCCGCATATGAGGGTTTTACGAGCTGTCCGCCGATATACACCTGCACGGCGCTGGCATTCGTCTGATCCACTTGCGCAAACGGGTACTTCGTTTCGTCGCCTTGCGCCGGCCCGATCCCGCTCCCCCACAGCACGAGCGTCTCTCCCGGATTGGCCGCCGAGGTTGCGCTGAGCAGCGAGTAGCCATCGCTTGCGTTCTGCGCGACCGCCGGACCCGTGCCTGCGCCGTTCAGCGTATCGATTCCGAACGCGGCCGGTACAACCGTGATCTGACTCTGTGAGCTGGCGACGTTGTTAAAGGTGACGGTTACCGTGCCGGTCCCGACCGGCGTGCGCGAGGGCAGGATCGCGGCGATCTGGGTTGCCGATACGTAATAGGGAATGGCTTGAACGGTTGTGCCATTCACGGTCACCTGCACCGTGACGCCTTTCAGGTTGGTCGCCAGCGGTCCTTGTGAAAGATCCGGCAGCACAGGCGTCTGCGCCGGACCGAGATTCGACCCGAAGATGGTAAACACCGATCCCTGGGCGATTCCGTAATTTGGCATGCCTCGAATGATGTTGCTGTAGTTGTTCTGGACGGCGGCGATGCTCGGCTGAGCCAGCGCCGCGCCGGCAAGGAAAGCCGGCATCAGACAAAACCTGAGGATAATTTTCATTTAGTCTCGTATCTCCCAGTGCTGCGGCATTCCCGTGGGAATGCTCCAAAGATATCGCCGTTCCAGCGCAGAATTCGGCTCAGAGACGATATCTGTCCAAAATTCTGTATCTGGCGACGCACTGTTGGAGACGGGACGCCGCCCGGGGAAAGACCCCAACGCACCGGACGGGGTCCGCCCGGCCAAATCAATCCATGATACCCCGTGGAGGCGAGCGCTACCGCCGCCGAGCGTCGCCATCGGGCGCCGCTGCGGCTTGGGGCCGAGAAAAACCGGCAATCACAGATTTCGTCTCGACTCTTTTTCTTTTAGTACAAGCACTTGCGTGACATCGAACATCGCTATGAACCATGCTTGCCCGTATCCTGGAGGCGGAAGGACACGATGAAACGAACCATTCAAGCCATGATCGACGAACTGGCGCCGAAGCCGAAGGCGCCGCTGCCGACGGATCTGGACAACCAGATCCTCTCGCGCGATCCGCTGCAAAGACAGCGTCAGCTCGATCAGCGGGCTCAGGAAGACGAAGAGCGCATCGCCCGGTCGTAGCCGGACGGCGCGAGCGGCGCCCGGCGCGGCGCCGCTATCCTGGAGGGGGATGACCCCGATCGAAATCACGCCGACTGAGGTCAAACGGCGCATGGACGCAGGCGAGCGCATGATCCTGATCGATGTGCGCGAGCCGGAGGAGCACCGGGCTGCTCGCATCGAAGGAGCGCATCTGATTCCGATGCGGACCGTTCCGGCCAGTCTTCAGACCATTGAAGGCTGGTCCGACGAGGCTGACCTCGTTGTATTCTGCCATCACGGAGTTCGCAGCTTGCAGGTGGTCAACTGGCTGCGCGAGCAGGGCGTAACCAATGCCAGTAGCATGGCGGGCGGCATCGACCGGTGGAGCATCGAAATCGATCCAGCCGTCCCGCGCTATTACTGAGAAGCCGGCTGATCGTCGCGATGGAGGATATAGCGCTCCTCGGTGTTGTGCTCCACAAACTTGCGTGAGTAGGCCATGGGATGATACACGCCGTATTTCCATTCTTCGAGCAGGTCGTCATAGTAGCGGCTGCGCGGGTCGCCGGATTCCCCGGGCGCGTTGGTCATTTCTGAGCGGTCCCAATCGCTCAGATCGATAATCTCGCGATACGACGCCCCGCTGGACTGGCGGAAGTTCGCCCCGCTCGTGGCGTTGATCGTATTGGCGTCGCCCGGGCGCGCAAAGGGCCCGAAACTCCATGGCTTCACTCCGAGGGGATGCCGGAAAAAGATCTGGTGGATGCGGCCCCACTGCCGCTCGCCGGCAGGCAACGCCTTTTCGATTTGCGCCAGCGCAGCGTCCAGCGACGACTGAAGCGCCTTCGTATCCAGGCCGGATTCCAGCTTGCGCAGCACAGTCTCCAGGTTCACTCTGGCGCCGAGGCCATCGCCGAACAGCGCCGGACCGAGCTTGGAAATCCACACTTCGTAAATCAACGCCGGTTCAGAATCGACCCGCATCTGTCCGTCCCACCGGATCATCTCGCGGACGATTTCCGCTTCGCGGCTGCCTTCAGGCGGTCTCCATTGCCGCAGAAGGGCTTGGAAACGCCGGGCGGGCAGGCACAGGATGTCCTGTTGCATTCGTTCGAAATCCATGCGGTCGAGACCGGAGCGGCCGGTCAGCATGGCTTCGATCCGCTCGAAGCGATAGGGCAGCGCCCATTCGAATCCGAGCTGGTGCGCATATCCCGGCGGCAGGATATTGTGATTGGCGGTGGCAATGAAGTGCCGCTGGGGATTGTAGAGCTGCGGATGCTCGCTCAGGGGCAAATAACCCTGCCATTCGTATTCACCGGAATCGCCGGGAACCGGAAGAAGGCCGGTCCACCCTTTGCGCACCGGAGCGGCGCCGGCGGCGATCCAGCCAATGTTGCCGTCCGTGTCGGCGTAGACAAGATTTTCAGACGGAACCTTATAGCGCTCGACCGCCTTGAGGAACTCGGACCAGTTTTTCGCTCGCATCAATGATAAAGCCGGCAAATAACCGGCGCCGCCGGGCTCCGCGCCGACCCATTTCAGCGCATAGGCGAGATGATGCTCGCGGTCTTCGTGGATGATCGGGCCATGGATGGTATAGCGCAGTTCAACGCGCTCCGGCTGTGCGCGGCCTTTGACCTTAATGTCCTGTTGCTCGCGCTCGACGGGCCGCCAGGCTCCGCGGTATCGATATTCATCCGGGTTTTGCGGATTCAGCTTCTCGACATAGAGATCCTGCTGGTCGATGCCGACGATGGTGAAACCCCAGGCAATCCACTCGTTATGTCCCACGGCTATGCCCGGAAGCGCCGGCTCGCCCGCGCCGAACACATTGAGACCCGGCGCAACCAGGTGCCACGTCTTGCGCAGCGACGGCAGCATCACCGGGCGATGCGGATCGTTCGCAAGCAGCGGCTTGCCGGTGTGAGTCATCGTTCCGTCGACCACCCAGTTGTTGCTGCCCTGCTCCCCATCGCCCGTCGTCTCGGAGGCTTGCAGCGCCAGCTGTGGCGTGGCGATGGCCGCCTCGTAGTCGCGCAGGATCCCGCGCGTGATGAGCGCAAGGTCGACGCCTTTGGGAATCGCAAGCTGCACGAACGGATCTGGCGGCAAATAGAGCTGCACGGCTTGCAGCCCGAAGCGGCAGATATCCTGAGCGCGCTCCACTTCGGACCGGACATTACGCGTCATCAGCAGGCCCGCGATTCGTGAAACCACGTCCTCAGCCGCCCAGGGCTGTGGATCGTAGCCTGCGAGCTGAAACTCGATTGGGCGCTGCCCTTTGAGCGACTTTATGTAGTGATTGATGCCGGCTACAAATTGCTCGACGATGCGCTTGGCGTCCGGCGCATAGCTTTTCCACTCGGCGTCCCAGTCCCCGCGGAACCGGACCAGGCGCGCCAGGCGGTCGCGGGGAATCGCCTCGGGGCCGAGGATCTCAGCCAGTTTGCCGGTCCCCTGCCGCCGCCAGAGATCGAGTTGAAAGAGGCGGTCCTTGGCGGCGAAGTAGCCTTGGGCATAAAAGACATCGTCGATCGAACGGGCATAGATGTGCGGCACGCCCCAGCGGTCGCGCAGAATTTCGATGTCCGACGCCTGGCCGCCCGCAATGCAGAGGCAAAATGCAAGTAACGTGGTCCGAACTCGGGTCACAACTGAACTCATCATGCCACTGTCCGCATCGATACACTATAGAGAGCATGCTAGCCGCAGGCGACTCCGCCCCCGATTTCGAACTGATCAGCGTGGAGGGCTCGAAGCGCCGGCTGACCGATTTCGTTTCCGGCAAGCCCGCCCTGGTGACCTTCTTTAAAGTGAGTTGTCCGGTCTGCCAGCTGACGTTGCCCTTTGTCGAACGGCTCTCGAAGAGCGACAACCTGGAGTTTATCGCTATTTCACAGGACGATTTGGACGCCACCGAGCAGTTCCGCAAGCAGTTTGGCGTCACGTTTGAAACGCTGCTCGACGAGCCCGGCAAAGGGTATCCGGCAAGCAACGCCTTCGCGATAACTCACGTGCCGTCGATGTTTCTGATTGAACCGGATCGCAATATTTCGCTTGCCGTGTCAGGCTTTTCAAAGCGGGATTTGGAGGCGATCGGCAAGATCGCGGGCGTTGAGCCGTTCCGTCCGGGCGAAAAGACGCCTGATTTTAAAAGTGGTTGAGGGTCGAAAAACTGAGCCTCCGGGAGAGGCTGAGCGAGTGCGTTAATCTGGTGTCAGATGCCTGGAAAAATTGGAGTTCTTGAATCGGCGGCGGCGATTGTCAAGGGGATGGGCGTCACCTTCCGGGAGATGCTCAATCCCACGATCACCGACGATTATCCGGACGCTCCGCCGAATTTTGAGGAGCGCTATCGCGGCGTGCACGTGCTTCAGCGCGACGAGAACGGCCTGGAAAAGTGCGTGGCGTGCTTCCTGTGCGCCGCGGCCTGCCCGGCCGATTGCATCTACATCGAAGCCGCGGAAAACACCGACCAGTTGCGCATCAGCGGCGGGGAGCGTTATGCGAGCGTCTACAACATCGACTACAACCGCTGTATTTTCTGCGGCTACTGCGTCGAGGCGTGCCCCACCGATGCGATCACGCACGGCCACGGATTTGAAATCGCGAGCTACAACACGTCGACGCTGATCTACCGCAAGGAACAGTTGCTGGCGCCGATTCCGGAGGGCGCGCATTTCCCGCTAAAGGCGCAGGAAGTTGCCCCGGCCGGCGGCGGGCACTGAAATTCCCGGCTGTGGCCGCGGAGCTTGCGCGCGGCGGGAAAGCGACGCTCGCCCACTGACGGGAGCAAGGGCGGGGCGGGTTGTACACTGCCAGTATGCTGCTTGTCCTCGCGTCCGCGTTCTGGATGCAGGCGGTTCCGCCGGACGCTGCTGGGGAGCACGCCCGGGGCGTCGAACTCTACAAGCGTCGCCAGTATGTCGAAGCCGCCAAGGCGCTCGAGCGAGCGGCGGCGGCCGAGCGGCAGGACACGCCTGCGTACAGAGAATCCATCCTCCTGCTCTCCCAAAGTTTGTATCTTGCGGGCCAAATGCCGGAGGCGGTGCGCGCGCTCGAGAAGGCGATCGCGGCGGGCGTTCAGACCAACGAAGTCTACTACATGCTCGGCAACGCATCGCTGCATTCGCGCGAACCGGTCAAAGCGCGTCGGGCCTTCGCCGTTATGTATGGCGTGCCCGAAGACTCGGCGGCTGCGCATCTATTGACGGCGCAGATGATGATCCGGCAACAGTTTGAAGCTGACGCTGACCGCGAGCTGGCGCGGGCGCTGGAAATCGACCCCCAGCTCCCGCAAGCGCATTTTTTGCGCGGCGAGCTGGCGATCTTCCACGGCGATCTGGACCGCGGCATCGAAGAGATGCGGCGCGAAATCGGGCTCAATCCTGATTTCGCCATGGCCTACTACCGGCTCGGCGACGCATACGGGCGGCGCGAAGACTGGGACGCGGCCATTCCGGAACTCCAGCGCGCGGTGTGGTTAAACCCGACCTACAGCGGACCATACATCCTGCTCGGGAAGGCGTATCTCAAAAAGAAGGAACTGGCTAATGCTGAAGGGATGTTGCGCCAGGCCATCCGCATGGATCCGCAGAATTCGTCGGCGCACTATCTGCTGGGGCAGACGCTGACGGCGGAAGGCAAGACGGAGGAGGGCCGCAAGATGCTCGAGCGGTCGCAGGAGCTGCGGAAAGCGGAACCGTGACTGGAATGGGAAGGGGAGCGGGCGGGCTATGCGCCGGGCGCGGGCGGCCGGATATGCGCGCTGTGGCCGTACAGCCCTCGCTCCCGAATGTAGTCGAGTACGGCTGGAGGCAGCTCGGGCGGGGAGAATCCGGCGGCGAGTCTGCGGCGGATTTCTGAAGACGAGACCGGCAGCTCGACATTGTCGAGCCGGTGGACGCGCGCGCCGGGCGGGGCCGAGTAGCGGCAGCCGGGCCGCGTCACGACGATAAAATCCACCGAGCGGACGACATCCTCCCAGCGATGCCAGGAGCGGATATCCGCGAAGGCGTCGGACCCGATGATGAAATACAGCTCGTCGGAGGGGTCCTGCATCGAGCGCACGCGGCAGATTGTATTGATCGAATAACTGCGCTCCGGGCCCGCCTCCAGGCGGGAGGGCTCGAACCGCGGGTCGCCCTGACACGCCAGCTCGACCATCCGGTAACGATCCTCATAGGGCGCAACGCTCGCGCGCGGCTTATGCGGCGGATTCGCGGCCACGACGAAGAGAACGCGATCCAGGGCGAAGCGCGCCGCGGCTTCGCGCGCAATGGCGAGGTGGGCGCAGTGAATGGGGTCGAACGTGCCGCCGAAGATAGCGGTCTTCAAGCCGCAGCCTCGCCATGCGCGCGCACGCGCGCCGATAGGATTCCAACGCCGTCGATGCGCGCGCGCACCGCGTCGCCGGGTTGAATGCGCGCGCCCTTTGGGCAGCCGGTCGAGATGAGATCGCCAGGATGCAGCGTCATGTAGTCGCTGTGAAAGCGAACAAGCTCGTAAGGACGGTGGCGCATGTTGCGGACGTAGTCGCGCGAGCAAATGGCGCCGTTGTGTTCCGTGATGACTTCCAGCGAGTCGACGTCGGCGATTTCGTCCGCCGTGACAATTACCGGCCCGAAGCTAAAGAATGTATCAATGCTTTTCGCTCGCGTCAGATAGCGCGGGTTTTTGCGGAGCACGTCGAGCGCGGTGAGATCCAGCGTAGTGGTGTACCCAAAGATCACCTCGCGGACGCTTTCGGCTGGAAGGAAGCGGCATTTCCGTCCGATGATGACGCCCAGTTCGCCTTCGGCGTCGACGTCGTTGGATATCCGCGGCGGAGGCAGGACGATATCGCCCCCCGGCTGAAACATGCAGGAGGCCGGCTTCATGAAGCTGCCGGGCTCTTCGGGCTGCGCCGCCTGGATGTCTTCCGCATGGGATTTGTAGTTGAGCCCGATACACCAGATCTTGGGCGGCGCCTCGTAGGGCAGCAGCGGCCGGACGCGGTCCAAAGGGAGGGCGGGCGCCGCCTCGGCGGAGCGCAGCGGTTCGAGATCGCCGGACTGGATAATGCCGAGCAGATCGTCCGGCGTGCGCGAACCGAAACGCGCGTTGAGTTCCGGTATGGGGACCACGCCTCTCGACGTCAGAACCCCGGCGTGAGGGAGACCATCGTATTCGAATCGTAGAAGTTTCATAGGCTGCGAGCTATGTCGACAAGGTCGCTGAAAATTCCGTAAGCAGTTTGCTCCACGCCCGGCGAAATGGAAACCGTTCCCACCGTACCCAGGAGGTCGGTGTGAAGCAGCAGCAGGTTGGACGTGTCGCGGACGGCGGCAAGGATGTCGGCATCGTTCAGAACTTCCGCGCGAACCCGTACTCTGACGCGATCCTGGGCGCGCCAGCCGCGCGTCACGAGAGCCACTGTTTTTCTTTTCGACGCAAGCTCCTGCACGCGTTCCGGCGTCAGGCGGCCGATGCCGCGGCGGTCCACGTCGAGCGGCGTGAGCTGGGCTCCAAGCAGCACGTTGGCGAGCGCGGCGCCTTTCGCCGCCGAATCCCAGCCGTCGATGTCGAAGCTTGCATCGGCTTCGGCGACGCCGAGGCGCTGCGCGCGGCGTATGCCTTCTTGCAGCGTGAGCCCCTCGCGCATGGCCGCGATGACCACGTTGCTGGTGGAGTTCAGAACGCCGGTGAAGCCCAGGATGTTCACGCCCGGCAGGTTGTTGCGCACAGTGTTAAAAACCGGGGCGCCGTCCAGGACCGTGGATTCAAAACGGAATTGAACGCCGGAGCGCGCGGCCTCGGCGCAGAGGGCCGAGTAGGCGTGCGCGATCGGGCCTTTGTTCGCGGTGACCACGTGCATGCCGCGCGCGAAGGCGGCGCGGATATGCGAAATAGCCGGTTCGCCGGCAGCGGGGTTCAACGTCGTCAGCTCTACGGCTATTTCGGCGCCGGCGCGGTCGAGAAACTCGCCGACGGACGGCGCCGCGGGGCCGAAAACGGGTTCGAGGGGAAGGCCGTGAGCGTCGAATGCGCTGCCGCGTCTGGCCGTATGGATCGCCACAATGCGGAAGGGAAATGCGGAATGGCGGGACAGGAGCAGGCGCGCGAAGGCGCGTCCGACATTGCCGTAGCCGATGAGCGCGAGGTTCAAAGTACAGGCTAACGTGCAGCGTGACCAGTTGCTAGTGGCTGCCGGTCACGCGGAACTTCAGTTTTTGCTCGCTCTCCACCCAGGTTCGGGCGCCGCGGCGAAACAGGACGACGCTGACGGTGTGCGTTTCAGAACCAAGCTTCCAAACCGGGCAGGTCCACTCAAACCCGGCGTTAAGATACTGCGGGCGGTTGTAAATGGCCGCGACGTCAGGACGCGCTAGTCCCAGCCTGGCCGGGTAAATGCGGCCGTCGAGCTTCACATAAACGGCGTCCGGCAGGCGCTCGAGCAGGGCATCGACGGCCGAGCCGGTGAAAGTGATGTAGCCCAGCTTGCCGCTCAGCTCAATCACTTCGCGCGGGCCGCGCATGAGGACGCCTTCGTTGTTGATCATTTCGATCCGGGCCGCGGCGGTCGAGCCCCGGAAGCCGAGGCCGTCGAGCGTGACGAGCTCCGGCGCCGCGGCGCGCAATGTGACTTCGGGCGCTTCATACAATTCGACGCGGGATGCCGGCTCAAACAGGTCCGCGCCGGGGCCGCCGATGGCGAGGGCGTTGAACGGGGCGGCGACCGTGTTGTCGGCAAACAGCATTTGAAGGCTGTCCGGATCGGACGGGAGGAAGTTCACCGGCAGGCCGTCCAAAGCGACTTCGGGCGGAATTCGCGCCGAGAGAAAGGCGCCCGATTCGGAGGCATAGGTCGCGCGCACCTCCGGAATATTGAAGAAAAAACGCCGGAGGCGGCCGGCGATGTTGTAGTCCAGACGGATGCGCGCGATGACGGGGTGATCCAGACGGTCGATCCGAACGGGCTGATGGGCGGTAACGTGGACTGTCCTGAGCGGGCGCCAGCTTGTGAAGCGCGGGCGAGTTCGCCGGCGCAGCAAGATGTGGGGTCCGTAGCGCCCGTCCACATCGTAGCGGCGGTACAGCTCCATAAACATGGCGGGAACGTCCAGAAGCGGATGGCGGCCGTCGATCGAGGCCCAGTCCATCAGGACGAATTCCGGCGCGCGCGCGGAATCGCGAAAGAACGCGGCGTTCCACTCGTCAAGAAAGGACGTATACGCGTCATAGCTCTGAAATATCGGGAACGGGCGGTAATTCAAGCGGTTCGCCGCGGCGTAGGCGCACTCCCAGGGAAAGATCGCAACCGGAGACTGGCCGATTCGGGCCAGGAGTTCGGGCGGAAGCCGGTCGGAGGCCAGCGCGGTCGCGGAAGTCGCCGCCAGACGCGTCCGCGTGGCTGTCCAGTTCCACAGTTCGGGGATGACCGACAGCCGGTCAAAGCCGTAGTACGGATGCGTAAAGGGCGGGTGCATTCGCGTCGCCAGCAGTGCGATGGCAAACGCTGCCAGGATGGGCCAGCGCGCCTTTTCGCGGAAATCACTGAACAGGAACACGAGGCCAATGATGAGCGGCGCGAAGCAGAAGAAGATATCAATGTGTCCCGGGGGTCGTATGAAGGCATGTTTGAACTCAAGAAACAGAGGCCCGATGCAAGCCGCCGCGAGGACGAACGCGCGCTGGCGTAAGAACAGCAGCAGGATGGCGACAGCGATGTAAGCGAGCCCGATCGCGAGGGCGGCGACAAGGTCCTGCGGCGTCGCAGGCTGACTCATGCCGCTGCTGTGCCCGCTGGAAATCTCAAAGCCGGAACGCAGATATCGCAGCATGTCGCCGAAAGAGGGGTTGTATGCAGCATAGGCGATGGCGAAAGAGACGGGCGCGCCGATGAAGCCAATGAGAGCGGCTACGGCGGCCTTGCGGCGATCGACCAACGCCAACGCGAACGGGAACGTCAGGCATGCGCTGAGCGCCAGAATTCCCGAGCTGAGTTTTACCAGCATCAGGCCGGCGCCGACGATGGCCGCCGCCGCGTAGAACATGCGCCAGCGCCGACCATCGAGGGAGCAGCCAAGAAGCAGCAGCGCGACGATTCCGGCGAAAATGTCGGGTCCGGCGTAGCCGAACTCGTCAAACGTGCGCAGTCCGAGATAGAAGCACGCCGCGAAGATGGCGAGCGGCGCGAGCTGAATATCGCGTGCGTAGACGACCCAGGCGAGCAGCGCGCAGAATGTGATCCACACGCACGTCTGGAACACGACGCCCTCGATCAGGTTGGCGCCGACATCCATGGGCGCGATCAAGAAGGACAGAGGCCCGTAAGTGAAGCCTATGTCGCGACCGTGGATCAGGCCAGCATTTCGGAACAGATTCAGGCCGACCGCCCAGGACGGGTCCAGGCCGCCCTCCATCGGGTAGAAGCGTATGGTGATGGCGACCAGGCAGACGTACGCCAGCAGCACGACCCGGGCGCATGCGCGGACGCGGCCGACGACCTCAGCCCGGTTGGCGCGGCGATGAACTTTGGGCTTGGCCGAAAGCCGGGCGCGCCGGGCCGCGGCGCTACTGCGGGAGGGCATTATGGAAGGCTTATTGTAACAGCCAGCGGCGGCAGATGAGCGCAGATCCAGGCGCAGCGCCCTTGATCGACGCCCCGCTGCGCTGATCTGCGGGCGCTAGGGCTGCGGGTTCTCTTGCAGCATTTCCAAAAACGCCTTCGCTGCATGACTCAGCGCCCGGCGGGCGGGATACGCCAGCCGTATGGGCCGCTCCATCTGCAACTCCGGCACCCGAACCTCGCACAATCGGCCCTGTTCAATTTCCTGCTCCACGCACATGCGCGGCAAGAAGGCTACGCCCAGGTTGCGCTGCACCATCTTGCGAATGGTCTCCACGGTCGGCATCTCAATGTCCATGTTCAAAGGCGCCCTGTAGTGCTGGAATGTCTTGATGACAAGGGCGCGGTATGGAGACACGACGTTGTGGGCAATGAACAGCTCGCTGCCGAGTTCCGTGATGGACACTTCGGCGCGACGGGCGAACCTGTGCTGTGGCGAGACCACAAATGAGAGGTGATCGGTGTAAATGACGGTGGTCACCAGGCGTGGATCTTCAGGATCGTAGCTGATCAGTCCCAGCTCGAGGTCGCCGTCGAGCAGTTGCGCTGGGATCTTGCTCGACAGACTGCGGCGCACCTCGATTTTGACCTTCGGGTACAGCCCGCGGTAGCGCTCGATGTGCTTCAACAAATAGAGAGCGGTGGATTCGTTCGCGCCCACGATCAGCCGCCCGGCGGAGTGGTCGCGCAGTTCTTTGAGCGCATTTTCCAGGTCGCGTTCAATGTTCTCAAAGCGCCGGGCGTATTCGAGCACGATCTGTCCGGCGTCAGTGAGTATGAGATCCTTCCCGGAGCGATCAATCAGCTTCTCTCCCAGTTCTGTTTCGAGCCGCTGTATGGCGAGCGAGACCGCTGGCTGAGTGCGTAGCAGCTTTTCGCCAGCGCGGGAAAAACTCCTTTCGGAGGCTACGGTTAGGAAGACCTTCAGTGGATACAGCTCCATAGCGGCCTAATTATTAAAAGACATAATACCATAGCTAAAAACTATAAATTTGCTAAATCGCATAGTGCTTTTGATAATGAGGCATGGGGACGCGGCTGACCGGCCGGTCCTCAATCCTGGAATCCTCATCTGGAGGGTCGGTCCGTGAGCAACCGCGTATACATTTTCGACACCACCTTGCGTGACGGCGAGCAGTCGCCCGGCTGCAGCATGACCGTGCACGAAAAAATGGGCATGGCCGCAAAGCTTGTGGAGCTGGGCGTGGATATTCTGGAAGCCGGTTTTCCGATCGCCTCAGATGGCGATTTTGAGGCCGTGGATGCGATCAGCCGCGAATTTCCGTGGGCGCACGTGGCGGCATTAGCTCGCGCCAACCGGTTGGATGTGGAGCGCGCCGCGGCGGCGTTACAGCATGCCCGCCGGCCTCGCATCCATACGTTCATCGCAACCAGCGACATTCATCTTAAATACAAGCTGAAGAAGTCGCGGCAGCAGGTGCTGGATGAAGCGGTGAGCGCGGTGGAGCTTGCGCGCAGCTACGTTGACGACGTGGAGTTTTCGGCCGAGGACGCAACCCGCACGGATCTCGAGTATTTGGAACAGGTCTGTAGAGCCGTTGTCGCTGCGGGGGCGCGCTGTGTGAACCTGCCGGACACCACCGGGTATTCGATTCCTGGGGAATATGGCGCGCTGATTGGCCGGATGGTGCAGGCGCTTGGCGACAGCGCCATTGTCAGCGTCCACTGCCACAATGATCTTGGGCTGGCCGTGGCGAATTCGATCGCGGCGGTTCAAGCCGGGGCCCGGCAGATTGAGTGCACCATCAACGGCATAGGCGAGCGGGCGGGCAACGCCGCGCTGGAAGAGATTGTGATGGCGTTCAAGGTGCGGAACGATCTGCTGCCGTTTGAGACAAAAATTGTCACGGAGCAGCTCTATCCGGCGAGCCAGCATCTGGCGTCGGTTATCACCTTTGGGCCACAGCCGAACAAGGCAATTGTGGGCGAAAATGCATTCGCGCACGAGGCGGGCATTCACCAGGACGGATATCTTAAGGAGCGAACAACCTACGAAATCATGGACCCGCGCTCGGTGGGCGTGCCGGAAAGCAAGCTGGTGCTGGGCAAGCACAGCGGGCGGCATGCGCTGGCCAAGCGCTGCCAGGATCTTGGATTCGAGCTCACGCGCGAGCAGCTGGATGACGTGTACCGGCGCTTCACCACGCTCGCCGACCGCAAGAAGGGGGTGCGCAATGACGAAATCGTCAGCCTTGTGCACAACGTGCTCGGCATGGCGCACGCAGCCGCTGGGGATGATTGATCCGCATCGTTAGCTGACCATGAATTTAAAAATACTTATTCTGCCCGGCGACGGGATCGGCGGGGAAGTCACGCGGGAAGCGGTCCGCGTATTAGAGCATGTCGCCAGGGCGTTTGGTCACCAGATCGCGCTTTCAGAAGGGCTGCTGGGCGGCGTTGCGATTCACAAGACGGGCAGCCCACTGCCGCAGGAGACCGTACGGCTTGCGCAGGAGGCGGACGCGACGCTGCTCGGCGCCGTCGGGCTTCCGGAATTCGACAACGCGCCGCCGGATCGGCGGCCGGAGCGGGGGCTGCTCGGCATCCGCAAGGCGCTGGGCGTGTTTGCAAACCTGCGTCCGGTGCGGGCTTATCGCGCTCTGCTCGATTCGTCGCCGCTTAAAAACGCGCTGGTCGAAGGCACGGACATGATCATCGTGCGCGAACTCACAGGCGGCATTTACTATGGCACGCCGCGCGGCGTCAGCGGCGACGGGGCCGAGACGCGCGCCGTGAATACGATGACCTACACGCGCGCGGAGATCGAGCGCGTGTCGCGGATGGCGTTCAACCTGGCCCGCGGCCGTCGCCGCAAGGTTACAAGCGTCGACAAATCGAACGTGCTTGAAAATTCGCAGCTCTGGCGCAAGGTGGTGACGGATGTGGCGGCGGAGTTCGCCGATGTCGAGCTGGAGCACATCCTGGTGGACAATTGCGCGATGCAGCTGATCTTGAATCCGCGCCGGTTCGACGTGCTGCTCACGGAGAACATGTTCGGCGACATCCTGAGCGACGAAGGCGCGGTGCTGGCGGGTTCGATCGGGATGCTGCCCTCGGCGTCAATCGGCGAGCGGAAGGCGTCGGGGGCGTGGGTGGGGCTATACGAGCCGGTGCACGGCTCGGCGCCGGACATTGCGGGCCAGAACAAAGCGAATCCGCTCGGCGCGATCGGGTCGGCGGCCGCGATGCTCGAATACAGCTTCGGGCTCAAACGCGAGGCCGATGCCGTGAACCGGGCCATCGAGCAGGTGCTCGATAGCGGCGTGGTGACCGCGGATTTGAAACCAAAGGGCGCGCCTGCCACGACCGAACAGGTGGGCAAAGCTGTGTGTGATGCAATAGAAATCAAGGGAGCGCGAGGCGCTACGTAAACTGCTGTTATGCCCCGAACCATCATTGAAAAGGTGTGGGACGACCACGTCGTGGCGGAGAAGCCCGGCGCCCCCACGCTTTTATATATCGATCTTCATCTGGTCCACGAGGTGACCTCGCCACAGGCCTTCGACGGGCTGCGGCGGCGCGGTCTGAAGGTGCGCCGGCCGGACTTGACGCTAGCGACCACGGACCATAGCACGCCAACCACGGACCGTTCGCTTCCGATTCTTGACACAGTCGCCGCGGCTCAAGTCGCGCGGCTCGAAGCCAACGCCAAGGAGTTTGGGATTCCGTGCTTTGGCTATCACAGCGATAAGCAGGGCATTGTGCACGTGATCGGTCCGGAGCAGGGATTGACTCAGCCTGGAATGACGGTCGTGTGCGGCGACAGTCACACGGCCACGCACGGCGCCTTCGGGGCGCTGGCGTTCGGCATTGGCACCAGCGAGGTGGAGCACGTGCTGGCGACGCAGTGCCTGCTGCAGCGCAAATCGAAGACGTACGAGGTGCGGTTTGAGGGGTCGCTCAAGCCCGGAGTGACGGCGAAGGACCTGATTCTTGCGCTGATCGCGCGCATTGGCATCGGCGGCGGAACCGGATGCGTGTTCGAGTATCGCGGTTCGGCGATCAGCGCCCTCTCGATGGAAGAGCGGATGACGATTTGCAACATGTCGATCGAAGCCGGCGCGCGCGCTGGCATGATCGCGCCAGACGATACCACCTTCCAGTTTCTCTACGGGCGGCCTTACGCTCCGAAGGGCGCCGAGTGGGACGCGGCAGTCGCGCGCTGGAGACAGTTGCCGACCGATGACGGCGCAAGCTACGACAAGTCGATCGCCATTGATGCCTCCGCGCTCGAGCCGATGATCACCTTCGGAACGAATCCGGGCATGGGAATTCCGATCACCGGCGCGACGCCGGATCCTGCCTCGGTCAGCGATCCGCTGGAGCGCGACACGCTGGTGAAGGCGCTGCGCTACATGGACCTGCAACCCGGCAAGCCGCTGCTGGGGCATCCCGTGGACGTCGTGTTCATCGGAAGCTGCACGAATTCGCGCATTTCGGACCTGCGCGCCGCGGCTTCGATTCTTAAAGGCCGCAAGGTCAACCCCAGGGTGCGCGTGATGGTGGTGCCGGGCTCGCAGACCATCAAGCGTCAGGCGGAGGCCGAAGGCCTCGATCGCGTGTTCAAAGAGGCCGGCGCGGAGTGGCGCGAAGCGGGCTGCTCGATGTGCATCGCTATGAACGGCGACCAGCTCCGGCCAGGCGAGTACAGCGTCTCTACCAGCAATCGCAACTTTGAAGGGCGGCAGGGGAAGGGAGGACGCACCTTCCTGGCGAGTCCATTGACGGCGGCGGCGAGCGCGGTCACCGGCGTGGTGACGGACGTGCGGACGCTCGTGGCCGGAGGGGCGCAGGCGAGGTCATAATGGAGAAATTCACGGCGTTTGAAAGCAAAATGGTTCTGCTGCCGGTGGATAACATCGACACGGACCAGATTATCCCCGCCCGGTTCCTGAAAACGATTTCCAAGGACGGCCTCGGCGATCAGCTTTTTTACGACTGGCGCTATGAGTCAGACGGATCGCCAAAGCCGGAGTTCGTGCTGAACCAGCCCGAATCCAAGGGCCGCAGAATTCTGCTTGTCGGCGACAATTTCGGCTGCGGCAGCTCGCGCGAGCACGCGCCGTGGGCGCTCTTGCAGTACGGCTTCCGGGCGGTGATCAGCACGTCTTTTGCAGATATTTTCAGGCAGAATGCGCTCAAGAACGGCCTGTTGCCGATCATCGCGCCCCGCGATGTGCATTCATGGCTGTTTACGAACCCGGAATCAACGGTGAAGGTAGACCTGGCGGCGCAGACAATTACGCTTGAAGACGGGCGCAGCGTCGAGTTTCCTGTGGATGCGTTTGCCAAGCACTGTCTGCTCGAAGGAGTCGATGAGCTGGGCTACATTCTGCAGCAGGAATCCGCCATCGCCGCATTCGAAGCGCGGCGAGTGGGCTCGATCAATACCTTGGCGCCCGCATAGCCGGCCTTAGAAAAGAGCCGGGCGCGGCGCAATGCAGAGCGCCAAGGCCCGGCCTTCACGGTACAAGCCTTCAGAGCGCCGCCTGAACTTTCGGGACGGGCGCAGGAAGCTCCCGCGCCTCACACACGGACTCAAAGGAACAGGACTTGTGACTTCCATCGCAAAACGGCTTGTTTTGTGAATGGCCGCACCGGCACAGCGAAATCGCTTTCCGTCCGGCCAGTCCATACGGCCGGCCTTGCGCGTCAACGATCTCGAAATCGCCCTCAATGCGCACGGGACCGTTGTTCAAAACGGTTACTTTGGTTGGCATCGATCAGATCGTAGCATGTGTGCGACGCATTTCAGAGAAAAAGTCATGCTCCAGAGCACTCTTTGTCATGGCTGATGTGCAAACGGCGCATATTCCGGTGAAAGATCTTCTCGACTACCTGTCAGAACAGATGACTGTGGACCTGGAACGCCGTGTAAGCAACCACCTTGAAGAGTGCGACGACTGCTGCGTCATCCTCGATCAGATCGACGACATGTGCGACGACGGGTGCGAAGTTCTGGATCTGCTCGCCGGCCTGGATGAGTCCGGCGACCGAGACGGCGTCTGATCAGCGCCGGGCCGGGAACGGCTTGTCGTAACCCTTGGCGTCCCACCATAGAATCCGGTTGAGAATTTCCTGTGGCGCATCGTCGATATCGCGAAAATTCATGGCTAGCGACTGTTTGGCCGCCCACAATTGCCTTCCCGACAACGCCTTAAGCGGCGGATTCATTTCATCCAAAGGCTGTTCCGGCGTGAGCGCCTTGTACGGCGTCAGATCGGCCTGGGCTGTGAACACGCTGTTCATGGCGCGTGCGCTGCGAGCGAAGCGCGTGCGCGGCGGAATGCCGAAAATATCCTGAATGGTGCGGATCATGCTGGTGTGGTCGTAGAAGTTGGAATCGACGGCATTGCGGCGAACGCGCGGGCCGATGGCCAGCGCGACGGTGCGGCGGCCATCGACATGATCGACGCCGTCCTGGGCGTCATCCTCGACGGCCAAAATCAGCATGTGTGGCCAGAACCGCGATTTCGACAGCGCCTCCACGATGCGCCCCAGGGCCAGGTCGTTGTCGGCCACCATCGCGCGCGGCGTGGGCGAACCCGGGCGCGTGCCGCTGGTGTGATCGCTGTTCAGATCCACGACGCTGATGTTCGGCATCGATCCGGCCCTCTCATGGTCGGCCAAATCGCGCAGGAATTCATCGGCCCTCAGCTGGTCTGGAATCTGCGTTGAGCCAAAGGGGTAGCGCGGGTCGAGCAGGGGTTTGAGCGCGGGGACGCCGGCCTGGCAGCCGACTTCGGTCTGCCACCTTCCCTCTTTGTACAGCCGCCAATAATCCGACCACGTCATTCCCGTGTGCTCGCTCATATCGATGGCGCTTTGAGTCGCCGGATCCCACTTAGCGGGAATACAAGTCTCGCCATATAGCCTCACGGTTGGCTGCTTCGGCGCGCCCTGCCAGAAAAAGCCGGTCGGCGCCACAACCAGCGCATCGGACATATTCCAGGCATAGCCGCGCGGCGACGCCGCGAACGCGCGTTCGACGTAATCGCTGACGAAGGCCTGCATCAGCCAGTGGTGGCCGTCGAAGCTGACGGCGCCGCCAGTGTAGAAATTGTCGAGCAGGACATATCGCTCGGCGAGCGCATGGTGATTGGGCGTGATCGCGCGCCCATACATGACCAGCCTGGGGTCGCCGTTGCCCTTGGCGATATCGCCGAACACCTGGTCGTAGGTGCGGTTTTCCTTGATGATGAGCACGACGTGGCGGATGCCGAGCGCGGTCAGGTCGGCGATGCCGCCCGCTGAATCGAACTTGGGCTCGTTCGCCGCTCGCACTTCGCGCGCGCCAGCCACGAGCTGAGGGGCGCCGGGCTGCGGAACGCGAATCAGCGACCCTTCGTACTGCCGCGAGTTGAAGGTTCCGCGTTGGTTGGCGGTTGCGCCGACGCCTTTAATATTGAGCACGCGGAGAAAACCGGAGCTGTCGATTGCGATCGCGCTGGGGAACCACCCGGTCGGAATGGCGCCCGTGATGTTCCATCCGCGGCGCGATCGCGCGGCGACGGCGATGGCGTTCACGCCGCCGCAGCCCACGTATAACCGCGATCCGTCTTCTGAAAATGCTGCCGCCACCGGCTGGCTGCCCAACGTATTGTCCGGCCATGCAGGAATGGGCAATGTGGTTGTCCTCAGCGAGGAAGCGTCGATGATCGAAACCGTGTCCGAGTGTCCGTTGGCAGCGGCGACCAGCGAGCCGTCGGGGCTCAGCGCCAGCGCCGAAGGAGCAAGCCCCACCGGGATTTCCGCCACGGCAAATGTCTTTAAATCAACGACGCTGACCGTGCCCGTTCGCGTGGACCCGGTCACCGGATCGATGGCCATCATCGCCCCGCTGCTTGGCGCCGTGGCGTCGCCGGCCTTAGGCCGGCTGCCGCCCCGGTTCGAAACGAATAAACGGCCGTACTTCTCGCAGAGAGCCAGACCGAAGGGCGCCGAACCGACGGCGATCTCGCGCTCAATCTCCCGGCTGGATGCATTGATCACGGCGACTGAATTGCTACGGCTGAAGGCCACATACGCCCGCTTTCCATCGGAGGAAAAGGCAATCCCGACCGGGACGGGATGATTCTTGAGCTCAATGTGATCGACCTTGCCCGGCTTGCCGGATTGCGAGATTTCCGCCACCAGCAAGCTGCCGGCGGTCCGGCTCGTTTCGCTGGCCCACAGCTCGCGCGAGCCGGGACGAAAGGCGATTCCGGCGTAGGAGGTGGATCGGGATGGAATCCGCGCAAGTTCGGCGCCGCTGGCCGCGTCCAGCACATTGATGCCGCGCATGTTCAGCACGGCGAGAATCCGCTTTTCCGGATCGAACGCCATGTCGACGGGCCGTCCGGCTAACAAGGTTGTCTCGCCCCAGGGACGCAGCAACTGGTTCGTCGGGAGCAGGTAAAATCCGTCTGGCTGGCGGCCGGCGCGCGCCGTGCTAATGAGCGTCGGGAACAAGCCGGACTGCCAGGCTGCGGCGCCGCCAGCGGCGGCTAAAGCCAGCGCAATCGCACACTTTCGCATGAAGCCTCAGCTTATCAGTTTGACAGCGATCCTTTACCCGTATAAGACATCGCGGTGAAGAAGGCGTTAACCTTGATGTAAATGATATTCCGTTGTTGGGCCGCGCTTCTGGCGTCTAGCATCGCCGGGGTTGCCGCTGATCCGCCGCGCTATACCGAGTCCGGCGACTTGCTGCGCCCGGACAACTACCGAGAATGGATTTATCTCAGCTCCGGCCTGGGGATGACCTATGGTCCGGAGGCGCAGGCGTCGCCCAAACCGTCATTTGATAACGTGTTCGTTTCGCCGGAAGCCTATCGCAGCTTCCTCCGGACCGGCCAATGGCCGGACAAGACGGTATTCATTCTCGAGATTCGGCGTTCCGAAAGCCACGGGTCGATCAACAAGGCCGGGTTTTATCAATCCGAGATTCGGGCTGTTGAAGCGGCGGTGAAAGACAAAACGCGCTTTCCGGATGAGTGGGGCTATTTCGGCTTCGCAGTTTCGAACGGAGTAATCGCGCCGGCGGGAAAGCTGTTTGACAAGAGCGCGGGGTGCAACGCGTGTCATGGCGCCAATGGCGCGGTCGAGCATACGTTCGTGCAATTTTACCCGACGCTGCTGGAAGTCGCGCGCGCGAAGGGCACGCTGAAACCGGCGGCGCGTTGATGCAAGCATTCGAACCGGCGAGCGAGCGCGAGCTGTGCGAAGCGCTGAAGGAGGCGGCTTCTGTTGGCGAGCCGGTGAGACTTGGCGGCGCCTTCAGCAAGGACCGGATGAACCCGGCGCCGTTGCCACCGCGCATCAGCATTTCAACCCGCCGGATGAATCGCATTCTGCGATACGACCCAGCGGATCTCACCATCAGCGTACAAGCCGGGCTCCCGTGGGCGGACCTGACGCGTGCGCTCAACGAGCGCCGGCAGATGGTTCCGCTTGACCCGCCATATTTCGAAACCGCGACGGTGGGCGGGGTCGTGGCGGCCAATACGAGCGGCCCGCGCCGGCGGTTGTACGGCAGCGTGCGCGATTGCGTCATCGGCATGAGTTTCGCGACGCTTGAAGGCCGGCTGATCAATACGGGAGGCATGGTGGTCAAAAACGTCGCCGGACTGGACATGGCCAAGCTCATGATCGGGTCCTTCGGCACGCTCGCCGGCATCGCCGTCGTGAATTTCAAGGTTTCGCCGCTGCCGGCCGGGACGCGAACGTTCGCATTTCAATTCACGGAGGTGCGCGACGCGATGGCGGCGCGAGATCGAGCGCTCCGCGGACCGCTCCAGCCGGCCGCCATCGACCTGCTGAACCCCGCCGCCTCGAGGATGGCGGGACTGGAGGGATACGCGCTGCTGATTCAGGCGAGCGGCAGCGATGCTGTCCTTGCACGGTATCAGCGCGAGCTCCAGGGTGCCGCAATTTTCGAACGCGACGCGGCTCTGTGGGCGCGCATTCGAGAGTTCACCCCGGAATTCGTTGCGGCGCATGGCGATGCGCGCGTCGCCCGCATTTCGTGCACGCTGTCCGAGGTGGGCGCATTGGCGGCGGAGACCGCCGCTCCCGTCATTGCCCG
>Ga0209581_1001504_pt1 | contig 26773 bp, 20 predicted proteins | sample Coa_R2_FD_187160 | JGI IMG/M metagenome (GOLD analysis project Ga0209581, IMG submission 187160) | Surface soil microbial communities from Centralia Pennsylvania, which are recovering from an underground coalmine fire - Coalmine... | ecosystem: Environmental > Terrestrial > Soil > Unclassified ...
CGGGTCCCCTACTCGCGCGTTGGGTGGGCGAGGCGACAGGACGCGAACACCGGACGCCATACCCGCGCGTTGGATGCGCGAGGCGACAGGACGCGGACACCGGACGCCATACTCGCGCGTTGGGTGCGCGAGGCGACAGGACGCGGACAAGCAGCGTCCCTCCTATGGACGGGGATTGGTTTGATTTGCACATGCTTCGCGTAAAACAGACGTGGCCAGCCTGGATGGGAGAGATCAAGGCGCATCGGCCCCCAGACCCGTCCAGCAACCAGCAAAGCAGGCCGAACACGCGTGGCTTTTGCAAGAAAAATGATATCACGCATAAAATCCTCGTCCATAGGAGGGACGCCCCTTGTGTGCGTCCTGCGGGCTTGCGCACGCAACATGCATGGCTCCTGCATATCGGCCCCAATGGGGTTCATCCCGCTCGCCCGGCCCGGCAGACCAGGTGCTGAATCGAGTCATCGACGGGATGATAAGGCTTGTCACACTCTGCGCAATAGCGCACGCGAATGGCCCGTCCCCGCTCCTGGCGCTTCCCCTCCAGCACACGCTTGCACTCCCGGCAGACAATGCCCGCTTGATTGCTGGCGTGCAGAAGGGCGCTGCATAGCACGCAATGCATCATGTCGTCCTTTCTGTATTGCTACAGTGATCGGTAGCGCACGAATTTTTCGACTTGCCTCTCTGCGTTATTGCAAATCGTCAGAGGCAAAGCTATAATGAAACTGTTACTTATATTGTTGGAGTTACACGTAGAAAAGTACAGGGCATGTGGTGTCCTCTCGCGCGGACAAAGTAGAAAGGTTGCCGGACATGTTAGCTTTGTTGCTCAAGGAATATCGCCAGAAATACGGCATTACTCAGGAACAACTTGCGAGTGATTTAACAGTAGACGTGCGGACACTCCGTCGGTGGGAGAATCAGGAGACGATCATCAAGGATAAAGAAGAATTAAGGCGACTGGCAAGTAAGCTGGGTATAGAATCCGAGAGGTTAGGCTTAATCGCCGAGTCGATTACGGATAAGCAGGCAAGTGAAACCTTAGAGCATATCTGGTCTTTAGTGGATGATGGGCGGGTGTGGGAAGCAAGAAGTATAGCAGAACGGTTAGTGAGTGATTTACAGACGAAGGCTCGACAGACGGGCAGCGCCGAAGATCTCCATCGATTGGCATTGGCTCATCACGCGTCAGCTTATACAAAGGCGATGAATACACGTGTGAGCGAGATACAATTCCCCCTGAAGAGCTATCAAGACATGGAAGAGGCAGCTCGTCTGGCGGGGGATTCTTTGCTCACCGCGCTTGCCTTGACATATGAAGGTGATATGTACAATCGGACTGGGGACGTAGAAAAGGGGTTGCCATTGCTTCTGGCGGCGGTCGAGGCTGTGCCCCCTGATGATATCGCCGCCAAAGGCAATGCGCTTCAGCTTATTGGAAGAGCACACTTTAAAGCTGGGAATAGACGCGAATTTGAACGAGCTATGAAGGCTTCAGAAGACCTGGCCGGCCAGTTAACGGAGAAGGAAATTACCAGGGGACAATATGGCCTGATCTCAGTCTATGAAGAATACGCGAAGAGCTATGGCCTGGCAGGGCAGGCACAGAAAGCCTCGGATTATCTCGAGAAAGCCTATGCTCTGGGCGTGCCTGATACCCATTGGGAGATGGTTTTAAAGACCACCAATGTGATGATCCTCATAAGAGGTGGAGAAATCCAGGCCGGAACCAGCCTGGCCCTCGCATGTATCGAGGAATGCAGGCGTTTCGGGACGATACGGCTGTTAGAGCGGATGTATAGCACCCATCGTTATCTACAATACATGAAGAACAGTGTGGGCAAAGCTGCTGATGCTCTAAGCGACGCGCTCAATGGTCCTGTGGAGTTTTAATCGTTATCGAGCCTATGAGAACTCAGCAAAAACTACATAACTACGCTACTCAGGCGAGGGATACTCGAAAAGCTCCAACTTGGAGATAGTAATGGGGCATGAATATATTCATAACGGCGGTCCGTTGGATATGGCGTACAGAGTGGATAGGCGTTTGCGCAAGTTGGTCGAAATCACCAGACATGCGCGTGCAACGGATCAGGATGCATGGAAGTCGCTTTTATGCAGGTATTATCAACTCTCCACCAGGATCAAACAGCAGTGCTTCATGGATGCGGCAACAGCGGCCAAACATGCGGCCCTTGCGGTATCGTTAGCGATTGATCTGCAAGATGCAGAACTGATTGCTGCTGCTTTTGTCAATAGCGCCTGTACGAACAGCCAGCAAGGAAAGTTAGAGGAAGCTCGAAAAGATATTGCCGCAGCGATGGAGTGTGTAGACAGGGTGAGGAGCGGTCCCTTAAAGGGAAATATCTACCTTGAGTCAGCCAACATCAATACACCTTTTGCCTACCTGCACCCCGCCAGTTGCTGTTGCAGGTTATCGAGAGAGATGGTCACGGCTGGCTGTGGCTTTCCAGGTCCTGGCTCGTTTGGTGAACCGGCCTGCTGTAACGTGACGATACCTTGCGCATCCACAGGGAAAGCATTGTAGACCAGCAGCCAGGTTTCCACTTTTCCCTGTCCGGGCTGAATTGTAGGACTGAACACAATAACGTAGTGATCGCCGTCCCTGAGTTGGGGGAATGGATCGAGCCAGTACTGGTCCTGTTGTACCTGACCGCCCAGCGTCATAAATGCTTCGGTTTCCTGTTGTCTGTGGTCCTTGAAAATCTTCATCATTCCGAATTGGACTGGCGTGTAGATGCGATACCCCTGCTCAACGATCGTTTGAGCGATTGATGCATGCGGGGCAACAGCACTGATATGTGGCCTCAGTCCATCGGGCGTATTCCAACGGCTCTTTCCATGAGTAATATGGGTAACTTCCGCGACCAGGAGCGCCGAACACATTCTTTCTGGCGTATTGAATTCATACCGATCGGCCTCGTCGTGGAGAGTGATTGGTGGGTACGACTGGTCGGCGGTTGAGGATCTCTGGTTGGCTGCTGGTGATGCTTGACATGCGGCCAGCACTAAAAGCAGGACGAGAGCAGTCCACAGAAAAATGCGCTGAGAGAGGATAGACATGTCCCGGGTCTCCTTCTATTCGGCTGGAATATTCCCATTATATTGTGTGGTCAATCCGTTGATGTCATCCGGTTGCAAGGCATAATAAGGCACTGCGTCTGTTCGCATAACTGCTGGACTATGTGACGTGTGTCCCAGCCCCTCCATGTGTCCTGTTTCATGTGTTGCCACTTTACGTCCGTCAGCTTTTGTAGCAGAATATTGTAGATTGTTATTCCATGAGACTGCATTGCTGAATATAGTATAATCTCCCGTTGCTATAGCGTAAAACTGTGAAGTATAAATGACTCCTCCGAAACTGGCGTAGGGAGTTTCTCCCCATACTCCATATTCTAAATTACCCATAGCATAACTTGTTGAACTCAGGCAATCAGTGTTATTGCAGGCGTATATATACGGATTGAGTGCTGGTGCGTTGTTAAAATCGCCGAATGCACGTTGAATCGCAGGGACAAAATTGTATCCTCCAGCGTTGTTCAAGGAAGGATCAAGATAAGCGTAGATAGTAGAGCTTTTATGGTTAGGTTCTGGCCAGTACAAGCAGGGGGTTTGTTGAGTAAGCCCGCATTGATAATCATTGTGGTTAATATCCCAGTTATTTTCTCTCCATGTCCAAGCAAAAACTGACTGAGAGGTGAGCATGAAGTACGTTAGTGATAAGATAAATGCCCAAAAAATCTTCTGTGTTGGGGTGAAGCGTTTCAACATGAATTGCCCTCGAATTTCTGAATTCTAAGTTAAATATAACCTATGTGCTTAAATTTTTCAATATAATATTGAGACAAGAGATTTGGAGATACATGTTGATATATATAAAAGAAGTACTCTATCATGATACTAGCGGTGTGATACACTGACTGACTGGTGAGATCCTCTTACGCAGAATCAAGCAAAAGCGCAAGCATGCTTACGATTTTCTATTCTCCCCACATGACCAGTGTTGATAATGAGGCCAGGCGGGCGTCGGGACACGCGGATGTGCCGCTGGCGGCAGCGGGTTTCGAGCTTGCCCGCGCGTTGGGACGGCACTACGCTGGCGAGACGCTGGCAGCGGTCTTCCATTCGGATTTGCAGCGCGCTGCCGAGACGGCCCGGCTGGCCTTTGCGGGACGGGTCCTGCCGCTGGTGGGAGATGCCCGCCTGCGCGAGTACGATTATGGCGAACTTACCCGCTCTCCGCTCGCCGAGGTGGTGGCGGAGTTTCCCCGGCGCATCACAGAGCCGTTTCCGGGTGGGGAGAGCCTGCTGATGGTCGTGCAGCGCGTGGGCGCCTGCTTGCGCGAGATTTTGCTTGATTACGACGGAAAAACCATCGCGCTCATCGGGCACCGGGCGACCAGATACGCGCTTGAGTACTGGTGCAGCGAGCGCTCGCTTGAGGAGATCGTGAACACCCCCTGGGAGTGGCGTGAGATTCCCATCTGGCGCTATGAGTTGCACGCGTGGCAGCATGAACAGCGCGCGCTTACCCTCCCTCATGCAGCGCCATTTGAAGCGCCTGGGCGAGATGCAGAGGCTGGCGATGGGTGGACTGAGCGATCTGCTCCTGGCAACTGAAGCCATTAGCGATAATCAGCGTATCCTCGGCGGCTGAGCGCACGGCGGGCAGGAGTGCGCGTTCGCCGCATTTCATCGCGATCTCGTAGTGTTCCTGCTCAAAGCCGAAGGAACCCGCCATGCCACAGCAGCCGGCCTCCGGCATCTCGATCTCCAGGCCGAGTCTGCGCAGGAGATCCAGTTCAGTCTTCATCCCCGCGAGCGCCTTGTGGTGGCAGTGTCCCTGCACCAGCGCCCGGCGATTCAGTGTGGGCGGCTGGTAATCGGGCACTTTCTGCATGAGAAACTCGCTGAGCAGGAAAGTCTGCTTGCTCAGGCGGCGCGCATTTTCATCGTGGGGGAAGAGATTGAGCAGTTCATCGCGGAAGACCGCCACGCAGCTCGGCTCCAATCCGACGAGGGGCACGCCGGCGGTGATCTGTGGCTCAAGCGCGCTCAGAATCTGCCGCAGGAGGCGTTTGGCCGTCGTGAGCATGCCATAATCGTAGAGCGGGCGTCCGCAGCAGAGAGTTTGCGCGGGCAGAATCACCTGGAAGCCTGCCGCCTCCAGCACCTCCACAGCGGCGATGGCGACTTCGGGATGGAAGTAGTTATTGAAGGTATCCGGCCAGAGCAGCACCTGGGGCCGGTCGGTGCTGCGCGGTGCCCGCTGGCCGAACCACTGTCTGAAGGTACGCGAAGCAAAGACGGGCATGCGGCGCGGCGGGGCCACGCCCGCCGCCCATTTAACGAGGCGACCCAGCAGAGGCGCGTGGGTGACGAAATTCGCCAGTCCCGGCACGCGCGCGGCCAGCCTGGCCCAGCGAAAGATCAGCCCCATCGCATAGGCGCTGCGCGGACGCAGGCGGCCCTTGTAATAGTGAGAGAGAAACTCGGCCTTGTAGGTCGCCATATCCACGTTTACCGGGCAGTCGCTTTTGCAGCCCTTGCAGGCCAGGCAGAGATCCAGCGATTCTTTCACCTCGCGGGAGCGCCAGCCGTCCTGCAGTACCTCGCCCTGGAGCATCTCAAAGAGCAGATGCGTGCGCCCACGTGTGGTATGCTTCTCCTCACGCGTGACCATAAAGCTCGGACACATCGTCCCACCCTCCGTGCGGCGGCACTTGCCCACGCCCACGCAGCGCAGCGTCGCGGTCGCGAAATTGCCCTCGTCGGCGGGAAACTGAAAGTGCGTCTGCAGGTAGGGCGGATTATACGTGGGGCCGAGGCGCAGATTCTCGTCCAGGCGATAGGGATCGATCAGCTTGCCCGGATTCATGCGTCCCCTGGGGTCCCAGATAGCCTTGAACTCGCGGAACGCCTGGACCATCTCCTCGCCGTACATCTTTGGCAAGAGCTCGCCGCGCGACTGCCCATCGCCGTGTTCGCCGGAGAGCGAGCCGCCGTAGCTGACCACCAGATCGGCGGCCTCTTCCATAAACGCGCGGAACGTGCGAAGGCCGTCGCGGCTGGTCAGGTCGAAATTGATGCGTGTATGGACACAGCCCTGGCCGAAGTGGCCGTAGAGCGCGGTGGTATAGTTGTAGCGGTTGAGCATCGCGCGCAGATCGCGCAGGTAATCGCCCAGTTTTTCCGAGGGAACCGCTGCATCCTCCCAGCCCTCCCAGCCCTCGGCTTCGCCTGGCACAAAGACCGTCGCCCCCAGCGCGGCCTCGCGCACAGCCCAGATGCGTGCTGCATCCTCCTTGCGCGTCAGCAGCTTCATCGTGGGCGCGTTGGAGCTACGCCCAAGCCGCTCCATCAGCGCCTGCGCGCGATCGGCGGCTTCCTGCTCGCTCTCTCCGCCGAACTCGACCAGCAGCCAGCCGCCGCCGTCCGGCAGAAGCAGCGTATTCTCAGCCTGCAAGTGTTTCTTGCGAATATTGCTCACAAGCTGAGCATCAAAGCCCTCCAGACCGATCGGTCCGGCGGGCAGAATCTCGGTCACGTGGTCGGCGGCGTGATACGCATCGGGATAGCCGAGAACGAGCAGGCAGCGCACAGGCGGACTAGCGACCAGGCGCGTCGTCGCCTCCAGCACGGTCACGCAGGTGCCCTCGCTTCCCACCAGCGCGCGCGCCACGTGAAAGCCGTTTTCGGGCAGAAGCTGGTCCAGCGCGTAGCCGGAGACGCGCCGGGGCAGGCGTGGAAAGCGCGCGCGCATCAGGTCGGCGTAGGTATCGCGCAGCCTCTTGAGCGCAGCATATATTTCCCCCTTGCGCCCGCCTTCGCCGATGAAGCGGACGAGCGTCTCCTCGTCGGTCGGACCGACGCGCATGCGCAGGCCATCGTAAGTCAGAATCTCCAGTTCCTCAATATTCTCGCTGGTCATGCCCGCCATCACCGAGTGGACGCCGCAGGAGTTATTACCGATCATGCCGCCCAGGGTACACTGGCTGTGCGTGGAGGGATCGGGGCCGAAGGTCAGGTGATAAGCCTCAGCCGCGTTGCGCAGGTGGTCAAGAATCACCCCCGGCTGCACGCGTGCCAGCCGCTTCTGTGGATCGATTTCGAGGATATTGTGCAGATATTTCGACATATCGAGCACGACCGCAACGTTGCAGCACTGGCCCGCGAGGCTTGTGCCACCGCCGCGCGGGAGGAGCGGCACGTCGTGGCGCTGGCAAAGGGCGATCGTCGCAACAACATCGTCCACATCTTTCGGCAGGACCACGCCGATCGGAATCTGGCGATAGTTCGAGCCATCGGCGGCGTAGAGCGCGCGGCTGCCCCTGTCGAAGCGCACCTCGCCGCGAATTGCGCCGCGCAAATCCCGCGCCAGCGCCTCCGCGCGGCTGACCTTGCGCCCGCGCATCTTTGTCTGTTCCCTCTCTGCCAGTTGCATTATGGTGTGTTCTCCTGCTCTGCTCTTGTTGCTCTATGCCAGCACGTTTACCAGCCGTCCCAATTTCTCAAGCTCGACCACCACCTCATCGCCGGCCTTCAGCCATTTGCCATCGCCGCGCCCGGCGATCACACCCTCCGGCGTGCCCGTCAGAATCACATCGCCCGGCTCCAGCGTCATGTACTGGCTGAGATAACTGACGAGGAATGCTACGGAGAAGACCATATCGGCAGTCGAGGAGTCCTGGCGCACCTCGCCGTTGACCAGGCAGCGAATATGCAGGCTCTGTGGATCGGGAATTTCATCGGCGGTGACGAGATAGGGGCCGATGGGCAGGAACTTATCCAGCGCCTTGCCGAGTAGCCACTGGCTGGTGCGAAACTGCAAATCGCGCGCGCTCAGATCGTTGGCATTGCAATAACCGAGCACATAGGTCAGCGCCTCAGATTCCGCAACGGAGCGGGCGCGTCGTCCGATCACCAGGGCCAACTCCGCCTCGTAGTCGTACTGAAGCGCGTTCGCCGGCAAGGGAATCGTCTCGCCGGACGCGGCCAGGCCGTTGGCATACTTGGGAAAGAGCACGGGCGTTTCGGGCACGGCCATCCCCGATTCAGCGGCGTGGCGGCGATAGTTCAGGCCGACGCAAAGAATCTTCCCGCAGCGGGAAACGCAGGGGCCATACGTCAACGTCTCTTCGTTGAGCAGCCAGGGTGAACAGTCCGATTGCTCTCGCGCAAGCTTCTCCAATCGGCGCAGCGCCTCCAGCGCCTGCTCGCCGTCTGCGCATAGTTCTTCGATGCTGGCGGGAAGGTGTGCCGGCGCGTCTGCCAGCAGTTCGCGGGCGGCGGCAACGTCAATCACGCCGCGCTCTGTCCTTATGCCCAGGCGCGGGCCGTCGGGAGCTTGAAAGTGTAAGAGATACATACCTGGACAATGATCCTTTCTCTCTGTCCTCTGTGTGGTATCGAAGCGGCGCTTAAATCACTCGCTCGCTCTGGCGGAAGCCCCGGCGCTCAGAAATACTCTCAGCAGTGCGTCTGACCGGCGGACCAGGCTCCTGAGCACGCTCGGCGATAGAGCGATGGGTGGGACTGGAGATGCTCACCGCCGCGACCGCTGTGCTAGCGACAGAAGAATTCCTCATGCGCATTATATATCACCAGGTCCCTGAGGGGCTATGGCCCGCCTTGCCCGCTACCAGTTACGTACTGATATACTATATCAAGAGATAATTGGAAGGAGTTCCTGATGGAGATTGTCCCTGGAATCCATCGCCTGGAGCCGTACCTCGGCCAAAAGCTGCTCGCTCACCATCTAATCGTCGGCGAAAAGTCTCTGCTGGTTGACGCGGGCACGCCCGACCTGGCCTTTGCGTTAGAGGCTCACCTGACCTGGTTTGAGCAGACAAAGCGGGTGCAGCGCCTGAACGCCGATGGCCGGGCCGCCTGGCGCTGGCTCGCGGCGTAGGATTGTCCTGCAAGGCAGGTTGCTTGCAGCAAAGGGCTTCACTGCCCATTGCGGGTTGCGTCGGCGTGACTCACCGCGCCTTTGAGAGGCACAAACGTCCCGTTGATCTCCTGGTGTTCGGCCAGCTCCTCTTCGCGGTAGAGGTAGAGCGCCTGTAAGACAGGTCGATCGCTGATGGCGAACAGGTCCGCCTGAACCTCCGCTTCGTGATCGACGCAGGCCCAGGAGGGAGTTACAAAGATGTCGCCGGGACCCCACGTGAAGCGCACGCCATTGATGACCGAGGAGCCGCAGCCCTGAAAGACGACGTAGACCGAGCTGCCCGTCTTGCGCTTCGTGGGCGTGCGGGTACCGGGGTACAGGCGGTGCATCTCGCAGGCAAAGGTGCTCACTGCCGGAGCGCCGGTCAGTGGGTTCACGAACTCCAGGCTCACCATCAATCCGCCGCGCGCCCGGTGCAGGGCCTCCAGCGTTCGCTCGGTTTCTCCCCAACGATAGCGCAACAGGGGCGAGTGGGCGAGGGGAGCGCTGACGCCCAGTTCACGCAGGCCAACCCCCGCGAACCCCTGCTCCGAAAGATTATGGCCCTCCACCGGCTGTAGTTGCTGCGGGTGATTCTCAAAGAAAATCGATTCCAGCGTTGTCAGAAGCGGCAGGTCCAGGCCATCGAACCACACCATCGGATCAGCGCTCTGATTATTGTGGTCGTGCCAGTTCCAGATAGGAGTCAGGATCAGGTCGCCCGGCTCCATGTCGCAGGCATCGCCGTTGACGGTCGTATAGACTCCCTTCCCGGTGAGGACGAAGCGAATGGCGCTGGGCGTGTGCCGGTGCGCGGGAGCCGATTCATGTGGCCCCAGGTATTGGAGCGCGCCCCACAGCGTTGTACTGGTGAATGGCAATCCCCCAAGCCCGGGATTGGCGAGCGCGAGCACCCGGCGGTCTCCACCGCGCTCAAGCGTAATCAGCTCCCCGGCGCGTTTGGCCAGCGGGAGCACGTCATCCCACTTCCAGAGCCATGCCTGGGTCGTGGGCAGTGGCACCTCCGGCATAAGTTGTTTGGCTATCTTCCACAACGGCTTGAGATCGCGGGCAGCCAGCGCTCCACAAAACTCATCGTAGCCGACCTCGACGGTATGGGTGTGACTGAGATCAATCCCCATCGTTCCTCTCCTTCCTTCCAGGCTGGTATCCATAGAACCAGTCGGTGTACGTCAGATCATCGGGCGCTCGTCCCGCGAGCAGCGCGTTGCGCAGGAGCGCGGTGACGCCAGAGCTATGAATGATCTCACCAAAGAGACGCGCCGAACGCTGGACGCGCGCTGTGCGCGGAATGCGCTCCTGCTGGTAGAGGCGGAACACTGCCTCTACCTCTGCGTGCTGGTTGGCAACCGTATCGGCCAGGTACACCGCATCCTCCAGCGCCTGGCATGCTCCCTGAGCAATATACTGAAGCATTGGATGCGCCGAATCGCCGAGCAGCGTGATGTGATGGCGCGTCCAGTTGTCGGTGGGCACGCGATCGAACATCGGCCAGCGCCGGTCGCGTTTGATGCGGGTTAAGGCGCGCCTCACGCTCGTATGGGTCTGCGCAAAGTGCGCTTCCAGTTCCTCCTCGGTGCCCCAATCGTCCGAATCGGGCCGGTAGCGCTCGCTTTTAAACACGGCCACCTGGTTATAGAGTTTCCCTCCCCGCAGCGGATACTGGATGAGGTGCAGGTTCGGCCCGATCCAGTAGCGGATGGTGTCCAGGCCGGCGCTCTCGATCACCTCCTCCATCGAAACCGCTCCACGATAGGCGACAAACTCCGCGCACAGCGGCTCGCCATCCCCAATCACATAGCTGCGCACAACGGACTTGAGGCCATCTGCCCCGATCAGGGCCGCGCATTCATAAGTTGCGCCATTGGCACAGATGGCCCGCGCGCCATCGCCCAGGTCCTCGATGGCGACGACCTCCCGATTGGTCTCCAGGGTGATTCTATCGCTCTGCTGGCAGGCGTGCAGCAGGATGGTGAGTAAATCGTTGCGATGCATGACGAAGTAGGGATAGTGATAAGCCCGACGGAAGGTGTCCCCGAAATCCAGCGTGGTGAGAGTGGTATCGGTGAGGGCATCCACCAGGAGAAGCCGCCGGGGATAGACTGCATACGGGCGCGTTTCGCCGAGCACTCCAAGCGCGTCGAGCGCCCGCGAGCCATTGGGAGCGATCTGAATGCCCGCGCCAATCTCGCCGAACTCATGCGCTTTCTCAAGCACATGGACCGCGTAGCCCTTGCGCGCGAGCGCGAGCGCAGTTGCAAGACCTCCCAGCCCACCTCCAACCACCAGGAAAGGGATGCGCTGAGGCTGATGCATAACTCTGCCTCCATTCCCCGGCCTTTCAGGCGGGTCCCCCGGCTTTTCCTGTCAGGGGACGAAACCGGTAGTGAACTTACGGCTGTTCTGTGCAGCAAAGCTATTTGACAGCAGCGAATTCTTATCAAGAGCATATCCTACCAGGGCTGTCAGCGTCAAGCTTGCAAAATCCTCTCGCGCTGCTCATAATTGATCCTCATCATATGTTGGCGTGTGAAATTTGTCACAAGAAAAAAGTGAGCAAAAAGCTAGGAAATGTGCAGTTTGGGGGATACCGTAAAGTGAAAACCGTCGTAATGATTCAACAAAGGAGAGACACCTATGCAAAACCTCGAAGGGGAATCATTTGGCGCATATCGTTTAACATGTTTACTGGGCCGCGGCGGTCTCGCCGACGTCTACCTGGGCGAGCAGCGCGGAAGCAGGAGCAAGGTCGCGCTCAAAATACTGCGTTTCCCTTTGCTCCCGGATGGCCTGGAGACGTTTCTGCGCACGATGCAGGAGTATACGCGGCTTTTGCATCCCCATTTGCCGCGCTTGCTGGAATGTTTTAGCCAGGGTCACAGGCCAGTGATCGTGATGGAATATGCGCCTCAGGGATCGCTGCGCCAGCGCTATCCGCGGGGGACCAGGCTTGCTCCAACGACGATTTTACCCTATGTAATGCAAATAGCAGAGGCTCTAGGACATTTGCATCGGCAGCATTTGCTGCATCTGGACATCAAGCCGGAGAATATGTTACTCAGGGCGGATGGCACGCTCCTGCTCAGCGATGCCGGGCTGTTTCAGGCGCTGCCGGAGAGCACACGGATTCAGGTGGCGTTTGACATAACCGGTCGGGCGCGGCCTCTACCTCCTGAGCAATTGCAGAGAGCGGCCTCGGCTGCCAGCGATCAGTACGCGCTGGGCTGCGTGATTTACGAATGGCTGAGCGGGAAGTCGCCGTTCAGTGGCACCTTCGCCGAGATAGCGGCGCAACAACTGTTCGCGCCGCCGGCCCCATTGCGCACCCACGCGTCCGAACTCTCACCTGTGCTAGAAGAGGTGCTTGCGATGGCGCAGGCCAGGCAAGTGGACAAGCGTTTCGCGACCATTCAGGCGTTTGCGAACGCCTTTGAGCAGGCAGTTCGCGAAGAGGGTAAAGCCTCGGGAGCGACCAGTGCGCGGACTCGTTCTCTTCCGGCGGAGACGCTCGTTCTGTCTGGAGAGCGACGCGCGCCGACCGCCTCGCCAGCAAAAAGCGAGGTTGTGCTTCCTGAACAAGCAGCCGGCGCTCAGGAGGCGGTACGCCGGGTCGCGCCGACGTTTTGCAAGGGCTGTGGCTGGCCGCTTCCAGAGCAGGCTGGAGCAAACTGCCCGACCTGCGCTTATCCATTGGAGGCCCTTCAAGAGCGGCGTCTGTTAGAGACAGCCGCGCGCGATTTACAGGCACTTGTCCAGGCTGGCGGGGCGTTGCTGTCAGTGTCCGGACTGGCTCGACTCTCTGATACCTCCATACAGGCGCTCAGGCGTGTGGCGAAATACAGCCATCAACCTCTTCCGGTTATAGGACTCCTGCAGCATTATCAACGGCGTCTGCGGGAGCTACCGTCTGCGCCGCCATCGGCTCAAGGCTCTCAGCCCGTACCTATGTTGCAGGAGAGTTGGGCGCGCACAGAAACTGCGGGTGCAAGCGTTTTGCCGGGCGCGTTATCTGCATCCGCTGCCGGGCCGGTTGCGCGTCCACTGCCCGGGGGACGTGCGCCGCGTCCCAGCCCGATCGCCGTGCTGCGCCCGCTAATCGAGTCGCCTGCTGGACTGATGGTGGCGCTCGGCACCTTCCTGCTCCTCATCGCAATCCTGGTCCTGCCGTTCGCTTTTCCCGGTTCTCCCTTGCCTCTACCGGTCACGCTTGGCGCGCAAATTTTCTTCGCATTCATGGCAATTTCGATGAGGCGCTCGGCCCGCTTCCGCGAATTTGCCGGCATCTATGCCAGTTTCTTTGCCCTCACCGTACCCTTGCTGGCCATCGATGTTTTTCAGAGCAGTCTCACCACGAACGTTCCCTGGCTGGTGGCCCTGGCCGCGCTCTACGCTACCATTACCTACGGGGCCTTCGCCATCTCACAACGCTTCAGCCCGTTTGGCGTTCTCTGCGCTACAGCCCTGGTCGTAGCTGTTCTCGCTTTCACGCAAGCCATCAGCGGTTCGTATCTGTGGACGGGAACCCTGCTGTTGCTAGTGGGGATGCTGGAACTAGCGGCGGTGGCGCGGCGTGATGGCGGGCCTCGCGGGCCTCTGGAGCAACTGTTTGCGGGTCCCTGGGACGTTCTGCGCCGTCCCATGGCATTCTCTTCGTTGCTGATTGCGGGCCTGGTCGCCTGCGTGTACGGCCTGGTAGGCGTCCTGCTGGTGCTGAGCAACCTGTTGGCAGATGCGGCGGGTCAGGAGGGCCTCCTGTTTGATCTGACGACCGGAGTGGCCTGGCTCATTACATTGCTGCTGCTCTTGCTCTGGCTCGCTCTTTTTATCAGGCGCGCTCAGAATCGCTTAGGGGCATGCCTTGTTACGCCCTTGCTGCTGCTGTGTGTACTCTTCGGGTGCTATGTCCTGCTTACTGGACTCTCTGTCTCTTTGCTGCCTTCGATCCTATTTACTGCCATTCCCAGCGAGTCGGCACTCTCTACGCGAGGTTTCATTTATGGCCTGGTTCTGCTCGGGTGTGCGTACTTTTATTATAGCGCGGGTCGCTTTGTTTCTGATCTCTATCCGCGTTCCGGCCAGTACCGGGATCTTCTCACCGTTCTTCTCTTGTGCGTGCTGCCGCTTATAGTTGCACCGCACGTACCGGAGCAGGTGGTGCAGTCTGTCTCCTCCACGCGTCTGCTGTTCGCTCAGCCGGGATTTCTCCTGTTTCTGGACGCGCTGCTGCTCGGTGCTGGCGGCTGGCTTGCCATACTTCTCGCACGCAGGAGGGCGCGGCAACAGGATGCTGCACGCGGGTCGGCAACGCCGGTTAGTCGCTGGCCCTGGTTGTTAGTCCTGAGCGGACTACTCTTCACCTGGGCATATGGAACGTTTGGCCTGGCGTGCGCCTGGCTGGGGGTCGGTTCTTTCTGGTGGTTCTGGGGGCTGACTCTCCTGCTTCTGCTAGACATCTTGTTGGGGCAAGCGCGTTTTGGGAGACGATGGGGGATCGTTCTCGATATACTGGTTATCAGCGAGGCGCTCCTGACACTCTTGCTGGGGACGCAAAGCCAGAACAACGGGCTGGTTCCGCTGGCCCTGCTCGGTTTCGGGACGCTCTTCTACTCCATCCTGCTCTATCAGAAGCGTTCCGCCTGGCTCTTTGTTCCCTGGTTGTTTGTAGTAGTCACTCTGCCCGACCTGCTTATGAACGCCTACGGAATGATCCTGCTGTTGGGAGTGCTCTTGCCGTTCGCATCTATGGGCGTCAGACGCGCCATGCCGGGTCCGCGCCGGCTCTCCTGGGCAGCACGTCTGCGCGAAGGGCAACTGGACACTGCCTGGCAATGGGATTGGCCGCTGCTCACGCTCGCGCTGATCTGCGGTGCATGCATCCTTGTCCATGATTTCCGGCAGGGCGCGGTCATATCCATGCCCGGGTTGACATTCTCGCTGCCCACCATTGGCGAATTTGTCTCCTTGGCAGTAGTCTGGTATCTTGCGGCCGGCCTGGCGCGGGTACGGTGGTGGCTCGTTCCGGTTAGCATCTTCGCACTGGTTACACTGCTGCTCCTGCCGCCACTTTCCTGGGGATTCTGGTGGCTGGTTGGCATAGTGCCGAGCTGCACATTGCTCGGTTTCTGCATCGGTCGGCTCGGTGGGCGCGTCTGGGCGCTCCCCTGCTACGCTACTGCGCTGCTGGCCGCCTTGCTCTCCGGGGTCGATTCCTTTTTGCCCGTAACGCAGGTGACGCGCCAGCTTCTTCCTTGCTTCTTTTTCCTCTATGCCATCATGACGTTTTTAGTTCTGCGCCTGGAGCGTGCTTCGAAGGATCGCTGGTGGATCAGCGCCGCTTTAAACGTGCTGACCGCCGGCTTCGGCGTCTGGGGTCTGCTGCTGGTGATAGTGGTGCCCACCTACGAACTTTTTGGCCGGCGAGTGAGTATGGATATCGTTGTTGCTGTGGCCGGGGGAGTTGCGGTGCTCGCCGGGCTGCTGCTTGTCCGGCGCGGATTGCCGGCGTCTGCTTTCGGAGGGCTTTCCTGGATCTGGCCCTGGTACTTGATCGCGGCGGTCGCCGTTCTCGTCGTGGGCAGCAGAGCGCCGCAGCCGGCACGCTTCTATGAACTGAGCGCCTTTACATTGCTGGCCACGCTGGTTATGTTGAAGGAGCGCGTGCCAGATGCATTGGTGTTGCCGTTCGTGCTGGCTTTCTGGGCCATAGTATCGGCGGGCTGGGAGTTCTGGCAGAGTATGTTTGCCAGCAGTGTTCTTTGCTACCTGACGTTTGCCTCGCACTATGTCTGGCGAAAGATTGCGCCCTTGCGCCTCTGGTTGCCGGCGCGCGCGCCGGCGCTCATCCTCGCCCTGGGTGGGCAGACCTGCATCACCTGTGCGCTGCTGATCTACTACGGCGGTTCCGGGGTAACGGCGCTGGAACTGCAGGCCGGGGCTGGTTCGCTGGTCTTGCTGGCTCTGCTGATCCTCTGGTGCGCGGTTTCCCAGTCCGACAGACAGGCGCGTTTCGGAGCAGGCTTTCTCATTGGCCTGCTCCTGGCGTTGCTGCTCTCCTGGGAACTGCGCTTGGTTCCCAACCTGATCGCTGATGTTTTCTTCCTACCGCCGGCCAGCTATCTCACAGTCATCGCCCCTTTCCTGCTGCGAGATAGATCTGCGCCTGCACTCCAGCGCATTGGATGGGCGGCCATGATAATCGGGGCATGCGGTCTGTTTCTCCCTTCGCTGGTTTTAAGCAACATCGGCCAGGGAAGCGTTGGCGACCTGTCAGCCAGGCTGGTCTCCACCCTGCTGCTTCTGGGCGAATGCCTCTGGCTCTTTGGGCTGGGCGTTGTCACGCGCGTGCGTTTCTTTCTCCTGGGGGGGACGGCCCTGGTTGTTATCGCAGGCATCGATGCCCTGCTTTACGCAACCTCCCATATCCAGCAAGCGGGCGTCATGCTAGTCTGGCTGGCTCTGGCCGTCTCGGGCGTTGCTTTGATCGCAGGAGCGGCGTTCCTGACGGTGCGGCGTTCAAAGGGCTAGCGAAGATTGCGGTCGAGACGCAATGTGAGCGAAGCCCAGGCTCCTCAGACATATCCTCGGAGTTGATCGGCGCGTCGATAGGCTGCTCGCGCCTCCTGGTCGTGTCCAAGCGCTCGCAAGGCGTTGCCCCGGCGTTCGTGCAGATCGGGGTCGGCAGGCTCGGACTGAAGCAAGCGTTCATAAATCGCCAGCGCCTCCGCATGTCGGTCGAGGAGGAAGAGCGCATCGGCCTGGCGGAGACCAGGAGTGCCGGGGGCGTCGTACTGGAGGGCCAGCCGGTAGGACTCTCGCGCCTCCTGGACGCGTTTGAGCTTGAGCAGCGTATCGGCCTTGCCATAGTAAGCGCTGGCGCAGGTGGGATCAGTGCGCAGTGCCTGCTCGTAGGCCGCGAGCGCGGAACGATAAGCCCGCTGATTGTACAGCACATCGCCCTTGCCGCAGAAGGCCGGTGCGAAATCTGCCTGGAGTTGAAGTGCGCGCTCGAAAGCTGCCAGCGCGGGACGGAAGCGCTGCATTTCCGCCAGGACCACTCCCCGTCCATAGTGAGCAGCGACAAGACGTTCATCACAGCGCACGGCCTGCTCGAATGCTTCCAGGGCCTCCATGTACCTGCCCAGGCGGTGGAGAACGTTGCCAAGCCCAGCGGCAGCTTCGGCGTACTTGCCATTCTTGCGCAGAGCGGTGGTATACGCCATCAGCGCCTGCTCAAAGCGTTCCAGGTGCCAGCAGGTATCGCCCAGCGCGCACCAATCTAGCTCAAGGTGCGGATCAGTCTGCAAAGCGCGGGTATACGCTGCCAGCGCCTCTGCATATTGCTGGCGGTGAAAACACTCGTCTCCTCTCGCTTTGAACGCCAGCGCGGTATCCTCTCCAGAGGTCGTATCTGCTGAGCGCGCAGGCCGGTGAAGCATCTGTGGTTCTCGGATACGCTGGCACGCGGCCAGGGCGGCGGCATCACCTGGAGCGAGGGAGAGAATCCGTTCGTAGATCGCCAGGGCCTCGCGCGTGCGGTTCAGCGCGAGCAAAACCTTGCCCCTGGCTTTAAGTGCATCGAGATCGGCGGGATCGAGTCGCTCAACTCGCTCGTACCACTCCATCGCCTGCTCGTAGCGTTGTTGGGCCTCGTCCGCGTGGGCTTTAGCGAGCCAAGCCTCTTTGAGCGAACGATACTGACCTGGATCGTGCGGCGCGGTACGCAAGGCATACAGGAAATGCGCAATATCGGCATGGCGCTCCTCGCGCTCTTTAGCGAGCGCCTTGAGAATCGCCAGTTCGATATGGACCGGCACGTCGGGGCGCACCTGTGAGGGCGGCAGCGGCTCCTGGCGCTGGTGTTGAATGGCCCAACTCAACCAGTGGCTCTCCTCCGTTTTGATAGGTTTGTGGCCCGTTACCAGTTCATAGGCCAGGCAGCCCAGCGCGTACTGATCGCTTTTGCTGCTCACGTGCCCCTCAAATTGTTCTGGCGCCATATAGGGGGCAGTACCGGCGGCCTCGGCCACCTGACTCTGGTCGGCCTCGAGAACCACTGCAATGCCAAAATCGGCCAGAAGCGCATTCCCTGCTTCGTCGAACAGAATGTTCTCCGGCTTCAAATCCCGGTGAATCACCGGTCGCGGCTGCTCATGAGCGTGCTGAAGGGCCTGGCCTACCTGCTCAAGAATGGTCAGCGTCTCTTCCAAGGTGAAGTGTTCCCCTTGTTGCTGCATGCGATTGCGCAGCGAGCCACCCGGCGCGTAGGCGGCAATCAGGTAGGGCGGAAACCCCTCCTGATCTATTCCGGCGTCGTAGAGGGGGAGAATGTGAGGATGCTTGAGCGCCTCCAGCAGCCTGGCCTCCTGCAAAAATTCCTGGCGGGCCTGTGGCGAAGCGCCCAGACCGGTACGCAGAAATTTAATCGCAGCAACACGCGGCAACAATGTATGTTCGGCCAGATAGACCGCGCCGAAACTGCCGCTGGCTAGCCTCCTGCCGATGCGATAGTTGCCCAGATGTCGCCCGCTGTAGTCCTCGTTCGTCTGATCAGCCATGGTATTCGGATTTGTTCTTCCTGCATGCTTGAAGAAAGGAGGTGCCCATTATTATACACTGCTCAACAAGGGCTGAACAATGTGCGCGCTTGCCAGGTTCTACTGAAGAGACGAATGCGGCAGAACAGGTTTTTTCAGCCCTGCCAGGCACATCCAGAGAGGAGCGAAACGAGCACTCCATCCCCGGCGCGAATCAGGGAAACGAATTTCCCAGGCGTTGCGCGCGTACTACTTGACAAGCGCAGGAAAAATTATTATATTCGTAATAACTGCGATATTGATTTCGTAAACTGTCGAAAAAATCAGATTGCATGGAAGCCCTGCTCTGACTCGACTCTCATAGGGCAATGGGCGCTTTATCAAGCACAAAGCAAGGAGTTTCACTTCTTCAATGCAGGAAGGAGGCCGCGATGTTCCCCAACTCTTTGTTGCCCGTCCTGGCTCATCTGCACTTCTCTCTTCCCGGATCATCTTTATTTATTTCGGAAAGTATCGGAAAATTATCTGTTTCATTGCTGGTTGTCATGGAGAAAACTGGACCAGATCTATCGTCCACTTCCCCTCGGCAAGGGTAAGTAACGCGAGCTTTGCTCGCAAAAGGGATTGCTGCGTTCTTTCCCGCCTCTCTGCGCATCTATCTGAGAAGGATTGTATTACAACCCGGCGAATGGACGTCCTATAAAGATGCAGGAGGGCCTTGCAAGAAAGGAGCCGGGCTATGCCGATTGTAAACGCACGCGCTCCCCCGCCATCCGGCGCGGTGAAAAACATGCATGCAAACGCTGTTTTCTTGTGCTCTTTTCTGTCGAGGAACCTGGTGTGCTCACCAGGAAGGAGATGTCATGGATGCAAACACACCCGGCGCTGCGTTGCGCCGGAAGCCCTTTCGACGGTTGATCGGAATGATCATGTTGCTCTGCTGCATGATCGGACTCTTCGCCGCTTTTCCCCTTTTCACTCATCCCTTTGTTGCCCATGCTGCAGGCAGCGTGCAGATCAACGCGGGCGGCCCTGCAGCCTCCCCATTCGTCGCCGACACGGACTTTAGCGGAGGCTCGACTGCAAGCGTGAGCAATGCGATCGATACCAGTGGAGTGAGCAATCCCGCGCCTCAAGCCGTCTACCAGAGCAATCGCTATGGCAACTTTACGTACACCATCCCCGGGCTGACGGCTAATAGTTCATACACTGTGCGCCTGCACTTTGCCGAGGAGTACTGGACGACGGCGGGCAAGCGCGTCTTCAATGTCAACATTAACGGCACGCAGGTCTTAACGAATTTCGACATTTTTGCCACTGCTGGTGGAGAGTACAAAGCGGTGGTCGAGCAGTTCAGCGCGACGGCGACCGGCAGTGGCACGATCGCAATCCAGTTTGTGACGGTCACGGATAATGCTCAGGTCAACGGGATCGAGGTGCTGGCTCCTGGCTCTACCACGCCGACGCCCACGCCGGGGGCAGGCAGCGTGCAGATCAATGCAGGTGGTCCGGCTGCCTCGCCCTTTATTGCCGACACGGACTTTAGCGGAGGCTCGACTGCGAGCGTGAGCAATGCGATCGATACCAGCGGAGTAACGAATCCGGCTCCGCAGGCGGTCTACCAGAGCAATCGCTATGGCAACTTTACGTACACCATCCCCGGGCTGACGGCCAGCGGCTCATACACTGTGCGCCTGCACTTTGCCGAGGAGTACTGGACGGCGGCGGGCAAGCGCGTTTTCAATGTCAACATCAATGGCACGCAGGTCTTAACGAATTTCGACATTTTTGCCACTGCCGGTGGAGAGTACAAAGCGGTGGTCGAGCAGTTCAGCGCGACGGCGACCGGCAGTGGCACGATCGCGATCCAGTTTGTGACGGTCACGGATAATGCCCAGATTAACGGGATCGAGGTGCTGGCCTCCAGTTCCTCCACTCCCACCCCCACCCCGACGCCGACTTCGGGCCCTCCCAACTTCGGTCCCAATGTCTACATCTTCACCCCCAGCATGTCGCTGAGCCAGATCCAGTCAACGGTCAACTCCATTGCAAACCAGCAGGTTTCCAATCAGTTCGGCACCCAGCGCTATGCGCTGCTCTTCGAGCCTGGCACCTATGGCACCGCCTCCAATCCGCTCAACTTCCAGGTTGGATATTACACCAGCGTGGCGGGCCTCGGTCGCTCCCCAGGCGATGTTGTCATCAACGGGTCCATCGATGTGTACAACCAGTGCTTCGGCACCAACAACTGCACCGCGCTGGTGAATTTCTGGCGCTCGTTGTCGAATCTGACCATCAATGTGACCACGCCGAACGCAGGCTGTTATAACGGCGAATTCTGGGCGGTATCCCAGGCCGCGCCATTGCGGCGGGTTCAGATCAACGGAGCGACCACGCTTCAGGACTACTGCACCCAGCCAAACTACGCGAGCGGCGGCTTCATCGCCGACTCAAAGATCACCGGCAGCAACATCACCAGTGGGTCGCAGCAGCAGTGGCTGATCAGGAACAGCCAGATTACCGGCTGGAGCAATGGTGTCTGGAACCAGGTGTTCTCCGGCGTTGTGGGTGCCCCTGCCCAGTGCTTCCCCGCCGCGTCATCGTGTGGCGGCCCGTACACCACGCTGTCGACCAGCCCGGTGACACGCGAGGAGCCATACCTGTACGTTGATTCCAGCGGGAATTTCAACGTCTTCGTCCCCTCGGTCCAGACGAACACCTCCGGCACGACCTGGGCGAACGGCTCGACTCCTGGCACATCCCTCCCGATCAGTAAGTTCTTTATTGCTCAGCCGAGCGATTCTGTGGCGACCATCAATAGCGCGCTCCAGAGCGGCAAGGACCTGATTCTGACGCCCGGCGTCTATAACCTGAGCCAGAGCATCAACGTGACGAATCCCGACACTGTGGTGCTCGGCCTCGGCTTCCCGACGCTGATCCCCCAAAACGGAATCGTGTCCATGCAGGTTGCCAACGCGCCGGGAGTGATGATTTCCGGGCTGATCTTCGATGCGGGCGCGACGAACTCGCCGGCACTGCTCCAGGTTGGCAGCAGCGCCATGCACAATAACCAGTACGCCTCCGACCCGCCGGCGCTGCAGGACGTCTTCTTCCGCATCGGCGGGGCAGCGGCGGGCAGTGCCACAACCAGCCTGGTTGTCAACAGCGCCGACGTGATCCTCGATGACATCTGGGCCTGGCGTGCCGATCACGGCAACGGCGTGGGCTGGACCACCAACACGGCTAATACCGGTCTTATCGTCAACGGCGACAATGTGACGGCATATGGCCTGTTCGTCGAACATTACCAGCAGTACGAGGTAATCTGGAACGGCAACGGCGGCACGGACATCTTCTTCCAGAACGAGATGCCCTACGACGTGCCCAGCCAGGCGGCGTGGATGGAGGCTTCCGGCGTTGACGGCTGGGCGGCCTTCAAGGTGGCGACCGGCGTGACCAGCTTCCACGGATACGGCATGGGCAGCTACAGCTTCTTCAACCAGGGCGTAAACATCTACGCTGCCAACGCCTTTGAGGTTCCCACGAATCTGCCAGTGGGGAGCCTGCGCGACCTGCTCACCATCTTCCTCTCCACCGCCGGGGCCGGCGGCATCCTGAATGTGATCAACAATACCGGCGGCTCCTCGACCTCCGCGAACCCGGATACGCCGGTCACAGTGGTGAGCTATCCCTGAGATTCGCGATGAGAAATGAAGCGAGTGAGGGATGAGTTCTAACTCAGCCGCCTCCTGGTCCCGCCTGATCAGGAGGCGGCTGTTTCTGTTAAACTCCAACCCTGGCGAGAAAGCGTGGGAATAAGGCAAGTTTTCATTCGTGTTGGAGAAAGTAGATGACCTCCTACACCGCCGGAAAGCGGCAACAGAGCAAAACCAGAGAGCAGAAGGGGGCAAAGCCTCTTTCTGCTTGATTCCCTAAAAAACATTCAAGGAGCATAAAGAGCAATGAGTGATCATGATCGCATGAATTATAATCGGCGCATTATCGAGGAGTTTCGGGCCAACAAGGGCAAGGTGCAGGGCTGGGCGCCTCTGATCCTCCTCACGACCAGAGGGGCGAAATCCGGCGAGACCCGCGTGTATCCCCTGATGTCCGTTCCGTATGGCGAAGACTATCTCGCGGTTGCTTCCAAAGGCGGCGCGCCTAAGAATCCGCAGTGGTACTACAATCTGCTGGCTCATCCCGATGTCACAGTTGAGACCGGCACAGAGACTTTCCAGGCGACGGCGAGGCTGCTCAGCGGCGAGGAACGCAGGCAGGCTTTTGCCAGGGCGATCGAGGTGTTTCCTCCCTATGGAGAGTATCAGAAGAAAACGGCCCGTGAAATTCCGGTGTTTCTCCTCGAACGGCAGACCGGCGCGTAAATAGAGAAGGAAATGAGAAGCTGCATGAGAGGTGGGAAATATGTGCCGCCCTGTTCCGACGAACGGGGCGGCTGGTTCTCCCCAGGACCCTCTCTCTTTCAAGAACTATATGTAGTCTTTCTTCGGATGATCCTCATACTGCCTGGGCGGAATATCCTCGACCGACCAGGGGCTAAAATATTTCATGGCATGAGCAGGAAAATGCAACCACGATCTCAACTCCTTCCATCTGCTCCAACAGTGTTCGGAACGCCAGAGCTATTCAAAAACGAAAACGCTCTCTTCTTTTCTATATCGTCCCGTCTCTGACAAATTTGAGATTCTCCTATGCAGCTACAGGCTGCCTGCCGGACGAAGCCGAGCCAGAAGTAGAAAGTCTTGCTGAAATGTTTCTATGACTTGTCAGGGGTTCCCTCCATGCTATAATATCTGTACTTGCTTCAGAAAGCAGCTATTTTTAAGCGGTCGGGATACAGGCACAACGGACAGGCAAAGATGTGAGCGCAGGAGGGTTGGCTCTTTAGCAATGGTATATTCACACGACTCCCCCTCGGTAGATTCTCTTCTCTTCAGCTCGAATGGACATGATCCAGCGCAGCAGGAGCAGATCGATGCTCCTGAGGAGCAGGTCGCCACATTCAAGCTCTTTGGTCCGATCCATCTCTTCAACTATCTGACGCCCCTCTCTGAGCGCACCGATTGGTATCGCGCCATTATGCGCACGTTTTTCCGCTATAGCCGCCGCTATCGCTATCAGCTCACCGCCCAGGATGTGATGGAGGCGGTGCTGGAGGAGATGCAGCAGGAGTATCACCTGGAGACGTGTAAAACCGATCTGGAGCGGCTGGTGAAATGGGGCAACCTCACCACGCTCTACGATACCAGCAGGGTCTCGACCATCGCCGATTTTCGCTCTCCCATTCTGCGTTATCAGGCCATCCCCGAGGCGCTTGCTATCGAAGCCTTCCTCGCCAGCCATGTGCATATCGGAACGAGCGAAGGCGGCTTGAGCCAGAGCGACCTCTCGCTGCTCTGGCGATCGCTCCAGCAGGTCGATACGCTTCTGCAAGGGGACCCGGCAACCTTCTCGCCTGAACGCTGCCAGCAGATCGCCGATCAGTGGCACCAGGCATTCACAACCTGGGAAAAAGTTACCAACGATGCAGCACAATATCTGAGCAGTATGAATCAGAGCTCGCAGCAAACGCCGAATCTCGCATCCTATGTCGCCTATAAGCGAATTGTGGTCAACTATATCCACAATTTCGCCCAGCAGCTTGTCCACTATAGCAATACCATTCGCACCCTGCTCTCCGGCTGGTCGCCTGGCGGCACCAAGGCGCGCCTGCTCCATGTGATCACCTCGCTCCCTCCCCCCTCGCAGGTGCTGGCCGAAACGATTGATACCTGGTATGAGGATGTCAGAGTGCAGATCGAGGCGCTGGAGCAGTGGTTTCTGGATCAAAGCAATGTCGAGATGTTTGTGCAGGCAGCCGGCAACGCGGTGCAGAGAGTTGTTCATCGCGCTCAGGCGCTCTCTTCCTCGATGGGACCGCAGACCGATTATGTCAGCACGCTACGCGACCTGGCCGGTCAATTTATGCAAATCGACGATCTGGAAACCGCTCGCCTGCTCTTTGCCACAGCTTTTGCCAATGCCACGCCGCTCCATCTGCCGGAAGGCTTTACTGGTGAGCCTGTCGTCGCCAGCCCACCGGATGAGCGCTGGACATGGCAAAGTCCACCGACGGTCGTCCGTTCTCTGCGGCCCATCTACAAAGGAAACGTGGAACGCAGCGTTGAGGCGCCGATGCAGCATAACCAGCAGGATATCTATCAACTCAAGCTGCAACACGACGCCGAAGTGGCCACTCAGCAGCGGCGTTTCGCACGCCTGCTGCGCGATCCGATCCTGGACGTGGGGACCATCGACGAGATCACGCCCGAAGAACGCACGGCCCTGACTGAGATGATCGATGGCTGTCTCTGCAACCCGGCGCGGGAGTATCGCCTGCCCGACGGCTCGTTCGTCACGCTGCTCAACCGCCAGGAGTCCTGTTACACTGCGCTGCGCTCCTCCGACGGCGTGCTGCTGTTGCCACGCTATCGCCTGCGCTACCAGCAGATACAGAGAGAGAAAGGTGAGGAGAGACTCAATGCCAGACGATGAAGAACTGCTCCCGCTCTCCCTGGACATAGATGAGGAACTCTGGAGCGATGCAACCGGAACCGAAGGGCCGGATTTGCCGTCCGCTCAACTCCCCGCTTATAGCTCGCGGCACGCGCTCCAGGCCCACGCGCTTCTGCTGGATATTCCCGTCGTCTCGCTCCAGCACGACACGGAGGCGTATCGACTTGTGCGCACGCACTTCACGGCGATTGAGAAATGGCATGAAGAGCATACCGGGTGGCGCGTCCAGCGCGGCCCGTCCTTTTTCCGTCTGGAACGCCACCTGCATACGCCCATCTCGCCGGTTCTCGACGAGAAGCTGAAGAGGCCGCGCGATTTCGTCTGCCTGACCTGGATTCTCTGGTTTGCGGAGCAGCGCCACCTGGCCGGCGGTGGCAGAAACCAGCAATTCCTGCTCTCGCAACTGGCTGAAGAGATCCAGAGTCAGTCGCAGGAGTCGCCGGGAGTCGCCCTGGACTTTCGCAATTTGCAGGATCGCTACAGCATGAGGCGCGCATTGGAATATCTGACAGAGCTGGGAGGTCTGCAGGCCCTGGAGGGCGAGGTCAAGAAATGGGAGGATACTCCCGACAATGAGGTGCTCTATGAATTTACCCCGATCAGCCATTCGCTCATCGAGGCGCTGAACCAGCAGCGGATCGCAGCCATGAGCACCCAGATTGCCAGGTGGAACCACACGCTCCAGGCGTCTGAGCCGGAGGGAGCGGAACCGGGCCAGAATATTCCGTCCCTGGTGCGCGTATGGCGCACACTGCTGCTCGGCCCGGCGCTCTTTCGTCGCGACGATCCCTCAGCCTTCGCCACTCTGCTTGCCAGCGCCGAACAGGTCAGTGAGGAACTGGCGCAGAGCTTTGGCTGGCTGCTGGAGTTGAACCGGGACTACGCCTGCATTGTGCGCGGAGGGACGCTCTCGCTTGGGGCCGGCCCGGCACTCACGCTGAACGCGGCGCACGACCAGATGATCCTGCTGCTCTGCACCGAACTGCGCAGGCAGGTTGAAACGGGCTCCTGCTCTCCCGACGCGTTCGGCTGCCTGCACGTCACCAGCTTCGATCTCAACGCCCTTTTCAGCAATCTGCGCCAGCGTTACGGCTCCTACTGGGGCGCGTCGGTCAAAGAGAGCAAAGCGACCGACCTGCTGGCAGAGATCTATGCTCGTATGCGCCTGCTCGGACTGCTGCGAGGGCCTGATGCGGAGGGCCATGTGCTTATCCTGCCAACGGCGGCCCGCTATAGCGTCGGCTACAACCAGGAGCCGGCGCAGGCGGATTCTGCTGATGGGCAGACCCCGGGGACGGCGAGCATAGCACGCGTTGTGCGTATACGCGGAAGAAGAACAGCGACCAGAAGCGATGCGCCTCAATTGACGTTCGGATGGAGCAGCGCCGAAGACACTAGTGGAACCTGAGGACCAGGAGGAGAAATGAGCCGATGGCCGTGAGCAGCGAAATACAAACTTTGTGGGATGAGTCGGGGACCCAGGCCGCGCGCATGCAGGCCGAGATGCTTCAGCCGGTACCGGACGGTCCGCCGGGCTACCGGCTGCGCCGCATTATTCTGACCAATTTCTGGCTCTACGACCACCAGGAATTTGAGATTCCTCATGGACGCCTCTTCCTGGCCGGCGATAACCGCTCGGGCAAGTCAACCGTGCTGACAGCCGCGATTACCCTGGCGCTCGATGGCGACT
>Ga0209581_1001506_pt1 | contig 26761 bp, 27 predicted proteins | sample Coa_R2_FD_187160 | JGI IMG/M metagenome (GOLD analysis project Ga0209581, IMG submission 187160) | Surface soil microbial communities from Centralia Pennsylvania, which are recovering from an underground coalmine fire - Coalmine... | ecosystem: Environmental > Terrestrial > Soil > Unclassified ...
GAGGATATGGCGACGCGGAAGGTGCGGAGGAAGGGAGGCTTGCTCTCTTCACCTCTCCCATGGGGAGAGGTCGGACGGCCGTAAGCGCGTTTACGCGCGTCTTCGACGCGCTATGGCCGTCCGGGTGAGGGGTTACGGACTAACGAGAGTCACTTGCCCCCTCACCCCAACCCTCTCCCCGCAGGGGAGAGGGAGCGCGCTGTGCCTGTGGCTCGCGCGCGTAAACCTTAACGCCCCCGCCGCCCGCTGCGACAATTGCGCCATCGCTGCGCGTCCATCCACCACCCCCCGCCCGCATAGCCGCCATACGCATGGGCCGCATGCGAAGGGTTTGCCACGGTCTCGCCCCATTCCGCCGTCCTAAGGCGGCCATCGCCAACAACACGGGATTCGATTCAGTGAAGCTGACTGCTCTTGCTTTGCCTGCCGGGGCGCTCGCCGCCGCGCTCGCCTTCGCCGCCTTGCCCGCCGCGCGCGCCGCCGGCTGGGAGAGCGTGCACAAATACGTCCACCCGACCGGCGCGTGCCCGGGCCAGGAAGTGCTGGCGAGCACCTATTCGTCCGGCAAGCGCACCGCCACCGGCGAAGCCTTCGACGCCAACGGCAACACCGCCGCGGCCCGCACCTGGGCGCTCGGCACCACGCTGACGGTGATGAACCCGAAGACCGGCCGCTCGGTCGCGGTGCGCATCAACGACACCGGCCCGTGGGGCACCGCCTACGCGCAGGGCGCGCGGCTCGATCTGGCGCGCGGGGCCGCGGCGCGCATCGGCATGCACGGCGCGCAATATGTCTGCGTGATGTGAGGCTTTAGGCCCCGCGCACGCTGCCAACCGCCAGCCTCCCGCGACGCTTTCCCCGTCACCCTGAGGTGCGACCCCCGCGAAAGCGGGGGAGCCTCGAAGGGTGACGGCCTGCGACGCCGTGGCCGTACATCCTTCGAGGGCCGGCTTCGCCGGCCACCTCAGGATGACGGCCAGGGGTTGCTGCGCCCGCACCTCAGGATGACGGCGCGCTCGCTGCGTCCGCACCTCAGGGTGACGCTTGCCCGCCCGCTACCAGCGGCCGCCGCGCTTCACCAGGCGGATGATCACCAACAGGATGATGGCGCCGAGCGTGGCGTTGATGATCGCCGCCAGCAGCCCGACGCCGAGGTGCAGGCCGAGCTGCGGGAACAGCCAGTCGCCGATGAAGGCGCCGACAATGCCGATGACGATGTCGCCGATCAGCCCGAAGCCGGTGCCCTGCACGATCTGGCCGGCCAGCCAGCCGGCAATGAGGCCGACGACCAGAATGATGATGATGCTTTCACCCGACAAATACATGGCCCACGTCCTCCTGTTGCCCCCGAAACGCGGCATCGTCGCCCGCCACGGTGACAAGGGCAAGACGCGGGCGCCCAGCCTCCGGCGTCACGCGCGGGCTTGACCCGCGCATCCCGCTTGGGGTCCATAGGCCGTGCCTTCCTAAGCGAGATGCCCGCGCCAGGCGCGGGGATGACAGAAAGAGTGCCCCATGCCCCTCTCCGACACGCTCAAGACCCTGATCCGCAACGCCTGGGACGACGGCTATCCGCTGCTGGTCGCCACCGTCGGGCCGCTGGGGCCGAACATCGCCCCCAAGGGCTCGATGATCGCCTATGACGGCGAGCACCTCGCCTGGTGGGAGCGCTCCAAGAAGGGCGTGCTGGAGAATTTGGGCCACGACCGGCGGGTCTGCATCATGTACGCCAACTTCAAGGCGCAGCGCGACGGCATCCTGGAGTCGGGCTTCATCCGCTTCTTCGGCAAGGTCGAGCTGATCGAGAGCGGGCCGGTGCGCGACAAGATCTTCTCCATGCTGCTGCCGCGCGAGCAGACGCATGTCGGCGCCGACACCGGCATCGGCGCGCTTGTTCGGATCGAAAAGGCGCTCGACGCCCGCGGCAAGGTCATCATGTGAGCGGCCCTTGCCCGGCGGCGGCGCGGGCCGCCCGCAGGCTCGCGGCGGCTACTTGGCGTCGCTGAGCGTGCACGCGCAGGCCTCGGCCACGTCGCGGTTAGGCTCGCTGCTGCCGGGGAAGGTCGCCCAGCCGCCCTTCTCGACGAAGCTGTCGCGCTTCCACGATTCGGTTGCGGCGAGCGCCACCGTCGTCGCCTTGGCGTCGGCGCTGTGCTGGAACCGGTCGACGCAGATCGGCGTCAGCGCGGCCACCAGCGCCGCCGTGGTCTGTAGGTCGGCGGCCTTCTGCGCCTTGCCCTGAAGCTGCCAGCCGCCCCAGCCGAAGCCGAGGATCATGGTGAGCACGGCGCCGGCGGCGGCGCCCTGGATCAGGCGCTTTAGTGAGTCGCCTTGCAGGAGGGGCGGTAATTGCATGGCACGTCCTTTCGTCCGACAGGCGTCGGCGCGAGGGGGTTACGGACGCCCGGTTGGGCTCCGGCCGCGAGTTGGAGAAAAGGCCCGGCTGCTTTGCGTTGGCCGCTCGGTCCCGGGCAGCCTGCGCCCTTTTTTGGCCGAAGTCGATGCTATGACACGGGGGCCAAAAGGCCGTGCCCCCCACCGGCCAAGGTGCTATGCTGGGGTTTTCGCGGCTGGAGGATTTGCTATGCGTCGTCTTCCGCGCTTGCTCGCCGCCCTCGCCGCCGCCGCGGCGCTCGCCGCCGCAGCGCCGGCGCGCGCCAATATCGTCATCAGCGTCGACAAGTCCGCCCAGCAGATGACCGTCTCGGTCGACGGCGACCCGCGCTATATCTGGCCGGTGTCGACCGGCCAGGAGGGCTACGACACCCCGGCCGGGCAGTACACGCCGTTCCGCATGGAAAAGGACCATTTCAGCCGCGAATGGGACGACGCGCCGATGCCCTATTCCATCTTCTTCACCAAGCAGGGCCACGCCATCCACGGCACCAACCACAAGATCGACGGCGAGGCGCATTCGCACGGCTGCGTGCGGCTGTCGACGCAGCACGCCGCCCAGCTGTGGGCGCTGGTCAAGCAGGAAGGCATGGCCAACGTGCGCGTCGAGCTCTACGGCCGCATTCCGAGCCGCGGCGAGCTGATGGCGCGGCGCGATCCGGGCTCGATGCTCGCCGACCGCGACCCGCGCGGCACCGACCCTACCTATCGCTACAACAACAACGGCGACCGCGACGCCCTGCGCGGCACCGACCCGATCTATCAGGACGAGCGCGCCTATAACGACCGCCGCAGCGACGACGACATCACCGGCGAGGTGCCGCCGCAGCGCGGCCCGCAGTCCGCTTGGCGCGAATATCGCGAGGGCGGCCGCGTCTACTACTACCGCGACGGCCCGGACGAGATTCAGCGCCTGCCGCAGCGCCGGCGGCCGTATTACTACCGGCGCCTCGGCGGCTTCCCGTTCTGGTGAGGCCTTTGCGCTAGATCAACGCCGCTTGCCGCCGGCTTTGCTTGCCTGCGTCTCATCGCGCAAGGAGGCCGCCATGGCGAAATCCGCAGCCGTGAAATCCCGCCGCGGCCGGGCCAAGGGCCTGGCCAAAAATCGCGCCAAAAATCGCGCCAAGAATCGCGCTAAGAATCGCGCCAAGAATCGCGCCAAGCCGGGCGCCAGAGGCGGCGGACGCTTCTTCCACATCGAGGTGCGGCCGAGCGCGCAATTTGCCGCGTTCCGCGTCCAGGATGTCGGCCGGCCGGGCGACGTCGAGCGCGTCGCCGGGCTGCGCGCCAGCGGCTCCTGGGCTACGGCCAAATGGCTGATCGAGAAGAGCCAGGCCCACATCGACAGCGGCCGTCTGGTGCCCGACAGCCTCGAGGCGCGGCGCCTGTTCCGGCAGCTCGGCTCGGTGCCGGTGCATGTCGGCGGCGACCGCTTCCGCGCCAGGCCGCGCCGCGATATTCCGGAACGCGAGAAGCCGACGCCGGCCATGCGGCGGGCGCAAAGGCTCAACATCAAGAAGGCGCAGGCCGCGGCGGCGCGCCAGCGCGCCGCCAAGGCGGCCGCCGGAACCAAAGCGCGCGCCAGGGCTTGAACGCAAGGCCAGCGGCGCGGAGGCCCGATCATGATCCGCAAGCTCAAGACCGGGCGGTGGCGGCTCTATTCGCGCAAGAAAAACCCGCGCACCGGCAAGCGGCGCAACCTCGGCACCTTCGCCAGCAGGAAGGCCGCGTTGCAGCACGAGCGCGCGATCCAGTATTTCAAGCGGCAGTGACGCTGTGCGTCATCCCGAGGCGGCCGCCCAAGGCGGCCCTCGCAGCATGACCGCCGTCACCCGTCGAGGCTCGCTTCGCTTTCACCTCAGGGTGACGGCGCAAGGTCAATGCCCCACCCCGAGCGCCGCCTCGCCGCGGTCGAGGATCAGCGGCACGATGAGGTCTTCCTCGTCGTCGAGGTGACGGATCAGGCCCGAAAGCAGCGCGGCGCTGGCCGCCGCATAGGCGTCGCCGCAGCACCGCAATGTGTCCGTGTCGCCCGCCAGCGCGCGCAGCAGCGCGTTCGCCGTGTCGGCGGCCCGCGCCATGTCGGCGTGGATGGCGTGGTGATCGCCTTCCAGCACTTCGAAGCCGCGCTGCAAGCGCGCATCGGCGGCGCGGAAGATCGGGAAGTAATGATAGTCCTCGATCTGATGGTGGACGCTGAGCTGCGACAGCAGGAATTGCAGCCGCGGCGCCAGGGCGCGCGGTAATTCGGCGGGCGCCAGGCGGCCGTCGCGGAAGCCGCCCTCGATGGCGCGGATCGCGGCCGCCAGCTCGCGGAACATGTCGTGGCGCGACAGCCAGAATTGCGCCATGGACCCGAGATTGGCGTGGCCGCGCCATTGCTCGCGCGGATAGCGCGCGATCAGCACGCGCAGGTCTTGCGGCCAGCCGTCGCGGCTCGCCAAAGCCAGCGCATCGGCGCCGGGACGATCAATGCTCATGCCGCCTGCATAGCCGTTGCCGCGGGGCCTGTCATGCGCGGGGACGCGAGCCGCGCTGCCCGCCCAGCAATACACAGGGCCGGGACATGGGATGGCCGGACCAAGCCCGGCCATGACACAGTCAGGCCATGCCCAGTTTCGTTGCCCGCCTGACCTGCGACCAGGCCGCCGCGCGGCGGCTGGCGGCGGCCTTTGACGAGGACCTCGGCGAGGCGGTCTGCTCGGTCTTCGAAGCCGACGACGGCCGATGGCAGGCCGCCATCCATTTTGGCGCGCGGCCGGACGAGGCCGCGGTGCGCGCGCTGGTCGCGCAGGCCGTCGGCGAAGCCGCGGCGCGGGCCTTGCGCTTCGAGCCGGTCGCCGACAGCGACTGGGTGGCGCAGAGCCTTGCCGGCCTGACGCCGGTCCGCGCCGGCCGCTTTGTCGTGCACGGCGCCCACGACCGCGGCCGCATCCCGCTCAACGCCGTCGCCATCGAGATCGAAGCCGCGCTCGCCTTCGGCACCGGCCATCACGGCACCACGCGCGGCTGCCTCATGGCGCTCGATCGGCTGGCGAAGCGGCGGCGGGCGCGAAACATCCTCGATGTCGGCACCGGCTCGGGCGTGCTGGCGATTGCGGCGGCGAAGCTGTGGCGCCGGCCGGTGGCCGCCGGCGACATCGACCGCCAGGCGGTCGCCGCGGCGCGGGCCAATGCGCGCCTCAACAAGGCGGCGACCGTCATCACCACGGTGCATGCGGCCGGCGTCAGCAGCGCGGCGCTGGCGCGGCAGGCGCCTTACGATCTGATCTTCGCCAATATCCTGCTCGGCCCCCTGATACGGCTTGCGGTGCCGCTGACGCGGCTCGCCCGCCGCGGCGCCAGCATCGTGCTGTCGGGCCTGCTGCCGGCGCACGCCAATGCCGCGCTCGCCATCTATCGCGCGCAGGGCCTCGCGCTGGAGCGGCGCATGATCGTCGACGGCTGGTGCACCTTGGTGCTGGCAAAACGCTCCCCGCCAAAAGCAAACCGCCCCGGGCGGGGAGGACCGGGGCGGTTTCTTGGATGAACGGCTGATCGCTAGCTGTTGAACGGCATGTCCTTGCCGTCGAGCTTGATCAACCTGTTGCCGCGTTCATCCAGGCTGTAGGGCAAGAGGTGGGCGTGCCGCATGATCTCGCGGTGCGCCTGGCGCATGCGCGCTTCGGCCAGCGCATCGAACAGGCGGGTCAGCAGCTTTTTCTGCGCGGCGCGCTTCGGCGCGGCCTTGGCCAGCGGCTTGACGCCGCGGGGACGGGAAACTCCGTAAGTAACAGCAACCATTGTCGATCTCCTTCGTCGTTCAAAAACCGCATCGGTCAGCAATGCCCTGGCCTTATCGATTTATTGCACTGCAAAATAGGTCGATTCGACTTTGCGAACCACTCGCAAAAGCGCATAGAGGCCCGTCGTTCCGGCATGGAATAATTAAACAGCAGGTAAGTTTGTCATCATGAGTGCCGCAAATATGTGCGATGCACAAAATTGATTCATGGCGCAATTCCATGGCTCCGGAGCGGCCATTTGCGGACGAAATCTTGCGGGAATTGCTCGCCGCCCGGCATGCTCCTTCATGACATGACAGCGCCCATTGCCGCGGCAGCGTCGCGCATCGGTGCGCGCGCTGCATGGCTGCATTGCTACGCGGCGAAGGCGCGTTAGAGTGCCGGCGGCATGGTCGAAGCCCGCTTCCAGACCTTCGAGGATGCAAGCGAGCGAGCGCAAAGCGCGGCGCGGGTCGCGGCGCTGCGCGCCGAGCTCGGCCGGCGCGGGCTCGACGGTTTCGTGGTACCGCGCGCCGACCGCCAGCAGAACGAATATCTGCCGGCGAGCGAACAGCGCCTCGCCTGGCTCACCGGCTTCACCGGCTCGGCCGGGCTGGCAATCGTGCTTGCCGAGCGCGCCGTGCTGTTCGTCGACGGCCGCTACACCGCGCAGGCGGAGGCGCAGATCGACAAAACGGTTTTCGCCATCGAGCACCTGGTCGACAACCCGCCGGAGCAGTGGCTCGAGCGCAATCTGACGAGCGGCCGCAGGATCGGCTACGATCCCTGGCTGCACACCGCCGACGCCGCCGAAAAGCTCAGGAAGGCCTGCACGGCCGCCGGCGGCGAATTCGTCGCCGTCGAGCACAATCCGATCGACGCGCTGTGGCAGGACCGGCCGCCGCCGCCCATGGGCGCGGTGACTTTGCGCGATGCCAAGCTCGCCGGCGAGACCTCGGCCGCCAAGCTCAGGCGCATCCAGGCCGAGCTCGCCAAGCTGCGCGCCGACGCGCTCGTCGTGTCGAATCCGCAGAACGTCGCCTGGACCTTCAACATCCGCGGCGCCGACGTCGCGCATACGCCGCTGGCGCTGGCCTTCGCGCTGGTGCCGCGCGAGGGCAGGCCTTCGCTCTATATCGACGGCGGCAAGCTCGGCAACGCGGTGCGCCACGCCTTGCAGGACGTCGCCGAGGTGCGGCCGCCGGAGGCGCTGACGCGCGACCTCGCAAGCCTCAACGGCAAGGCGGTGCGGCTCGACCAGTCAAGCGCCGCCGATGCGCTCGTCGGCTTGCTCGCCGACAACGGCGCCAAGCCGTCGCGCGGCCCCGACCCGATCGCGCTGATGAAGGCGGTGAAGAACCAGGCCGAGATCGCCGGCATGCGCGCCGCCCACAAGCGCGACGGCGCGGCGCTGACGCGCTTCCTCGCCTGGTTCGACCGGGAGGCGCCGCAAGGCAAGCTCACCGAGATCGACGCCGTCGCGGCGCTGGAAGGCTTCCGCCGCGACACCGGCCTGCTCAAGGACGTGTCGTTTCCGACCATCGCCGGCTCCGGCCCCAACGGCGCCATCGTGCATTACCGCGTCACCACGGCGACCAACCGCACCATCGGCAGGAACCAGCTGTTTCTCATCGATTCCGGCGCGCAATACGAGGACGGCACCACCGACGTCACCCGCACGGTCGCCGTCGGCACGCCGAGCGCGGAAATGCGCGACCGCTTCACCCGCGTGCTCAAGGGCCACATCGCCATCGCCACCGCGGTGTTCCCCGAGACCACCACCGGCGCGCAGCTCGACCCGCTGGCGCGCACGGCGCTGTGGCAGGCCGGCCTCGACTACGATCACGGCACCGGCCACGGCGTCGGCAGCTATCTGTCGGTGCACGAGGGGCCGGCCAGCATCTCCAAGCTCGGCACCACGGCGCTGCGCCGCGGCATGATCCTGTCGAACGAGCCGGGCTTCTACAAGGCCGCGGCCTACGGCATCCGCACCGAAAACCTGGTTCTGGTGATCGCGGCGCCCGAGCCGCCGGGCGCCGAGAAGCCGCTCAACACTTTCGAAACGCTGACGCTGGCGCCGATCGACCGGCGGCTGGTCGAGCCGCGCCTGCTCACCGACAAGGAGCGGCACTGGCTCGACAGCTATCATGAGCGCGTGCACGAGGTGATCTCGCCGCTGGTCGACCGGCCGACGCGGCAGTGGCTCGCGGCGGCGACCGCGCCGCTCGGTTTCGCCCCGCGCCAGCCGGCGCGACGGGCCGTCGCCAGCAAGCGCCGGGCAAAGCGCAAGAAAAAGCGCTTGTGATTGCGGCGGGCAAAACTGGCGCCTGACCCAAGGCCGCTCGCACTTGTCATGGCCGGGCTTGTCCCGGCCATCCCGCTTAGGCGCGCACTGCGTCCCTAAGCGGGGCCACCGGGACAAGCCCGGTGGCGACAATTATTGAATGAGCTTCAGCCACTCGTCCTCGGTCAGGACCGCGACGCCGAGCTTCTTGGCCTCGGCGAGCTTGGAGCCGGCGCCGGGGCCGGCGACGACATAATCGGTCTTCTTGGAGACCGAGCCCGCCGCCTTGGCGCCGAGCCGCTCGGCCTGGGCCTTGGCCTCCTCGCGCGTCATCTTCTCCAGCGTACCGGTGAACACCACGGTCTTGCCGGCGATCCTGGAGTCGGCCTTGGGCTTCTCGACGTCGAGGATCGTCACCTCCCTGGTGAGACGCTCGACGATGCCGCGGTTATGGCTCTCGCCGAAATAGGCCCTGATGCTGTCGATCACGGTGTCGCCGATCTGGTCGAGCGCATCCATCTCGGCTGCGGCCTCCTCGTCGCCCTTGGCGACCTTGAGGCAGGCGTCGTGGAAGGCCTGCCACGAGCCGTAGCCGCGCGCCAGCGCCCGCGCCGTGGTCTCGCCGACATGACGCATGCCGAGCGCGAAGATGAAGCGGTCGAGCACGATCGCGCGGCGCTGGTCGATCGCCGCAAACAGGTTGCGCACCGAGGTTTCGCCGTAGCCCTCCTCCGCGAGCAGGTCCTTCTTGTGCTTGCGCTCAAGCGTGAAGATGTCGGCCGGCTCCGTGACCCAGCCCTTGTCGAAGAACAGCTCGATCTGCTTCTCGCCGAGGCCTTCGATGTCGAAGGCGCCGCGCGAGCAAAACAGCTTGAGGTGCTCGATCTTCTGGAACGGGCAGGCGAACTCGCCGCTGCAGCGCAGCCGCGCGCCCTCCTCGCCGGTCGCGGTGGTCTCGCGCACGATGTCGGTGTGCAGCGGGCACGGGCATTTCTTCGGGAACCGATAGGGCTTGGCGTCCTTGGGCCGCTTGTCGATCACCACGTCGACGACCTGCGGAATGACGTCGCCGGCGCGCTGGATGATGACGGTGTCCCCTATCCGAATGTCGCGGCCTTCGCGCAACACCTCGCCTTTGTTGCCGACGCCCCTGATATAGTCCTCGTTGTGCAGGGTGACGTTCTGCACGATGACGCCGCCGACGCCGACCGGCTCGAGCTGCGCCGTCGGCGTCAGCGTGCCGGTGCGGCCGACGGTGATCAGCACGCCCTTGACCACCGTGGTCGCCCGCTCCGCCGGAAACTTGTGCGCGATCGCCCAGCGCGGTGAGCGCGAGACGAAGCCGAGGCGCTCCTGCCAGTCGAGGCGGTCGACCTTGTAGACGACGCCGTCGATGTCGTAGTCGAGCCCGGCGCGGCCGTCCTCGATCTTGCGGTGGAAGGCGATGAGCTCCTCGGTCGAGCGGCAGATCCTGGTCAACGGGTTGGTCTTGAAGCCGCAGGCCTCGAACCACTTGATCATGCCGGACTGGGTGTCGGCCGGCATTTCGCTCATCTCGCCCCAGGCATAGGCAAAGAAGCCGAGCGGCCGCGAGGCGGTTACGCTTGGGTCCTTCTGGCGCAGCGAGCCGGCCGCCGAGTTGCGCGGGTTGGCGAAGGTCTGCTCGCCGGCCGCCTTCTGCCGCTCGTTGAGCGCCAGGAAGGCCTGCTTGGTCATGTAGACCTCGCCGCGCACCTCGCAGACCGGCGGCACATTTTTGCCTTTGAGCTTCTGCGGCACGTCCCTGAGGGTGCGGATATTGGCGGTGACGTCCTCGCCCTCACTGCCGTCGCCGCGGGTGGCGGCGGTGACGAGCGCGCCGTCCTCGTAGCGCAGCGACATCGACAGGCCGTCGATCTTGGGCTCGGCGGAGAAGGCGATGGTCTCGTCGTCGCCGAGCTTGAGGAAGCGGCGGATGCGGGCGACGAAATCGGCGACGTCGTCCTCGCTGAACGCGTTGTCCAGCGACAGCATCGGCACCGCGTGGCGCACCTTCCTGAAGCGGCCGGTGGGCGCCGCGCCGACCTTGAGCGACAGCGATTCCAGCGTGCGCAGCTCGGGGAAGCGCCGCTCGATGGCGTTGTAGCGCGCCCGCAGCGCATCGTATTCGGCGTCGGAAATCGTCGGCCGGTCCTGCTGGTAATAGCGCCTGTCGTGTTCGGTGATCTCGGCCGTCAGCCGCGCGTGCTCGGCCTTGGCCTGCCTGGCGGTGAGCAGTTCGACGGGCGTCTTGTCGGTTTGAACTTTGGCCATATCATTCTTCGTCGTTCCGAAATGCGCGTACTATTCTTAGTCATTCCGGGGCGCGAGCGTAAGCGAGCGAACCCGGAATCCAGAGGCGATGCACGAGCATTAATTTGTTCTACGTCTATCCCTGGCAAGCCGGAAGCAAGGAACGCTTTATCTCGGCGTTACCAATGACCTTTTGCGCCGTGTCTATCAGCATAAAGAAAGGCTGATTCCCGGTTTCACGTCCCGCTACGATATTCGGCGACTGGTTTGGTTCGAATCCGGGTTGGAAAGACCTGTACCCTGAAATCGCTCGGTAGCCCTTGCGTCTGGATTCCGGGTTCCGGCCTTCGGCCGGCCCCGGAATAACTAGAAAACAAATGTGGTCGGCCGTCATTCCGGACGCCGCGCAGCGGCGATCGGGAGTCCAGATGCAACGCGGCGCGAGCCTTTGGATTCCGGATTCGCGGCCTAAAAGCCGCGCCCCGGAATGACTAGGACGCCTGCTTGATCAGCCGCTCGGCGGCGGCGCGGGCCTCGCTGGTGATCTCGGCGCCGGCCAGCATGCGGGCGATCTCCTCGCGCCGCTTCTCGGCCGGCAGTTCGGTGACGCGGGTGGCGACCCGCTTGCCCTTCTCCAGGGCGTCCTTGCTGATGAGATAGTGGCGGTCGGCGCGCGCCGCCACCTGCGGCGCATGGGTGACCGCCAGCACCTGGACGCCGGAGGCGAGCTTGGCGAGCCGCACGCCGATGGCGTCGGCGACCGCGCCGCCGACCCCGGTGTCGATCTCGTCGAACACCAGCGTCGGCGCCGAGCCGCGGTCGGCCAGCACCACTTTCAGCGCCAGCAGGAAGCGCGCGAGCTCGCCGCCGGAGGCGACCTTCATCAGCGGGCCCGGGCGCGTGCCGGGATTGGTCTGCACCCAGAATTCGACGCGGTCGATGCCGTTCGGCCCGGGATCGGCGGCATCGATCTGGGTGGAAAACCTGGCGCGCTCGAGCTTGAGCGGCTTGAGCTCGCCATTGACCGCCTTGTCGAGGTTGGCCGCGGCCTTGGCGCGCGATTTCGACAGCGCGTCGGCGGCGGCGCGATAGTCGGCCTCGGCGGCGCGCGCGGCGGCCTCCAGCGCCTTGAGCTTCTCCTCGCCGGCATCGATCAGAGCGAGGTCGGACCTGTAGCGCGCCGCGAGCGCCGCCAGCTCGTCGACCGGCGCGTTGTATTTGCGGCCGGCGGCGCGCAAGCCGAACAGCCGCTCCTCGATGCGCTCGAGCTCGGCCGGGTCAAAGTCGGCGGCGCGCAGGGCCGCTTCAAGATGGCCGCGTGTGTCGTCCAGCGCGGCGAGCGCGGCGTCGAGCGCCTTTACGGTCGGCTCGATCAGTTGTGGGGCCTGTGCCTGGCGCCGCTCCAGGCGGCGGATGACGCCCGACAGCGCCGGCACCGAGGAGTTGGCCCCGGCGATCACCTCGTGCGCCTCGCGCAGGTCCTCGGCGACCTTCTCGGCCTGCATCATTCCCGTGCGGCGCTCGGCGAGCTGCGTCTCCTCGCCGGCCTGGGGAGCAAGTTTTTCCAGCTCGTCGACGGCGTGGCGCAGCCAGTCGCTTTCGCGCCGGGCGCGGGCGACCTGGTCGCGATGCGCGGCGGCTTCGGCCTCGGCCTGGCGGCGCGCCTCCCACAATGCGGCGACGCGGGCGGCCGCGGCTTCGAGGCCGCCGAAGGCGTCGAGCAGCCGGCGGTGCGTGCCGGCATCGGTGAGCGCGCGCTCGTCGTGCTGGCCGTGGATTTCGACCAGCGCCTCGCCGAGCTGCTTCATGACCTGCACGCTGACCGGCTGGTCGTTGACGAAGGCGCGGGTGCGGCCGTCGGCGAATTGCACGCGGCGCAGGATCAGATCGTCATCGGCGGCGATGTCGTTGGCCTTGAGGATGGTACGCGCCGGGTGGTCGCGCGCCACCTCGAACACCGCGGTCACCTGGCCCTGTTCCACGCCCTGCCGCACCAGCGTCTGGTCGCCGCGCGCGCCGAGCGCCAGCGCGAAGGCGTCGAGCAGGATCGATTTGCCGGCGCCGGTCTCGCCGGTCAGCGCGGCAAGCCCGCCGGCAAAGTCGATATCGAGCCGGTCGATCAGCACGATGTCGCGGATGGACAGACGAGAAAGCATGGGAACCGCCCGCGTTCGCCGCGCCCGGCGTTGGTGCCGGGGCATCGACGTCTTATCGGATTCGCCATCATCAAAGACGGGCGCGGCCGGGACAAGCCCGGCCGCGACGGTGTGGGTAAGTCGGCGGGCGCTCAGCCCGCGATCGTCTTCTTGAAGTTGGCGAAAGCCTTGCTGATCCAGGAGCCCTTGTTCTCGACCGGCTCGGTGCCGCCGGTTTTCACCAGCGCATAGGCGTGCTTGTACCATTCGCTGTCGGGGAAATTGTGGCCGAGCACGACGGCGGCGGTCTGCGCCTCGCCGGTGATGCCGAGCGCCATATAGGCTTCGGTCAGGCGTTCCAGCGCCTCCTCGACTTCGCGGGTGGTCTGATACTTGGTGACGACCACTTTGAAGCGGTTGATGGCGCCGGTGTAATCCTTGCGGTCGAGGTAGTAGCGGCCGACCTGCATTTCCTTGCCGGCCAGCTGGTCGCGCGCCACCTGTATCTTCTGCTTGGCGGCGTTGGCGTATTCGCTGGTCGGATATTTGCGGACGACCTCCTCCAGCGCGGCGAGCGCTTTTTCGGTGCGCGCCTGGTCGCGGGTGACGTCGGGGATCTCGTCGTAATTGGCGGCGCCGATCAGATACTGGGCGTAGGCGGCGTCCTCGCTGCCGGGATGCAGCGTGATGTAACGCTTGGCGGAGTTGACGCACTCGTCGTAGTCGCCGGCGGTGTAATAGGCGTAGGACGACATCAGCAGGGATTTGCGCGCCCAATCCGAATAGGGATGCTGGCGGTCGACTTCCTCGAATTTCTTGGCCGCCTCCTTGGGATTTTTCTTCTGGTTGAGGAGGAAGAGGCCCTCGTTGTAGAGCCGGTCGGCGGGCTCATCCGGCGCCACGTCGTCCTTCTTGAAAAAATCGAAGCTGCTGCAGCCGGCGAGGCTTGCCGCCAGCAACGCCATGCCGAGCGCGCGCAAAAAGCGCCGACCGTGCCTGCCGATCAACCTGTCAATCCGCAAATACATGCCTTGCGTCGCAGTCCCCCGGGGCGGTCTTAGAGCGTCGGCCGAAAGCCCGCCCGATCCGCGCCGATGTAAGCGAAAAGCCGCGGAACCGCCAAGCGATTACGCAGACATTCGGCCCGGATTAAGGCGAAGGTAAACCGCAAAATCCTTAAGTTTTCAGGCTGTTTCCGGCCCATAGGCCGGGGCAAGACCGGCCACCAGGTCGCCGTGGCCGCGAACGCGGCGGGCCGGTTCCGCGGCGAATTCCACCACGCGCCAGGCGCTCGGATCGGCCATCAGGGCGGTCAGCACCGCATGGTTGAGCTTGTGGCCGCCGCGCACCGTGCGGTAGGCGGCAAGCAGCGGCTGACCGGCCAGCGCCAGGTCGCCGATGGCGTCGAGCACCTTGTGGCGCACGAACTCGTCGGCAAAGCGCAGGCCTTCCGGGTTGAGCACGCGGTCGTCGGTGATGACCAGCGTATTCTCGAAGGAGGCGCCGAGCGCGTAGCCCGCGGTCCACAATTTGGCGACGTCCTTCATGAAGCCGAAGGTGCGCGCCCGGGCGACCTCACGGCGGAAGGTCTCGGGCCCGATATCGAGCGCGAGCGCCTGTTTGCCGATCAGCGGATGGTCGAACTCGATTTCGGCCTCGACCCGGAAGCCGTGGTCGTAAGGCCGCAATTCGCCGAGCGCGCCGTTCTTCTCCACGCGCACCGGCTTGATGACTTCGATGTAACGGCGCGGCAGCGCCCGGGTCGTCAGGCCGGCCTGATCGATGGCGTCGACGAAGGGCGCGGCGCTGCCGTCCATGATCGGCACTTCCGGCCCGTCCATTTCAACAACAACGTTGTCGACGTTGAGCCCGCGCAGCGCCGCCAGCAGATGCTCGGCGGTCGAGCACAGCGGACCCTTGGCGTCGCCGAGGACGGTGGCAAATTCGGTGGCGGTGACGGCGCGGACGTCGGCGCGGATCTCGCGCTCGATGGAGCCGTCGGCGGCGACGCGCTGGAAGACGATACCGGCATCGTCATCGGCCGGATGCAGCGTCAGGGTGACAGGACGCCCGGAATGGACGCCGATGCCTGAGAGGGCAGTCTGGTCGCGCAGCGTTGTCTGCTTAGCGCCCTTCATCAACCCGTTTCCGCGAGCCTACCCCTCGGCTGCCGCGGTCCCCTTCAACAAGCCCCAACCGGGCCACATTTCGGCCTTCAACTCAGCGACCACCAACGAACTCTGGACGGCAGCCCCCAAGGAAGGAAAGTCCCTTACGCGGCTGAAACTTAGGCCAAGGCCCGGGGCTCCTCCAACTCACCATTTCTTACCGACTGTTACTCTTTTTTGCCGCAATTGCCGGCCGCAGACGACCGCTTCGTCGGATTTACCTTACCCAGCTGCTGTTAAAGTTTTTGGCCCGGGCGTTCGCAGGCTGAACGCCGTCGCGGAATCTCACGCGAGCACAACGACCTACCCCCAAAATACACGCGGCCCCACTCCGCAGACCGGAGCGGGGCCGCGGGCGGGACCGTGCGGCTCAGTTGGCCTGGCGGCGCAGGAAGGCCGGGATGTCGAGCTGATCATCCTCGGGCGAGTTATGCACAGGTGCCGGCCGGCCATGGGGATCGAGGCCCTGCGGCGCGGAGCGGCGGGCATATTCGGAAACCGGCGGCATCGGCCGGCCCTCCGGCTGGCGCGCGCTCGGCCGCGCCGGCCGCTCGAATTGCGGCACCGGTTGCGCGGTCTTCGGCGCCTGCGGCGGCTCCGGCTCGTCGTTGCGGCGCCCGAGCCCGACCGAGGCCAGCCGCTGCATCAGCGACATCCGGCGCTTCTCCGGATGATCGTCGGCGAGTTCGCCGCGCTGCGCCCTGAGCTCGTTCTGCGCCGGCAGCGGCAGCTCGTCGATGCGCGGCATGCGCGGCGCGCGCGGCGCCAGCCGTTCCGGCGGCGGCGGGATGAATGTCTTGGGCGTCGCCGGCTCGGGCGGCGCGAGCTCGGCGGGGGCATCGAACAAAGACGGCTTCATCGGCATCGGGCGGATCGAAACGTCATCGCCGGGCGGCGACATCAGCGCCGCGGCGACTGCCGCATGAGCGGCGGATTCGACGGCGGCGGTGCTGGCACTGGCGGCCGCCGGCTGCGGCTGCGGCGCAGGCGGTGCGGCCCGCTCGACGCGTTCGGCAATGCGGCGGCTGTCGTTGCGGATCTTGCCGGCAAGCTCCTTGAGCGCGTTTTCGGCTTGCGCCGGCTGGCTCTGCTTGATGGCGGCATGGTCGATGCCGGTCGCCACCACCGAGACGCGGATGATGCCTTCCAGGCTCTCGTCGAACGTCGCGCCGACGATGATGTTGGCTTCCGGATCGACTTCATCGCGGATGCGGGTGGCGGCTTCGTCGACTTCGTAGAGCGTGAGGTCCTTGCCGCCGGTGATCGAGATCAAGAGGCCCTTGGCGCCCTTCATCGAGGCGTCGTCGATCAGCGGATTGGCGATCGCGGCTTCGGCGGCGGTGAGCGCGCGCTTCTCGCCGGAGGCTTCGCCGGTGCCCATCATCGCCTTGCCCATCTCGCGCATGACGGCGCGGACGTCGGCGAAGTCGAGATTGATCAGACCTTCCTTGACCATCAGATCGGTGATGCAGGCGACGCCCGAATAGAGCACCTGGTCGGCCATGGCGAAGGCGTCGGCAAACGTCGTCTTTTCGTTGGCGACGCGGAACAGGTTCTGGTTCGGGATGATGAGCAGCGTGTCGACCACCTTCTGCAATTCGACGATGCCGGCTTCGGCAAAGCGCATGCGGCGCCCGCCTTCGAAGTGGAACGGCTTGGTGACAACGCCGACCGTGAGGATGCCGAGGTCGCGCGCGACTTTGGCGACGATCGGGGCGGCGCCGGTGCCGGTGCCGCCACCCATGCCGGCGGTGACGAACACCATGTGCGCGCCGGTGAGGTGATCGCGGATCTCGTCGATGACCTCTTCGGCGGCGGCGCGTCCGACCTCGGGCTGGGACCCGGCGCCGAGCCCTTCGGTCACCTGGGCGCCCATCTGGATGATGCGCTCGGCCTTCGACATGGTCAGCGCCTGCGCGTCGGTGTTGGCGACGACGAAGTCGACGCCCTGCAGGCCGGCGGTGATCATGTTGTTGACGGCGTTGCCGCCGGCGCCGCCGACGCCGAATACGGTAATGCGCGGCTTCATCTCGCGAATGTCGGGGATCTTCAGGTTGATGGTCATGTTTGCCTCTTTATTGCACGGGCAGCGAGCTGCCGAACCGGCCGGTCCGCCACCGGCCGAGCATGGATCCTGGTGTCACGGTCAGAAGCTTTCGCGCAGCCATTGTCCGACCCGTGCCATGTAGCCGCCCGTTCCTGTCATCAGCTGCCGCGTTCGCCGCGGTTCGAAGTGTTCCAAGTGCGCCGCCTGGGGGTAGACCAGCAGTCCCGCCGCCACCGCAAAGGCCGCGCCTTTCGCCGCATCGGGAAGCCCGGCGATGCCGAGCGGCCGGCCGATGCGGACCGGCCGCTTCAGGATACGCGACGCGAGATCGGCGATGCCGACGAGCTGACTGGCACCGCCTGTGAGCACCACGCGACCGCGCGGCTCGGCAGCGAAGGGCGAGGCCTTCAGCCGGTCGCGCACCATCTCCAGAATCTCCTCGACCCGCGGCTTGATGATCCGCACCAAAGCCGCGCGCGAGACGAACTGGGGCGGCTCGCGCTCGTCGTCGCCGACGGAAGGAACCGTGATCATGTCCCGTTCGTCCGAGCCGCCTGTCAAAACACTGCCATAAATCGCCTTGATTCGCTCAGCATCCGCAATCCGGGTGTTCAGGCCGCGGGCGACGTCGAGGGTGACGTGCAGGCCGCCGAGGGCAAAGCCGTCGGCATGGACGAATTTGCCGCCGGAAAACACCGCCAAAGTGGTCGTTCCGGCCCCCATATCGATGGTGGCGGCGCCCAGATCGGCCTCATCGTCGGCAAGCGCGGCCAAGGCCGCCACATAGGGCGAGGCGACCATGGCCTCGACCGAGAGGTGGCTGCGCTCGACGGTCAGCATCAGGTTGCGCACGGTCGCCACCTCGGCCGTCACCATGTGCATGTCGACGCCGAAGCGGTGGCCGAGCATGCCGCGCGGCTCGCGGATGCCGGTCGCGGCGTCGAGCGCATAGCCGATCGGCAGCGAATGCAAGACGGCGCGGCCGTCGCGCACCGAATGGCGGCTGGCGGCGGCGAGCACGCGGGCGATCTCGTTGTCGGTGACGACGCCGTTGGCGAGCTCGATATCGGCGATGAAGCGCTCGCTGCCGAGCCGGCCGCCGGACAGCGACACCACGACCGATTCAAGCTGCACGCCGGCCATGCGCTCGGCCGCGTCGATGGCCTGGCGGACCATCTCTTCCGCCTCGACCAGGTCGACCACCGAGCCCGCCTTCATGCCGCTCGCCGCGGTGTGGGAAAAGCCGAGGATGCGCACGCCGTGGCTGCGGCGGCGCAGCACGTCGGGCGGCGCGGTCGGCTCGAGCTTGGCGATCAGGCAGACCACTTTGCTGGTGCCGACGTCGAGCGCGGCGACCACCGCGGCGCGGCGCGGCGACACCGGCTTCATCTTCGGGGTGAGGCCGAAGCGCAGCACGGTCATGCGGCCTCCCCACTCGTCATGCCGGGGCGCGAGCGAAGCGAGCGAACCCGGAATCCAGAGCCAAGCATGAGAACATCGCCCTGGATTCCGGGTCCGGCCCTTCGGGCCGTCCCGGAATGACAAAGAAAGGACAGCAATTTTCCGGTCACGCCTCCCCTCCCTTGGCCTTCTTCTTGTTCTTCGCCGCCGCCTTGAGCGCCTCGTCGCGCGAGGCGGCGGCGGCGTCCGACAGGCGCGCGGTGACGCGATCGGGCTGCCGCAGGTCGATGGCGACGACGTCGCGTGACAGGATCTGCCTGCCGCGGTCGAGCTCGGCCAAGGTCTGCAGCGCGCGCTCCGGCTCGTTCTCCGGCAGCAGCACCTCGACGCCGCCCTTCATGTGCAGGTTCCAGCGCCGGTCGGCGACCAGCACGGAGGCTTCCACGTTGCGGGCGATGTCGGGAAAGCGGTTGACGAGGTCGATAAAGTCGTGGGCCGCGTGCTCGGCGCCCTTGCCGACGACCAGCGGCAGGCCGGCAAAGCGCGGCGGCACGTAGCGCTCGAGCACGGTGCCGTCGGTGGCGATCAGCGACACGACGCCGTCCTTCTGCCAGAGCGCGAAGGGCTGGCGCTCGGTGATGCCGATGCGCAGTCGCCCCGGGTAAAGCTTGAGCACGGCGGCGTCGGCGATCCAGGGATTGGCGAGCAGGCGCGCGCGCGTGCGCGCAGCGTCGAGGAACAGGAGCGAGGAGCGTCCGGTGATGCCGGCGAGCGTCAGGATGTTCTCGCGGCTGAGCTCGCGGTTGCCGGCGAGCGCGATCTCGGAGATGCGGAAGCCGGCGCGATTGGCCGCGGTATCGCAGATGTCCTGCACCTGGGCGACGATATTGTCGTAATGGCCGCCTTTGACGACGCCGTAGCAGGTCGAGGCGAGCAGCAAGAGCGCCGCGGCACTGGCGCCGAGCCCGCGCGGCGGCTCGAGCGCCACCAGCGTGGCCATGAAGCGCCGCGCCACGCGCTGGCCGCGCGCGGCGGCGTGACCCACTTTGTGGCTGAGCGGTTGAGCGAGGCGGCGGTCCATCGCACCAGTTCTAGGTTCGGCCCGGCTGGGCAATCGGCAGCGCGGCATGACGACATGATCGTCATGTCCGATCGATCGGCGGCGAATTCCCCGGCGCGCAACGAGATGCAGCAAGCGCGGATTGCGCGCGAAAACGCCGCCAGGCCGCTAGTCTTCGGGCCAGTTGGTAAACAATTAGTAAAAGTTGAGGGATTATGAGGATTTAGCGGGAAGAAGCGGCCGGCGTGGCAATTCAGTGACGGTTGAGGCTTGTGGCCGGTCAAAATGCCTTCGGTAATCCGGCGTGGCGCAAGATCGCATTTGCTGTGTGGCGACTCACGATGCCGACCGGGACCGGAAAATTCCGGCGCGTGATGGGCTACGCCAAATTTCGTGACTGCCCTTGCCCTGACGGACCATCGTGCAACCGGCGGCGCGCAGCAAGTAGCCCGGATGGAGCGAAGCGTAACCCGGGGACGATTGATAGGCTGTCCCGGATTTCGCTCGGCTCAATCCGGGCTACGTTCGCTTCGCCTATACCAACTACATCCTCAGCAAGTAGCCCGGGTGGAGCGAAGCGTAACCCGGGGTGAGCGCCTCCACAAATCCCCGCATTCCGCTTCGCTCCATGCGGGCTACGGATCGGAGATCAACCCCTCCGCTCGCCGAAACCCATCGTGGGCTCGTCGACATCGCCGGCCCAGTCGGCTGGCAGCAGACCACGCCTGACATAGACGTGAAACGACGAATAGGGCCAGTCGCGCACGCGGCTCACCAGCCTGTGTTTGACCGGGTTGAAATGCACGTAGTCGACGTGTCGCTCGAAATCGATCTCGTTGCGGATCGTGTGCTCCCAGAATCGCCGTTGCCAGAGTGCGTATTCGCCGTTGCGATGGCGCTCGACCGGCACGCCGGCAGCGACAAGCGATCGCGTGAAATACGCCTTGATGCGCTTCCAGCAGCCCGAAAAATCGGAATCGCCTGACGGCAGCGTCCAGATGGCATGCAGGTGTTCCGGCAGGACCACAATGGCGTCGATCATGAAAGGGCGCTCGTGCCGCGCGATACGGAACGCCATCCGCAAGTCGTTCGCGTGGTCAATCATCACCGAGGATGTCCGGTCGGCGAGCGTGACCGTGAAAAAATAGGTGCCGCCTGGGACGAAATTGCGCCGGTATCGAACCATCGGCTCATGTTATCCCGGATTTCGCTGCGCTCCATCCGGGCTACGAGCTACTACTACGAGCTACTACGAGCTACTACGAGCTACGAACTTCTCCATCTCGTCGTCCGGAACGAATTCGCCGCGGCGAGCCGCCGCCATGCCCTCACGCACTGCCGTGCGTTCCTCGTCGGACAACCGGTAGACGCCCGTGCGGCGGGCCTCGATGACCCGCGCCACGTCGGCCAATTCTTCCTGGTCCTCCGCGGGCCAAGATTCCACTTGCCGAAGCAGGTCTTTGACGGTTGCGCTCATGACACCAATATAGCACGCGTTCATTCAGCCGCCACGCTTGGCTCCATTTCAGACTCCAGAATAAATTCCTTGACAGCGTGACGCTGCTCCGCTAGCTTTCGGCCAGCGTGCCACGCTCGCGCGTCTAGCCGCGCCTCGGCGCCGCCCGCTTTCCAGGACAATCAGAGTGGAGACTGCCATGCCCGGCTATACGCCGCGTTTCCTGGCCGCCGTGCGGCGGCGTTACGAAGACACCGACGAACCGATGTCGCAGATCGCATTCCACTACGGCATCAGCCTGCGCACGCTGCACCGCATGGTCGAGCGCGAAGGCTGGCGCAAACGCGGCGACCGCCCGCCGAAAGATCTGTGTGCGTCCGAACTTCTGCTGCAAGCGGTGGAGGTTCTGGAACGCGTGCAAACGGGCCAGGCGTCGATGCAGGACCATAAAGCGCTGATGCAGCAGTACTACGAGCGGGCGCGCGTGGAACGGGAGGAATTGCGCCGGCGCGGAGTCTTGCTGCCGCCGGGGTAGCGGCGGCGAAGCGGATCATAGGGCGCGGCGCCTGGTCCGGCCTGACGCCGCAGCCGGCATCGGCCAGAGCCAGCGCGCCAGCGCGACGGCCAGCGCCGCGCCGGCCAGCTGCGCGGCGATGAAGGCCGGCACGCCCCCCGGCGCAATGCCGGCAAAGGTATCGGACAAGGCCCGCGCCAGCGTCACCGCCGGATTGGCAAACCGCCGTGAACCAGTAGGCGGCGGTGATGTAGAGGCCGACGGCATAGGCGACCGCGCCCGGCGCCGAAGCGAGGCAGCCGAAGATCGTCAGCAGCAAACCGAAGGTGGCGACCGTCTCCGCCAGGAATTGGCCGGGGCCGCTGCGCAGCGTCGTCGACAATTGCCAGAGCGGCAGCTCGAACATCAGATGCGCGATCCAGACGCCGAGCACGGCGCCGGCGATCTGCGCCGCCGCGTAGACGCCGGCCGCCGGCCATTCGATGCGGCCGCGCAGGGCGAAGGCGAGCGTCACCGCCGGATTGAAATGCGCGCCGGACAGCGGGCCGAACACGAGGATGAGCACGCTCAGCATGGCGCCGGTCGGCAGGGTGTTGCACAGCAGGGCGAGCGCGCCGTTACCGCCGGCGAGGCGCTGCGCCATGATGCCGGAGCCGATCACCGCGGCGAGCAGGAATGCCGTGCCCAGAAGCTCCGCGACCGCCCGCTGCGCCGGCGAGCCCGTCACGTCGGCTCCGCAATCCGCGCCGCGCCGACGCGGCCGATTTCCCGAAGCTTGGCCTGCAACGACAGCCGGTCGAGGCCGGCGACCGGCAGCGCGACGAAGATCTCGATGCGCCTGAGCAGCATGCGGTAGGCCTCCTTGAAGGCCAGCGCGATCTCGGCCTCCGAGCCCTGCGCCGCGGCCGGGTCCGGCACGCCCCAATGCGCCGTCATCGGCTGGCCCGGCCACACCGGGCAGGTCTCTCCGGCGGCGTTGTCGCAGACGGTGAAAACGAAATCGAGCGAGGGCGCGCCGGGCTTGGCAAACTCGCTCCACGACTTGGAGCGGAACCCGGCGGTGTCGTAGCCGAGGCTCTGCAGCAGCGAGACGGTTCGCGGATTGACGCGGCCCTGCGGCGCGCTGCCGGCGCTATAGGCGCGGAAGCGGCCGCGGCCGATCTTGTTAAGGATGGCCTCGGCCATGATCGAGCGTGCCGAATTGCCGGTGCAGAGAAACAGCGTGTTGTAAATTCGATCGGTCATGACCAACGTCCTTGCGATTTGCGCTAGGCCGGTTCCTTGAGCGTCCTGGCGCGTGCCGGCTTGCACAGCGGCGGCGCGCAAAGCTCGGCGGCGCCCTGGCAGCAGTTCTCGGTGAGAAAGGCGAGCAGCGCGTTCATCGCTTCAAAGCGCGCCGCATAGATCATCGAGCGCCCGTCGCGGCGCACGGTGACGAGGCCGGCCTCGCGCAGCCGGTCGAAATGGAAGGTCAGCGCACTGGGCGCGAGCCCGACCGCGGCGGCGACGGCGCCCGCCGGCAGGCCGCCGGGCCCGGCCGCGACCAGCCGGCGGAACACATCGAGGCGGTTGTCCTGGGCGAGCGCGGCGAGCGCGGCGACGGCATCGGCCTTTTTCATATTTCAATGATTATTGAAATAAACGCGGGCGTCAAGGGCGCGCTGCGGGCCAAGCGCGCCGCGCTCGCCAGAAAGCGGATCGGACTCCTCAACGATCGAGCGAGGCGTCCTCGACCATCCAGCGCACCAGCTCGGCGAACGAAATGCCGGCATGCGCCGCCATCTCCGGCACCAGCGAGGTCTCGGTCATGCCGGGCTGGGTGTTGACCTCGAGGCAGAACAGGCCGGCCACGCCGGCGCGGCTGTCGTCGTAGCGGAAGTCGGCGCGGGTGACGCCGCGGCAGCCGAGCGCGCGGTGCGCGGCGAGCGACAGGCGCTGGCACTCCTTGTAGACCTCCGGCGCAACCGGCGCCGGCAGCAGATGCCGCGAGCCGCCGGGCGCGTATTTGGCCTCGTAGTCGTAGAACTTGGTCGCCGGCACGATCTCGATGACGCCGAGCGCCTTGTCGCCCATCACCGCGCAGGTCAATTCCTTGCCGGGGATGAAGGGCTCGACCAGCACCGTCTCGCCGAACTTCCAGTCGGCGCGCGTCAGCTCCTGCGGCGGGTGCTTGTGGTCCTCGCGCACGATGAAGACGCCGACGCTCGAGCCCTCCGCCACCGGCTTGATGACGTAGGGCCGCGGCAGCAGATGTTGCTTGGCGGCTTCCAGGCGCGAGACGATGTGTCCGCCCGGCACCGGCACCTGCGCCGCCTTGAGCAGCGTCTTGGCGATGTCCTTCTGCATGGCGGCGGCCGAGGCGAGCACGCCGGAATGGCTGTAGGGGATGCCGAGGATTTCGAGCAGGCCCTGCAGCGTGCCGTCCTCGCCGGGGCGGCCGTGCAGCACGTTGAGCGCGACGTCGGGCTTGAGGCCGCGCAACGTCGCGGCGATGTCGCGGTCGACGTCGACGCGCGACACCGTATAGCCGCCGAGCTTGTCCAGCGCGTCGGCGCAGGCCGTGCCGGAGCGCAGCGATATCTCGCGCTCGGCCGACCAGCCCCCCATCAATACGGCGACGTGTTTCATGCGGGTCCCGGCGCGCGATTCGTGTGCGCCGTCATAAAGGACAGATCATGCGCCGTCGAGCATTTCGGCAAAAGCGGTTAATCTAGCGGGCATGGCCGTGCGCCCGATCCTCGCTTTCGCCGTTGCCGCGCTGCTCGCGCTGCCGTTGCGCGCGGCGGACACCGTGCCGCCGATGGCGGGCTTGAGCGCGCCCGCGGCCAAGGAGCGCGCCGGCCTGTTCGCCGCATTGGCGGCGACCAGGAGCGACGCCGAGGCGCGCGCGGTCGAGGACCGGCTGTGGAGGTTCTGGCGCGGGCTGGGCGACGCCGCTTCGCTTGCGCTGCTGAAAAAGGCCGAGGACGCGCAACTCGAATTCGACTACGGCCACGCGATCGAGGCCTTGCAGGCGATGGTCGCGCACCAGCCGGATTTCGCCGAGGGCTGGAACCGGCTCGCCTATGCGCTGTTCCTCGCCAACAGCTACGACGCCGCGCTCGCAGCGCTCGACAAGGCGATCGCGCTCGAGCCGATGCATTACGCGGCGCTCGCCGGCCGAGGCGTCATCCTGATCCGGCAGGGCAACGATGCCGACGGCGTCGCGGCGCTCAAACGCGCGCTGGCGATCGATCCCTGGCTGAAGGAACGCAACCTCATCGCCAACCCGTCGGCGATCCGGAATTAGCCTCCTTCACCTCTCCCAAGGGGAGAGGGAGCGCGCTGCGCTCGCCGCAATTCCTACGCGACGCCGACGCGCTTGATTTCCCATTCGAGCTCGATGCCGGAATGAGCCTTGACGCGCGCGCGCACGTCCTCGCCGAGCGCCTCGATGTCGGCGGCGCTCGCGCCGCCGAGGTTGATGAGGAAGTTGCAGTGCTTCGCCGACACCTGGGCGCGGCCGATCGTCAGGCCGCGACAGCCGGCGGCCTCGATGACGCGCCAGGCCGATTGCCCCGGCGGGTTCTTGAAGGTCGAGCCGCAAGTCATGTTCTTGGGCTGCGTCGCCTCGCGCTTGCGCTTGATCTCGGCCATCTCGGCCTCGATCGCGGCCGGATCGCCGGGGCGGCCTTGCAACAGCGCGCCGACGAAGACGACGTCGTCGGGCGCCCGGCAGTTGCGGTAGGAGAAGCCCATCTCGGCATTGCTGAAGGTGCGCACATTGCCCGAGCGGTCGATGGCGCGCGCCTCGATCAGCACGTCCTTGGTCTCGCCGCCGAAGGCGCCGCCGTTCATGCGCAGCGCGCCGCCGATCGAGCCGGGAATGCCGGAGAAGAAGGCAAGCCCGGCGATGCCGGCGTCGCGGGCGTGGCGCGCGACATGGGCGTCGAGCGCGGCGCAGCCGGCGCGCAGTCTGTGCCCCTCCTCGACCGCGATGTCGCCGAACGGCTTGCCGAGACGGATGACGACGCCTTCGATACCGCCGTCGCGGATGATGAGGTTGGAGCTGGCGCCGATGACCATCACCGGAATCTCGGCCGGCAGGTTGCGCAGGAAGTAGCACAGATCGTTCTCGTCGGCCGGCATGTAGAGCGCCTGCGCCGGCCCGCCGGTGCGGAACCAGCTCTGGCTGTCGAGCGCCATGTTGGCGATCAGGCGGCCGCGCAATTCCGGCATGCGCGCCTTGAGATCGGGGACGATGTCGGGAAAGGCCATTAGGTTCTGTCATCACCGGGCTTGTCCCGGTGATCCCGATTGTGAGGGCACTGCGTCCCTGATCGGGATGGCCGGGTCATAGGCGTTCTTAAGAACGCCGTTCTTCGAACGGCTATGCTCGGCCATGACAAGCATATCATTTCAGCGCCTTCAACTGCTCGGGCAGCGCGTAGGCCCATTGCGTGATCGAACCGGCGCCGAGCAAGACCACATAATCGCCGGGCTTGGCCAGCCCCTTGACGATGCCGGCGAGGCTGGAAGGGCCGTCGAGCGCGATGACCTGGCGATGGCCGCGCAGGCGCAGCGCCTCGACCAGATGATCGCGGTCGGCGCCCTCGATCGGGGCCTCGCCCGCCGGATAGACGTCGGCGACGATGACGGCGTCGGCGTCGTTGAAACAGGTCGAGAACGGCTCGAACAGGGTCTTGAGCCGCGTATAGCGGTGCGGCTGCACCACGGCGATGACCTGGCCCTTGGAGACGTCGCGCGCCGCTTTGAGCACCGCGGCGATCTCGACCGGATGATGGCCGTAGTCGTCGATGATGGTGACGCCGTTCCATTCGCCCGCCTTGGTGAAGCGGCGCTTGACGCCGCCGAATTTGGCGAGCGCCTTGCGGATGGTGTCGTCGGGAATTTTAAGCTCATGCGCCACGGCGACCGCGGCGGTGGCGTTGAGCGCGTTGTGCCGGCCCGGCATCGGCAGCGTGAGGTTGTCGATGGTGTGCACCGTCTGGCCCTCGCGATCGCGGAACAGCACGGCGAATTTCGAGCGGCCGTCGTGATGGTCGAGCTCGGCGAGGCGAACGTCGGCCTGCGGATTTTCGCCGTAGGTGATGATGCGCCGGTCGGTGATGCGCCCGACCAGGCGCTGCACGATCGGATGGTCGGTGCACATCACGGCAAAGCCGTAGAACGGCACATTGCCGACGAAATCGGTGAAAGCTTCCTGCACCGCGGCGAAAGTCTTGAAATGATCGAGGTGCTCGGCGTCGACATTGGTGACGATGGCG
>Ga0209581_1001507_pt1 | contig 26761 bp, 31 predicted proteins | sample Coa_R2_FD_187160 | JGI IMG/M metagenome (GOLD analysis project Ga0209581, IMG submission 187160) | Surface soil microbial communities from Centralia Pennsylvania, which are recovering from an underground coalmine fire - Coalmine... | ecosystem: Environmental > Terrestrial > Soil > Unclassified ...
ACGTCGGCCCAGGTGGCCGCCTATACCGGGCCGCTCGGCGAGATCGTCGTCAACACCGACGATTTCACGCTGCATGTGCAGGACGGCAGCACCCCGGGCGGCCACCAGGTCGGCGGCGGCGCCGGCGCGAATTACTCGTACCAGACGCCGAGCAGCGGGGCGACGCTGACCGCGCCGGCGTTTCTCGCCGCCTACGTCATCGACCCGGCGGCGAGCCTGGCGACGCTGACCGTGGTGACGCCGCCCGGCGCCAATGACGGGCAGCTCTTCGAGATCTCGACGACGCAGACGATCGCGGCGCTGACCGTCGCGCCGGCCTCGGGTCAGACGGTCAAGGGCGGCAGCCTGATGCTGACCGCGAACGGCGGCGCCGGCTGGCGTTACATCGCCGCCACCAACACCTGGTATCGGAGGTTCTGATGCGGCGCATTCTTGCGGCGCTCGCGCTCGTCGCCGGCGCCGGCGCGGCGCAGGCGCAGACGACGGTGTCCGGGCCGATCACCTTCGGCACCGTGTTCAGCGTGTCGGGGGCGGGAACCGTGTCGATCGCCCCGGGCGGCATCACCGGCACGATGCTGGCGAGCGGGATCGCGCTGCCAAGCGCCACCCTGTCGGGGACGACGACGCTGCCGGGCTCGGGCCAGATCACCTCCGCCGGCGCGCTCGGCCTCGGCGCCGCGCCGAGTTCGATGCTGTCGGTCAACGCCAACAGCGCCGGCGCAGCCGCGGCGTCGGTTACCGGCGGCGGCGTGATCGCCAACCTGATCGGCGCCAACGCCGCCTCGGCCCGGCTGCTGATCGACGGCTTCGGCGGCCCGGCGGTGATCCTCGGCCGCCGTGCGGACGGCACCTACGCCGCGCCGAGCGCGCTGGTGGCCGGCGACGTGATGCTCAACTTCAACGCCTTCGGCTACGGCGCCACCGGGTATTCCTCCGGCGCGCGGGCGGCGATGCAATATCTCGCCGACGAGAACTGGAGCGACACCAGCCAGGGCGCCCGCATCGCGTTTCTGACCACGGCGAACGGCACGACTGCGGCGCCGACCGAGCGCCTGCGCATCGCCAATAACGGGTTTGTCGGCATCGGCGGCATCGCGCCCAACTACCTGCTGCAGATCGACGGCGGCGCGAGCAACGCGGCGGTGGTCCAGTTCACCAATTCGACGACCGGCGGGACCGCCGGCGACGGCGCCTATATCGGCCTGCTCAGCGGCGGCAGCGATCTGTGGATCGACAACCAGGAGAGCGGGGCGGTGAAAATCCTCGCCGCCGGGATCGAGCAGGCGCGCTGGGACGGCGGCGGCGGGTTCTATCTCGCCAACCTGCCGGCGACGCCGGGCGGCAAGCAGCCGATGTGCATCGATGCGACCTCGAAACAGGTCTATCGCGGGAGTGCCGGGGCATGCTGAGGCTCGCCGCCGCCCTCGGGCTGATCCTGCTGCCGCTCGCCGCGGCGGCGGGCGGGGAGCGCACGATCGACATGACGGTCGCGCTGCACGACGAATTCGGCCGCCCGGCCAAGGACACGCTGGCCGCGGCCAAGGACGACCCGGACTGCGCCCGGTGCCCGCCGCTGACCCTGGGGCGGGCCTGCGCCCACGCGCTGTTCGCCGCCTATCCCGACGAGCGCGAACTGCCGGCCGACCAGAAATGGGCGCGCGCGGTCCTGGCGCAGCGGATCGAGAACGACAAGGCGGCCCGCCTCGACGCCGAGGAGATCGCCGCGATCAAGCGGCTGCTCGGCAAGGCCTATGGCGGCGTCGTGCTGCTCCAGGCCTACCCGCTGCTCGACCCCAACGCCACCCCGCCGGCGGTGAAGTAGCGTGGCACTCGATAACGACAATGTGGACCGCGCGCTCGGTGTGCTGTGCGCCGAAGTGCGCGCGCTCGGCCAGCGCATCGACGAGATGCGCGCCGACCTGCGCCTGCGCTCGGGCGACCTGGCCGAGCTCGACCGCCGCGTCCGGGCGGTCGAGTTGCGCCTCGCCGGCGACGAGGCGGCGCGCGCCTCCGCCGAGCGCACCCACCACCGCTGGCGGATGGCGATGACGGCGCTGCTGAGCGGCATTTCCGGCGTGCTCGGGGCGCTCACCGCACGGGGCCTCGGCGGCTTTCCCTGACCCATCGCGGAGCTCCGCCATGAGCTTGCCCGAACCCGTCTTCGACGGGGTCATCGACGTGTCGCACCATAACGGGCCGATCGACTGGCCGGCGGTCGCCGCCGCCGGGATCGCGCTCGCCTTCGTCAAGGCGAGCCAGGGGACCGGCTTCGCCGACCCGCGCTTCGCCGCCAACCGGCGCGGCGCCGCGGCCGCCGGCATCCTGGTGGTGCCTTATCACTTTCTCGTCCGCGGCGAGGCCGAGGCCCAGGCGCGGCATTTTCTCGCCGTCGCCGAACTCGGTCCCGGCGAGCCGGCGATGCTCGACTGGGAGACCGAGGCCGCCGCCGCGGAGCTGGTCGCGCTCGGCGGCGCGGTCGCCGCGGCCACCGGGCGCGACCCGGTCGGCTATTACGGCTGGGCCCAGCTCGCCGCGGCGCACCCGGTGCTGTCGCGCTGGCCGCTGATGCTGCCGGCCTATCCGCACGGCAACCGGCCGGGGGATTACGCGCGGCTGGTGAGCGCGCCGCCGCGCCTGCCGCCCGGCCGGCCCGCCGCCCGGCCCTACGATTTCCACCAGTACACGCCGGCCGGCCGGGTCGGCGGCATCGCCGGCCCGGTCGACCGCTCGGTGTGGGTCGGCACGGTCGAACAGCTCAGGACCTGGCACGCCACCGGGGCGGTGCCCGCCGCCTGACCCCTCTCTCCCTCGTCTTCTTCCCTGCGAAAGGATTTGCCATGCAACTCCTCGCCTATCTGCTCGCCCGTTTCAGCGAGGCGTCGAGCTATGCCGGCCTCGCCGCGGTGCTGGCGCTGCTCGGCCTGCACCTGTCGGACAGCGCGGTCGGCCAGCTCGCCGAGTTTCTCGCCGCCGGCTGCGGCCTCGCCGCGGTATTGCTGAAGGAGCGCGGGCTGCTGCCGGCGCTTGTCGTCGCCGCCGCCTTGTTCGGGTTCGGCCTGTCGGCCTGCTCGACGACGGCGCAGCGCGATATCAACGCGGTGCTCGGCAGCTCGGTCGCGGCGGAGGCGGTCCGCTACGTTGCCGCGCTCGACCCGGCCCTCTCCGGCTATCTCGCCGACGGCGACGCGGCGATCGCCCGCGACGCACCCCGGGTGCTCAAGGTTGCCTGCGGCGCGGTGTCGATGGGCAACCTGATCGTCGGCACGGTGCACACGATCGACCCCAGGCTGGTGTCCGACGCGCTGTACCGGGAGATCGAAGCGAGCGTCGCCGCAATCGAGGCGCCGTGCAGCAATCCGCCGCAGAACCTGGCCGGGGCGGCGCGCGCGGCGCTGGCCGCGTGGTCGGGCGTCTTCCAGGCGATCAAGGATGCCGGCGTTGCCGTCACGCCGGCCGCCGGGTGAGGCGGTGCGCGCCCTCGCGCTCGCCGCGCTGCTGCTGCTCGGCGGCTGTTCGAGCGGGCTGATGGCGCTCGAAGGGGTCAACGCCGCGACCGGCATCGCCAAGAACGTGTTCGAGCTCGACGTGAGCTGGCGCGCCAACGCGCCGGCAGCGCTCGGCGGCAAGCCGGCGCGAGCCCCTTGATCCGCCCGCCGCCTCCCGGCATCGTGCGGCGTGCGGGGCAGGGGGGACGATGCGGGGCAGGCTGGCGCTGGCGCTGGGGGCGGCCTTGTTGGCCGGGGGATGCGGCATGTTCGGCGCGGACAACGCCCATAAATGCCCGAAGCCGGTCGTCTACGACCGCGCGACTCTCGACAAGATCGAGGCGGCGATCGAGAAACTGCCGCGCGACAGCATCCTGCGCCAGGTGCTCAGCGACTACGAAAACGAGCGCGACGATCTGCGCTTTTGCCAGTAGGCCGCGGCCGCCTGCCCGCGACCGCCTTGACAGCCGCCCCGTGCCGGCTATGACCAGGGCATAGGGTCTGGGGGGAGATGCCCGGGATGAAGCGGGCCTTCGTGTTTCCCGGTCAGGGGTCGCAGGCGCCCGGCATGGGGCGGGAGCTGGCCGAGGCGTTCACCGCTGCGCGGCTGCTGTTCGAGGAGGTCGACGACGCTTTGTCGCAGCACCTGTCGCGGCTGATGTTCGAGGGGCCGGAAAGCGACCTGAAGCTGACCGAAAACGCCCAGCCGGCGCTGCTGGCGGCGAGCCTTGCGGTGATTCGCGTGCTGGAAAGCGAGGCCGGGTTCGACCTGGCGCGCCAGGTCGCCTATGTCGCCGGGCATTCGCTCGGCGAATATTCGGCGCTCGCCGCGGCGCGCGCCCTTTCGGTCGCCGACGCGGCGCGCCTCGTCAAGCGGCGCGGCGTGGCGATGCAGAAGGCGGTGCCGGTCGGCGACGGGGCGATGGCGGCACTGCTCGGCCTCGAAATGGACGAGGTGCGCGCGATCGCAGCGGAGGCGGCGGGCAGCGGCGTCTGCGACGTCGCCAACGACAACTGCCCGGGCCAGATCGTGGTCAGCGGCAGCGCCGCGGCGGTCGAGCGCGCGGTCGCGCTGGCCGCGGCGCGCGGCTCGCGGCGCTCGATCATGCTGCCGGTCAGCGCCCCCTTCCATTGCCGGCTGATGGCGCCGGCCGCCGAGATCATGGCCGACGCGCTGAATGAGGTCGCCTGGGCCAAGCCGGTGGTGCCGCTCGTCGCCAACGTCACCGCCCGGCCGACCACCGATATCGACGAGATTCGCGAACTGCTCGTCGAGCAGGTGACGCGCATGGTGCGCTGGCGCGAGACCGTGCTGCTGTTCAAGGACAACGAGGTCGAGGAGGTGGTCGAGATCGGCACCGGCAAGGTGCTCGCCGGCCTCGTCCGCCGCATCGACCGCGAGCTGGCGGTGATCTCGGTCGGCACTCCGGCGGAGGCCGAGCAATTGATGAAGCGGTTGTAGATGTTCGGCCTGTCGGGCCAGGCCGCGCTGGTGACCGGCGCCTCGGGCGGGATCGGCGGCGCGATCGCCCGCGCGCTTCACGCCCAGGGCGCCGCCGTCGCCTTGTCGGGGACGCGGGCGGACGCCCTGGCCGCGCTCGCCGCCGAGCTGGGCGAGCGCGCGCACGCGCTGCCGGCCGACCTTGCCGACCCGGCGGCGCCCGACGCGCTTGTCAAACAGGCCGAGGCGGCGCTCGGCCGCCTCGACATCCTCGTCAACAATGCCGGCGTCACCCGCGATACCCTCGTGCTCAGGATGCGCGACGAGGACTGGCAGGCGGTGCTCGACGTCAATCTCGGCGCCGCCTTCCGGCTTACCCGTGCGGCGCTGCGCGGCATGGTGCGCCGGCGCCACGGCCGGATCGTCAGCATCACTTCGGTGGTCGGCGTCACCGGCAATCCCGGCCAGGCCAATTACGCCGCCTCGAAGGCGGCGATCGTCGGCATGACCAAGTCGATCGCCGCCGAGGTCGCCACCCGCGGCATCACCGTCAATTGCGTCGCCCCCGGGTTCATCGCCACGGCGATGACCGACCGGCTCGGCGACGAGCAGCGCGCCCGCATCGCCGCGACGATCCCGATGGGCCGGCTCGGCGGCGCCGAGGAGGTCGCCGCCGCCGTCGCCTACCTCGCCAGCGCCGAAGCGGCCTACGTGACCGGACAGACCCTCCACGTCAACGGCGGCATGGCGATGGTGTGAGGGGAATGGACTCCTCGCTCGCCCGAACTGGCACGGCGCCGGGAATCGTGTTATGTGACCGGCCGCTTCAGCGCGTCGGTGAGGACGAGGGGTGACGGCACGGCCCGCGAGCGGGCGCCAGGACTGCGCTGAGCCAGACCAATTGCCAGCAACTCGAGGGAATAGCGGATGAGCGACGTCGCCGAGCGGGTCAAGAAGATCGTCGTCGAGCATCTTGGCGTCGACGACTCCAAGGTGACCGAGAATGCCAGCTTCATCGACGATCTGGGCGCCGACAGTCTCGACACCGTCGAGCTGGTCATGGCCTTCGAGGAGGAGTTCGGCTGCGAGATTCCCGACGACGCGGCCGAGAAGATCATCACCGTCAAGGATGCGGTGAGCTTCATCGAGGCGCATAGCTGAGGGCGGTTCGCCGGCGATGGCAGCCCGGGTTCCGCTGCGATGAGACGCGTCGTCGTCACCGGCATGGGCGTGGTGACGCCGCTCGGCGTCGGCCTCGAACGGGTATGGAGCCGCCTGCTCGCCGGCGAATCGGGGGTCAGCGCGATCCAGTCCTTCGACGTCTCCGACCTGCCGTCGCGGATCGCGGCGCAGGTGCCGATCGGCGACACCGCCTCGGGCTCGTTCAACGCCGACGACTGGGTCGAGCACAAGGACCAGCGCAAGATGGACACGTTCATCGTGTTCGCGATGGCCGCGGCGGCCCAGGCGGTCGAGGATTCGGGCTGGGTCGCCGACACCGAGGAGGCGCAGGAACGCACCGGCGTCATGATCGGCTCCGGCATCGGCGGGCTGCCCGGCATCACCGAGGGCGCCCTGACCCTGGCCGAGCGCGGGCCGCGCCGGATCTCGCCGTTCTTCATCCCGGCCAGCCTGATCAACCTCGCCTCCGGCAACGTCTCGATCCGCTACGGCTTCAAGGGGCCGAACCATGCGGTGGTGACGGCGTGCTCGACCGGCGCGCATGCGATCGGCGACGCGGCGCGGCTGATCGCCCTCGACGATGCCGACGTCATGGTGTGCGGCGGCACCGAGGCGGCGATCTGCCGGCTGGGGCTGGCCGGGTTTGCCGCGGCGCGGGCGCTGTCGACCGGCTACAACGACGACCCGCCCGCCGCCTCGCGGCCGTGGGACCAGGGCCGCGACGGCTTTGTCATGGGCGAAGGCGCCGGCGTGCTCGTGCTCGAAGAGCTGGAGCACGCCAAGACGCGCGGCGCCAAAATCTATGCCGAGGTCGTCGGCTACGGCATGTCCGGCGACGCCTATCACCTGACCGCGCCCTCGGAGGACGGCAACGGCGCCTATCGCTCGATGCGCAACGCGCTGCGCAGCGCCCGGCTGGCGCCCGACAAGATCGACTACATCAACGCGCACGGCACCTCGACCCCGCTCGGCGACGAGATCGAGCTGGGCGCGGTCAAGCGGCTGTTCGGCGACCACGCCTATCGCCTGTCGATGTCGTCGACCAAATCGGCGATCGGCCACCTGCTCGGAGCCGCCGGCAGCGTCGAGGCGATCTTCTCGATTCTCGCCCTGCGCGACGGCATCGTGCCGCCGACCCTCAATCTGGAAAACCCGTCCCCGTCCTGCGACATCGACCTCGTCCCCAAGGTGGCGCGCGAGCGCAAGGTCGCCTATGCACTGTCGAACTCGTTCGGTTTCGGCGGCACCAACGCCTCGCTGATCTTCGCGCACCCCGACCACGCGGGCTGAGCGTGCCGCGGAGAGGCGGCCGATGAGGGCGTTTTTCGCCACGCTGCTGTGGAGCTTCACCACCGCGGTCCTGCTGATCGCCGCGGTGGTCGGCGCCGGCATGTGGGCCTATCACGACAGCGCCGCGCCGGGACCGCTCGCGGCGCCGCGCACCGTTATCGTGCCGCCGCATACCGGGGTCGCCGGCATCGCCGCGCTGCTCCACGACCAGGGGGTGATCCGCCACCCCCGGGTGTTCGAGATCGTCGCCAAGTTCTCCGGCCGCGGCGGTGCGCTGAAGTCCGGGGAATACGAGTTCCCCGCCAAGGCCAGCGCCTTGCAGGCGATGGACATCCTCGCCAGCGGCAAGACCGTCAAGCACCGCCTGACCATTCCGGAGGGGCTGACGACCGGCGAAGTCGTCGCCCTGGTGCGGGCCGCGCCGGCGCTGAGCGGCGACGTCACCGAGATCCCGGGCGAAGGCGAACTGCTGCCCGAGACCTATGTCTACAGCTACGGCGACCAGCGCCAGGAGCTGATCGACCGGATGCGGCGGGCGATGGCCGAGGCGCTCAGCAAGGCCTGGGCTTCGCGCCGGCCCGACCTGGCGCTGACCACCCCGCAGCAGGCGCTGATCCTCGCCTCGGTGGTGGAGAAGGAGACCGGACGCGACGAGGAGCGGGCGCATATCGCCGGCGTCTTCGTCAACCGGCTGCGCCTCGGCATGAAGCTGCAATCCGACCCGACCGTCATCTACGCCCTGCTCGGCGACAAAGGCGGCAAGCTCGACCGCCCGCTGAGCCGCGCCGATCTCGAGGTCCAGTCGCCCTACAACACCTACATCGCCAAGGGCCTGCCGCAAGGGCCGATCGACAATCCCGGCAAGTCGGCGCTGCGCGCCGCCACGAGGCCGGAGCGCACCGAAGACCTGTATTTTGTCGCCGACGGCAGCGGCGGCCATGTCTTTGCCAAGACGCTGGCCGATCACAACCGCAACGTCGCCGCCTATCACCACGCCAGCGCGGTCGAGCCCGAGCCCGAGCCGCCGCCGGCCGAGGCGAAGCCGCCGCACCACGCGCCGGCGCGCCTGCCGACGCATTAGGGCGGTGCGGCATGGGCGTCTCCAGCATGACCGGCTTCGCCCGCGAGGCGGGCGAGGCGGCCGGCATCTCCTGGGTCTGGGAGCTGAAAAGCGTCAACGGCCGCAGCCTCGACCTGCGCCTGCGCCTGCCGCCCGGGTTCGATGCGCTGGAGATGACGCTGCGCGCCGCGCTCGGCCGCCGCTTTCGCCGCGGCTCGATCAGCGCGACGCTCACCGTCGCCCGCACCCAGCCGCCGGCGATCCGCATCAACCGCGACGCGCTCGGCCGCATCCTGGCGCTGCTCGGCGAGCTGTCCGGCGAGATCGAAGCCGCCGCGCCGCCGCGGCTCGACGGGCTGCTGAACCTGCGCGGGGTCATCGAGACGGTCGACGACGAGGACGAGGCCATCGTCGCCGAGCGGCACGCCGCCATCCTCGCCGGCTGGACCGCGGCCCTCGACCGGCTGCACGCCTCGCGCGGCGAAGAGGGCGCCCGGCTCGATGCGGTGCTGGCGGGGCAGCTCGGCGAGCTGTCCGGCCTTGTCGCCGCTGCGGCCGACTGCGCCGCGGCGCAGCCCGAGGCGATCCGTGCCCGTCTCGCGGCACAGATCGCCGAGCTCGGCGAGCTGGTGCCGGCCTTGCCGCCCGAACGGCTGGCGCAGGAGGCGGCGATGCTGATCACCCGCGCCGATATCCGCGAGGAGCTCGACCGGCTGCGCGCCCATCTCGCCCAGGCCGGCGACTTGCTGCGCCAGGGCGAGGCGGTGGGCCGCCAGCTCGACTTCCTGTGCCAGGAGCTGAACCGCGAAGCCAATACGCTGTGCTCGAAATCGGCGGACATCGAGCTGACCCGCATCGGCCTGGCGCTGAAGGCGGCGGTCGAGCAGTTCCGCGAGCAGGTGCAGAACCTCGAATGAGCGCCTCCGCCGTCCGCCGCCGCGGCTTTCTGCTCGTGCTGTCGTCGCCCTCCGGCGCCGGCAAGACGACGATCACCCGCCGCCTGCTCGACCGCGACCCGTCGCTGTCGCTGTCGGTCTCGGTGACGACGCGGCCGCCGCGGCCGGGCGAGATCGACGGCAAGGACTACCGCTTCATCGACCAGGCGGAATTCGACCGCATGGTCGCCGCGGGCGCGCTGCTCGAGCACGCGAGCGTGTTCGGCCATTGCTACGGCACCCCGCGCGCCCCGGTCATCGCGGCGATCGAGGCCGGCCGCGACATCGTCACCGATATCGACTGGCAGGGGACCCAGCAGCTCACCGAGGCGGTGCGCGACGACGTCGTCACCGTCTTCGTCCTGCCGCCCGATGCCGCGACGCTGGAAGCGCGGCTGCGCGCCCGCGCCCAGGATCCGCCGGAAATCGTCGCCCAGCGGATGGCGAAATCGGCGGCGGAGATGAGCCACTATCCGGAATACACCTACGTCATCGTCAACGACGATCTGGAGACCAGCGTCGCCGAGGCGCAGGCGATCGTCACCGCCGAGCGGCTGAAGCGCACCCGCCAGGTGGGTCTCGCCGACTTCGTCAACCGCTTGCGCGGGGGGTGAGGGCGAAGGCCCGCGCCAGCGCGCAGAATTCCGCCACCGACAGGTCCTCGGCCCGCGCCGTCGCGGCGATGCCGGCCGCCGCGAGCAGCGGCTCGGCCGGCACGTCGAGCCCGCGCAGGCTGGCGCGCAGCATCTTTCGGCGCTGGCCGAAGGCGGCGGCGGTGACCCGCTCCAGCGCCGCCTTGTCGGCGGCGAGCGGCGCCGGGCGCGGGGCGAGCGCGACCACCGACGAGGTCACCTTCGGCGCCGGGGTGAAGGCGCGGGGGGGCACGTCGAACAGGAGTCGCGGCTCGGTCAGCCACTGCACCAGCACCGACAGCCGGCCATAGGAGGGACTGTTCGGCGCCGCGACGAGACGCAGCGCAACCTCGCGCTGGAACATCAGGGTGAGGCCGGCGAAGGCGCCGATGCCGTCGAGCCAGCGCAGGAGCAGCGCGGTGGCAATGTTGTAGGGCAGGTTGGCGACGATCCGGCGCGGCGGCGGGCCGAGCGCGGCGGCGTCGATCGCCAGCGCATCCGCCTCGACCAGCTCGAGCCGCCCGGGATAGGCGGCGGCCAGCTCGGCCAGGGCGGCGAGACAGCGGCGGTCGCGCTCGACCGCGACGACGCGCCGCGCCCCTTCGGCCAGCAATGCCCGGGTCAGCCCGCCCGGGCCGGGCCCGATCTCGATCACCGTGCCGTCGCCGAGACGGCCGGCGGCGCGGGCGATGCGCCGGGTCAGGTTGAGGTCGAACAGGAAATTCTGCCCGAGGCTCTTTTTCGCGGCGATGCCGTGGCGGGCGACGACCTCGCGCAGCGGCGGCAGGGGCGGCGCCGTCGTCAGCGTGCCGCGCGCCGCCGCGCCATTTCCGCGGCCAGCCGCAACGCCGCGATCAGGCTGTCGGGCCGGGCGATGCCGCGCCCGGCGATGTCGAACGCGGTGCCGTGGTCCGGCGAGGTGCGGATGAACGGCAGGCCGAGGGTGACGTTGACCCCGCCGTCGAAGTCGAGCGTCTTGAGCGGGATCAGCGCCTGGTCGTGATACATGCACAGCGCCGCGTCGTAGCCGGCCCGCGCCCGCGCATGGAACATCGTGTCGGCGGCGAACGGTCCGCGCGCATCGACGCCGCGGCGGCGCAGCTCGGCAACCGCCGGCATGACGATGTCGATGTCCTCGCGGCCGAGGCTGCCGCCCTCGCCGGCATGCGGGTTGAGCCCCGCTACCGCGATCACCGGCGCGGCGATCGCGAAATCGCGCCGCAGCGCGGCGTCGGCAATCACCCCGGCATGGACGATCGCGTCGCCGCTCAGCGTCTCGATCGCGCGGCGCAGCGACAGGTGGATCGTCACCGGAACGACCCGCAGCGCCGCCGACGCCAGCATCATCACCGGCGTGACGCCGCCGCCGGCCAGCTCGGCCAGGTATTCGGTGTGCCCGGGGTGACGGAACCCGGCGCGGTAGAGCGCGTCCTTGTTGATCGGGTTGGTCACCAGCGCCGCCGCCGCGCCGGCGCGGACATCGGCAACGGCGCGGTCGATCGCCGCGACGACCAGCGGCGCATCGGCGCTGTCCGGCCGGCCCGGCGCCGCGGCCGGCGTCGCGCCGATCGGCAGCACCGGCAGCGCGGCGGCGAAGGCGCCCGCCGCTTCGCCCGGCGCGCCAAGACGCCGGATCGGCACCGTCCAGCCGCAGCGCCGGGCGAGGCGCGACAGCCGCTCCGGATCGTCGATCAGATAGAAGGGCGGCACCCCTTCGGATCGGCGCAGCCACGCCTGCACGGCGATCTCGCCGCCGATCCCGGCCGGCTCGCCCATCGTCACGGCGAGCGGGAGGGGCGGCGGCGCGGCCATGGCCTCACCCCCTCACATCGACATAGGCGAGGCGGTGCAGGTCGCGCATATAGCGCCGCGCGACGGTGTCGAGGCGCTGGCGGACCAGCGCTTCGGCAACCTCGTCGCGGGTCACCGGGCCGGCGGCGGTGTTCGCCTCGCCCTTGCCGCACACCATGATGACGCCGACGCCGTTCTTCTGGACGATCGGCTGCGAAGCCTCGCCTTCCCCCAGCTTGCCGATGATGCCGCGCAAGGCCGGCGAGATCTGGCTCAGCCTGACCTTGCCTTCGCTCGACAATTGCGGCGACTTTTCCTTGCCGATGCGCAGCATCTCGGCGCAGCTCTTGGCGGTCTTGCGGACGTTCTCGGCCTCGGCGATGGCGGTGCGCCGGGCCGCCTCGCCGGCGCTGGCGGCGACCGGAAACACCACCTGGACGATGTCGTAGACCGGCTCCTCGGCGCTGCCGCCGCCGCCGCCCGCCCCGTTGCGGCGCTCGAGCACCAGCAGCAGGTAGTAGCCGGCGCCGGTGCGGATCGGCGGCGACAATTCGCCCGGCTTCAGATTGGCCACCACCTTGCCGAGCTCGGGGGCGAGCTGGTCGGGCCGCACCCAGCCCATGTCGCCGCCGACCGCCGCCGTCGCCGATTGCGAGAACTGCTGGGCGATGGCGGAAAAGCGCGCGCCGGCCCGCATCTGCTCGATCAGCTTTTCCGCCAGCCGCCGCACCTCCTCGTCCTGCGCCGGATTGTCGACGGCGAGGAAAATCTCGGCGACCCGGCTCTCCGGCTCCTTGGCATGCTCCTTGACCCGCTTCATCGCCTCGTCGATCTCTTCGTCCGACACGGTCACCGTCTGGGCGGCGAGGCGGCGCACCAGCTTGCCCCAGACGAGCGTCGCGGTGATCTGCTGGATCAGCGTGTTGCGGTCGATCCCGCGCGATTTGAGGAACTCGTCGAGCTGGCCGGGGCGCATGTTGTTCTGCTTCTCGATCTGCTCGAAGGCCTTCTTGATCTCGGCCTCGCTCGCGGTGACGCCCTGGCGCTTGGCCTCCTGGAGCTGCAATTTCTCGTCGATCAGCCCGCGCAGCACCTGGGCGCCGATGCGCTGGCGCGCTTCCGGCGTGTCGGCGATGTTCGACGACAGCATGACGAGGCGCATCCGCTCCGCCAGGTCGTAGACCGAGATGACGTCGTCGTTGACCACGGCGGCGATGCCGATCCCCGGTACCGGCGCCGGGGCCGGCGCCGCCTTTTCCGGGGCGACGGCGGCGCTGCGCCGCGGCCGCTCGGCCGCCTGGGCCGCGCAAACGCTCGCGGCCAGCAAGAGGAGCAGACCCAGACTACGCAACACCGCCATCGACACGCCCTTGCCGCCGCAGCGGGTCGCGAGCCTACACCTTTGCCGCGCCGCTGTCGCCGGCCCGATCGCCGCGGCCCCGCCGCTTAGGGACCGCCGCTGATCGAGGCGACGGTGCTGCCGATCTCGCCGAGATTCTTGAACACGACGCTGAACACCACCGACACGCCGGGGGTCACGTCGCCGTTGCGGATGCCGGACTGGCTCAGCGTGCCGACAAAGGCCATGCATTCGTCCTGGTACACCGCCGACAGGCTGGCATAAAGGCTGGTGCTGGTCGATTGCGGGGTCGGCACGCCGTTGACCAGGTTCGAGGCGTTGCTGAGGTTGATCGTCTCGGTGCCGTTCAGCGACCAGTATTGCGTCAGCCGGGAATTGAGGGTGAGGACGAGCTGCTCGCGGCGGCCGTAAAGGATCGACTGGCCGGTCACCGGGTTGGTCACCACGTCGAGCCGCTGCTGCGCAGGGATCAGCAGGAAGTTCATACCGAGGCGCAGGCTCTGCGGGCCGAAGCTGGTGCCGACTTCCTGGGTGCGGTCGGCCAGGGTCCGCTTGTCGAAGCGGAAGCGGTAGATCAGGTCGAGATACGAGGTCGGCGACAGGGTCACACGGCCGACGATGTCCGACAGGTTCTGCTCGGCCCCCGAACCGGGCGGCATGAAATTGTTGGTCTGGGCGCGCAGGCTCTGGCCGATCAGCATGCGGTAGCTGCCGCCGTCCTTGTTGTAGAGGCCGAGCTTGAGCCCGTAATCGACGCGCTGGCCGGTGTCGAGCAGGTCGTAGCCCGACAGCCGGTCGGGCCGGAACAGGTCGGAATCGCGGAACTCGAAGTTGAGGCTGTCTTCGTTGGGGATGCGGTGCTGGTTGCCGCCGCTCGGCCCGGCAAAGGCGGCGACGATCGGCTCGACCAGGGCGGTGGTGTTTTCGCCGCGCCGCACCAGCGGATAGCTCCATTGCAGCCCGACCTGCGGAAAGGCGCGCGGCGCGAAGAAGCTGTAGCCGATGCGTTCGGCCGCCGGCAGCCCTTTCTGGGCGAAATACGCGGTCGGCAGGTCGGGGTTGGAAAGCGGGCTGAGGCTGTTGACCGAGTAGATGTCGCCGCGCACGCTGGCAAAGGCCTTGTATTGGCCGCCGATGCCGTCGCGGAAGGTCTTCTCCCACTCGCTGCCGAGCGAGACGCGCCGGGTCTGGGTGCCGACCTCGCGCACGATATTCATCAGGTTGGCGTTGAGCTTCCAGCGCCCGCCCCAGCCGTCGGGCTCGCTGATCCAGGTGCGGTTGGCGACCGGCAGCACGATCGGCTGGGTCGAATCGCCGAGCCCGGGCTGCAGCGGCTGGAACATGTAGGCGTCGACATCGGTCATGCCGCGCCGGTCGAAGCCTTGCAGATAGGCGTGGCTGATCTCGGCGTTGAGCGGCGGGTTGGGGAAATTGAAGCGCAGCAGGTAGGTCTGGTCGGAGACGCGCTGCAGGCTGAAGCCGGTGCGATAGGTGTCGTCGAGGTCCCACACCCCGGTGGCGTTGATGTGGCCGCGCATCTGGTGGTTGACGGTCTCGACGTTGCCGGCGCCGACATTGCTGTAGTTGAGGCTGTCGATGATATCGAGGGTGCCGTTGCCGAAGCGCTGGCGGTACTCGGTCGCCAGCAGCGGTCCGGCGCGCGAGGTGAAGCGCGGCGCCAGGGTGAGGTCCTTGTCCGGCCCCAGCACCCAGAAATACGGCAGCGACAGGTGCAGCCCGGTGGTGTTCGAGCTGCCGAACGAGGGGATCAGAAAGCCGCTGGCGCGCTTTACCGTCGGGTCCGGGGTCGACAGGTAGGGCGAATAGAAGATCGGCCAGCCGTCGAGCTCCATCGTCACGTCGTTGAACTCGACCAGCTTGTTTGCCCGGTCGTGGACGATCTCGCGCGCCTTCATCTGCCAGGCCGGCGGCTTGGTCGGGTCGTCCTTGCACAGGTCGCAGGGCGAGTAGACGCCGCGCGCCAGCTCGGTGCGGTTGCCGTTGGTGCGCCGCGCCGCGTTGCCGACCAGCCGCGAGCGGTCGGAAAACAGCATGCGCACATTGGTGGCGAAGCCGTTGTTCAGCGAATCGCGCAGCTCCATGAAGTCGGCGAACAGGACCTCGCCGGTCGGCTGCAGCAGGCTGACATGGCCGGAAGCGGTGATCGTGTCGGTGCGCTGGTTGTAGCTGACCGTGTCGGCGAGCAGGACCTGATTGCCCTGAGAAATCTCGACATGCCCCTTGGCGACGGTGAGCCCGAGCTGGTCGTCGTATTGCACGTCGTCGGCCTGGAACAGCACCGGGGCGTTCTTGTTGGCCTGCGGGCCGGAGCCGATCGTGCTCAACTGCGCCGCCGCCGGGGCGCTCGCCAGGGCGGCAAGCGCCAGCCCGCCGAGCCAGCGCATCAGGCCGGGCCCGCTTCGGCGTCGTCCAGGTCGGGGGAAACCTGTCATCAGCTCCCTTCGGTCACAGCGGTCGCGGCCGGGTCATCCGTCTTCCAGGTGGAGCAGCATCGAGACGCCGAAAATCGTGCTGACCCCGGCCGGGGTCCAGGCGGCCAGCAGCACCGGCAATTTCGCCGACAGGCCGAGGGCGAACACGATATCCGACAGGAAATAGAGGATGAAGCCGCTGAACACGCCGCTGACGATCAGCATCGTCGCGCCGCCGCGGCGCTGCAGCCGCAGGCTGAACGTCGCCGCCACCAGCACCATCGCACAGAACAGGAACGGGCGCGCCAGCAGCACGTTGAAATGCAGGCGGTGACGCTGCGCCGAGAAGCCGGAGGCTTCGAGCAGGCTGATGAACCCGGGCAGGTCCCAGAACGACATCGTGTCGGGCGGGGCAAAGCTTTCCTCGATCTTGGCGGTGGTCAGCTCGGTCGGCAGGCGCAGCTCGGCGAACGGCTGGGGCGCCTCGCTGCCGCTCCAGCGCTCGCCGCTGCCGATCAGCCAATAGCCGTCCTCCAGCGTCGCCGTTTTTGCCTCCACGCGTGAGGTAAACCCGGTCATCTTATTGAAAAAGAACAGCGAGACCCCCTGGAGCTCGAGCCGCGACGAGGCCAGCTTCTTGCCGTGGATGACGATCTGCCCGCCCTGGCCGTCGCTTTGCCGCAGCCACAGCCCGGCATCCGACAGCGACAATTCGTCGGCGCCCTGGCGCAGGTTGCGGCTGTTGAGCTTTTCATAGGACGCCTCCATCGACGAGGCGATCGGGTTGAACATCGTCACCGCCACGACGCCGACGCCGAAGGCGACGACCACCGCCGGGGCGAGGAACTGCCATACCGAGATGCCGGCGGCACGGGCGACGACCAGCTCGTTGCTGCGGGTCAGCCGCCAGAAGGCGAGCATGGTGCCGAACAGCACCGCGAACGGCATTGCCTCCTGCGCGGTGTGCGGTAGTTTCAGCGCCGCCATCTCGAACAGGGTGGCCATCGACACCTGCGCCTTGGCGGCGCCGCGGCGCAGCAGCTCGATGTAGTCGACGAGGAAGGTGATCACCGCCATCGCCCCGAACACGCCGCAGAACCAGCCGAAGAACTGGCGGGCGATGTAGGCCGAGAGGGTTCTGGCAAGCTGCACCGGCGACCGCCTTCCCGTCGCGCTCGTGGTCAGGATGCGGCCAGGACCGGCCGCCGGGCGCCGAATTTGATCCCGCTGCGCATCAGGATTCCAAACCCCAGCGCGATCGGCAAGAGGTCGGTCAAATAGATCAACGGGATGGCGACGCCGTAGCGGTTGGCCAGGTTTCTGATGCCGATATCGGCGGACTGGAAGACAAAGGCGACGCCGACGGCAAGAAGCACCCGGCGCATCTGGCCGCGCCGGTTGGCCTCGCCCGGCAGCAGGCAGGCGAGCGGGATCAGGGCGAAGCTGAACGCCAGGATCGGCTCGGCCAGCCGCTGCGCCCCCTCGACCAGGAAGCTGTAGCGGGTCTGCGGGTCGAGCCCCGGCGGCGGGAAGAACAATTCGTCGAGAAAGCGCTCCTGCGCCTCGCGGAAGCGCACCACCGGGGCGTCGCGCAGGCTGTCGAGGTCGAGGGTGTAGCGGTCGAAGGTCAGCAGCGAGAACTTGCCGGTCTTGCGGTCGTATTGCTGGCGGTTGCCGTGCACCATCAAGAGCCGCGAGCCGCCGCCGACCTCGGTGAAGGCGCCGCGGTCGGCGATGATGGTCACCGGGCGCTGCTTGTCGCGCTCGTCGTCGATCAGCAGGCCGAGCACCTCGCCGCGTTCGTTGCGCGCGCCGATGTAGATCGTCAACTTGTCCGAGAGCGTCGTGAACGCGCCCTCCTGCAGCAGGCTGGAGACGAAACGGTTGCGGATCTCGAACTGGGCGTCCTTGAACTCGCGGTTCGATGCCGGCAGGAAATAGGCCGACAGGCCGACAAGGACGCAGAAGGCGAGCCCGGCAAGGATCAGCACCGGCCGCGCCAAAGCGAGCGGGCCGAGCCCGGCGGAGCGCATGACCACCAGCTCGCTTTCGTTGTGCAGCCGGTTGAACACGAACAGCACCGAGATGAACACGCCGATCGGCAGGACGATGTCGACAAAGCGCGGCAGGATCAGCATCGCGAGATAGAGAAACATCTCGATCGACAGGCCGCGATTGACGATCAGGTCGACGAGGCGGAGCGACTGGGCGAGCCAGACTGCGGCGCACAGCGCCGCCGTGACGAACACCATCACCGCCAGGCACTGGCGCAGGATGTAGCGCGTGAGCCCCCTCATCGCGGCGGGATCATAAGGGCCCCGCCGCGGCACGGCCATAGCCGATTGACTCGGCGCGCGGCTGCGTCTATCGCGCCGGGGAGAAAGCCGCCGAGGGTGTGCGATGAAGATCCGCTTTGCCGAGTTCGAGCCGTCCCGTCCCGGCGCGATCGTCGTCGGCGTGTGGGAAGACAAGGAGCCGACCGCGCCGGCGCGCCGGCTCGACGCGGCGACCGGCGGCGCGGTGGCCCGGGCGCTTGCCGCCGCGCCGCGGTTTCGCGGCAAGAAGAGCGAGCTGCTGGCGATCGTCGGCCCGCCGGAGATCGCCGCCAGCCGCATCGTCCTCGCCGGCCTCGGCAAGCCCGACGCGGTCGACGCCCGCACGCTGCAGGAGCTTGGCGGCAACCTTGTCGTCCACCTCAACCAGGCCGGCGAAACCGCGGCGCAGATCGCCGTCGAGCTCGGCGCCGGCGCGGCGCTGGGCGCGGCGGAGGCGGCGGCGCAGCTCGCCTTCGGCGCCGCCCTGCGCGGCTACCGCTTCGACAAGTACCGCACCAAGGAAACGGCCGAGCAGAAGCCGAGCCTGGCCGAGCTGACCGTCGCCGCCCCCGCGCCCGGCGAGGCCGAGCGCGCCCATGCCGCGCTGGCGGCGACGGCGGAGGCGGTCGCCTTCACCCGCGACCTGGTGTCCGAGCCGGCCAACGTGATCTATCCCGAGACGCTGGCGGCGCGCGCCGCCGGGCTCGCCGAGTTCGGCGTCAAGGTCGAGGTGTTCGACGAGCACCGGCTGCGCGAGATCGGCATGGGCGCGCTGCTCGGCGTCGCCCAGGGCAGCGCCCGGCCGCCGCGCCTGGTCGTCATGGAGTGGCGCGGCGGCGCCGAAGGCGAGGCGCCGCTTGCCTTTGTCGGCAAGGGGGTGACCTTCGACACCGGCGGCATCTCGATCAAGCCGGCCGCCGGGATGGGCGAGATGAAATGGGACATGGCCGGCGCCGGGGTGGTGATCGGGCTGATGCGGCTTTTGGGCGCGCGCAAAGCCAGGGTCAACGCGGTCGGCATCGCCGGGCTGGTCGAGAACATGCCGTCCGGCACGGCGCAGCGCCCCGGCGACATCGTCACCTCGCTGTCGGGACAGACGATCGAGGTGCTCAACACCGACGCCGAAGGCCGCCTCGTGCTCGCCGATGCGCTGTGGTATTGCCAGGACCGGTTCAAGCCCAGACTGATGATCGACCTGGCGACGCTGACCGGCGCGGTCATCGTCGCCCTCGGCAACGAATATGCCGGGCTGTTCAGCAACAACGACGAGCTGGCCGAGCGGCTGATCGCCGCCGGCGCCGCGGTCGGCGAGAAATTGTGGCGGCTGCCGCTGGCCGAGGGCTACGACCGCGCGATCAACAGCGACGCCGCCGACGTCAAGAACATCGCCGGCGACCGCGGCGCCGGCAGCATCATCGGTGCGCAGTTCATCAAGCGCTTCGTCAACGACGTGCCATGGGCGCATCTCGACATCGCCGGGGTGGCGTGGTCGAAGCGCGACGCCCCGACCGTGCCGAAAGGCGCCACCGCGTTCGGCCTCAGGCTGCTCGACCGCTTCGTCGCCGAGCATTACGAGAAGGGCTAGCCGCAGCGTGGCGGAGGTCGGCTTCTACCACCTGTTGTCGACGCCGCTGGAGCGCGCCCTGCCGCGCCTCCTCGAACGGGCGCGGGCGCAGGATTTGCGGGTCGTCGTGCGCGCCGCCTCGCCCGAGCGGGTCGAGCACCTGAACGCGCTGTTGTGGACCTACGACGAGGCGAGCTTTCTCCCGCACGGCTCGGCGCGCGACGGCAACGCGGCGGAGCAGCCGATCTGGCTCAGCCACGGCGACGACAACCCCAACGGCGCCACCGTGCTGTTCCTGGTCGACGGGGTCGAGGCCGGCGATCTCGCCGGCTTCTCCCGCTGTCTCGACCTGTTCGACGGCAACGACGAGACCGCCGTCGCCGCCGCCCGCCGGCGCTGGCGCGCCGCCCAGGCGGCCGGGCACACGCTGACCTACTGGCAGCAGACCCCGACCGGGTGGGAGCGGAAGGCGTAGGCGCGGCTGCCGATTGCCCGGCGCCGAGGGGCCCGCTATAACCCCGCTCCCCCGTCACCTGGAGAGAGTTCGCGATGGCCGTCGAGCGCACCCTGTCGATCATCAAGCCGGATGCGACGCGGCGAAACCTGACCGGCGCGATCAACGACCGGTTCGAGAAGAGCGGCCTTCGCATCGTCGCGCAGAAGCGGTTGCGGCTCACCCGCGAACTGGCCGAGCGCTTCTACGCGGTGCACGCGGCGCGGCCGTTCTACGCCAGCCTCGTCGCGTTCATGAGCTCGGGGCCGGTGGTGGTGCAGGTGCTCGAAGGCGAAGACGCGATCGCCAAAAACCGCGAGGTGATGGGCGCCACCGACCCGGCCAAGGCGGCGCCGGGCACGATCCGCAAGGACTTCGCCGAGTCGATCGAGGCCAATTCCGTGCACGGTTCGGACTCGCCCGAAAACGCCGCGCAGGAGATCGCCTTCTTTTTTGCCGAGGCGGAAATCTGTCCCTGACCGGCTCAGGCGACGAACAATGCCAGGCCGATCAGGACCAGCACGATGAAGGCCAGCATGATCTTGATAAAGCGGGTAAAGCCGATCCACGTCTGGTAATGCGCCCGGTACTGGTCATCGCTCGCGCCAACCGCCATCTCGGCCTCGCCGGTTTCATGCCAACGCCGCGAGGTATACCGAAATCGCGCCGCGAGGCAAGCGGCCTCACCCGGCGGCGGGGTTGAACAGCGCCAGGCCGGGCGGCACCGCGCCGGCAATCCGCACCCGCCCGCCTTCGACCGCGAGGCGGCCTTCGGCGAAGAGCCGCACGGCGAGCGGGTAGATGCGGTGCTCGGCGGCAAGGATGCGGGCGGACAGCGCCGCCTCGTCGTCGTCCTCGCGGACCGGCACCGCGGCCTGGACGATGATCGGCCCGGTATCGACCGCCTCGCGCACGAAATGCACGGTGCAGCCGGCGATCTTGACGCCCGCCGCCAGCGCCTGGCGCTGGGCGTCGAGGCCGGGGAAGGCCGGCAGCAGCGACGGGTGGATGTTGACGAGGCGGTCGCGCCAGGCGGCGACGAAGCCGCCGTCGAGCAGCCGCATGAACCCGGCGAGGGCGACGAGCCCGACGCCGCTGTCGCGCAGCGCCGCATCGGCGGCGGCGGCAAAGGCCTCGCGGCTGGGATGGGGAACGGCGCGGTGCGGAATCCCGGCGGCGGCGGCGCGCGCGAGGCCGGCGGCGTCGGCCCGGTTGCTCAGCACCAGGGCGATCTCGGCGGGATAGTCGGGCGCCGCCGCGGCGTCGATCAGCGCCTGCAGATTCGAGCCGCGGCCGGAGATCAGCACCCCGACCTTCAGCCGCGCCATCCCTGCGCTCCGGCTGTCGATGGCATCCTTGCAAAATCTGCGCTATGACCGACACAGGGCGGTCGGGGGAGCCGCGAGGATAAAGGATCGGGGGCGCAATGCAATGACCCTGCCGCTGGCCTGTGGCGTCGGCATGCGCGGCACGCGGCGTCCCGCCGCAGTCCTGGCGCTGGTCGTTGCGGTGCTGGCCGCCGCCCCGGCACGGGCGCAGACGGCCGACCCCTACAGCGAGACGGTACGGGTCGACGCCACCGCCGCCACCGTCGTCAAGGCGCGCGACAAAGCCCGCCTCGACGGCCAGCGCCGCGCCCTGACGGCGATTGTCGACCGCCTCTCCGGCGCGCCCGGCAAGGTCAAGCTGGGCAAGCTCGACGACAACGCGATCACCGACATGGTCGCCAATTTCGAGGTCGCCGACGAGCGCATGTCGCCGGTCCGCTACACCGCCGACTACACCTTTCACTTCCACCCGGCCGACGTGCGGCGGCTGTTGCAATCGGCCGGGGTCAGCGTTCCCGAGGGCGACGCCGCGGCGGCCGAGCCGGGCCAGCCGGCGGTGCTGCTGCCGGTCTACGAGAACGGCGCCAGGGCGGTGCTGTGGGACGATCCCAACCCGTGGCGCGACGCCTGGGCCACGCACAAGCCGGGGTCCGGCCCGGCCCGCTTCGTCCTGCCGCTCGGCGACATCGGCGACGTTGCCGCGATCGACGCGGAGAAGGCGCTCGGCGGCAACGGCGACGCGCTCGCCGCGTTCGAGAAGAAGTACGGCACCGGCACGGCGCTGGTCGCGGTAGCCGCGCTGCGCGCGACGGCCGGCCGGGCGGACGGGCTCGACATCGCGGTGCGGCAGTATCGCGGCGGCCAGCTTGGCGAGGTCCACACCTTGCGGCTCGACGCCGATCCCGGCGAAGACGAGGACGCGCTGCTGCGGCGCGGCGTGGCGGCGACCGAGGCGGCGATCGAGTCCGGCTGGAAGGGGGCGCCGGGCCAGTACGACCAGCCGGCGACGCTGACCGCGGCGGCGCCGATCACCACCCTCGACGACTGGGTGCGGCTGCGCGACCAGCTCTCCCGGGTTCCGGCGATCCGCAAGATCGAGCTGCGCTCGCTGTCGCGCCAGGAGGTGGTCATCGACATCTCCTATATCGGCAGCACCGACCAGCTCGTCGCCGGGATCGCCGCGCTCGGCCTTCAGCTCAGCCCCGGCGATCCGCTCTGGCATCTGGCCAATTCCGGCAGCGGTCCGGCGCGATGACGCTGCTCGGTCTCAACCTGCCGAACCTGATCACGCTGGCACGGCTGTTTTCGGTGCCGCTGGCGATCTGGCTGATCCTCGGCGAGCGTTACGGCGTCGCCTTCTGGGTGTTCGTCGGCGCCGGCATCTCCGACGGGCTCGACGGCTATATCGCCAAGCGTTTCGATTGGCGCACCCGGCTCGGCGCGATGCTCGACCCGATCGCCGACAAGGCGCTGCTCGCCAGCGTCTACCTCGCGCTCGGCTATGCCGGGCAGCTGCCCGACTGGCTGGTCATCCTCGTCGTCTTCCGCGACGTGCTGATCGTCGGCGGCTATCTCCTGCTGCAGGCGACGGCGGCGAGCCGGCGTTACGACCCGCTCTACATCAGCAAGCTCAACACGGCGTTGCAGATCGCGCTGGTCGCCTTTGTCCTCGCCCGGCTCGGGCTCGGCGCGTCCGACGGGCCGGCGACCTTCGTCCTGGTGCTGGCGGTGGCGGCGACGACGACCCTGTCGGGGGTGTCGTACCTGGTGCGCTGGGCGCGCATCGTCGCCGGCTCGGAGCAGGCGCTGTGACCCCGCGCGTCTACCGCGCGCTGTTCTGGCTGCTGGCGGTCGCCGCGGCGATCTTCGCCTTCGGGCTGGTGCAGAGCATCCTGGTGCCGTTCGCGGTCGGCTTCTTCATCGCCTATGCGCTGGCCCCGGTCGTCGCGCGGCTCGAATCGTGGGGCGTGCGGCGCACCCTCGGCAGCCTCGCCGTGCTCGTGCTGTTTCTGCTCGGCGTCGCCATCCTGCTGTTGCTGCTGGTGCCGCTGGTGCAGGGCCAGGTGGTCCAGCTCATCGCCAAGGTGCCGCGCCTGGTCAGCGCGCTGCAGGACCAGATCGGCCGCCTGATGCAATTGCTGCAGGAGCGGCTGCCCGCGGAAGAGGTTGCCAAGCTGCGCGACTCGCTGGGCGGCAAGCTCGGCGAGGCGGTGACCTGGCTGGCCGGCCTGGTGCAGGGCATGGTCACCAGCAGCTTTGCGATCCTCAACATCATCTCGCTGGTCATCGTCACCCCGATCGTCACCTTCTTCTTCCTGCGCGACTGGGAGATCATGGTGGCGACGATCGATTCCTACCTGCCGCGCCAGTCGCTCGACACGGTGCGCGGCCAGGCCCGGCTGGTCAGCGACACGCTGGTCGGGTTCATCCACGGCCAGGCGCTGGTCTGCCTGATCCTGGCCGTCTACTACTCGGTGGCGCTGACCGCGGCGGGGATCGAGTCGAGCCTCGCGCTCGGCGTGCTGATCGGCGTGCTGGCGATCATCCCGATCCTCGGCGTCGCCACCGGTCTGCTGCTGTCGCTGGGGCTCGCCGCGTCGCAATACGGCACCTGGACCCCGGTCTTTGTCGTCGCCGGCATCTTCCTGTTCGGCCAGCTGGTCGAGGCCAATTTCCTGACGCCGAAGCTGCTCGGCGACCGCATCCACCTGCACCCGGTGTGGGTCATCTTCGCGCTGTTCGCCGGCGGCACGCTGTTCGGCTTTGTCGGCATCCTGCTGGCGGTGCCGGCGGCGGCGGTGATCGGGGTGCTGATCCGTTTCGGGCTGGCGCGCTACCGGCGCAGCTCGCTCTACGACCAGCGCCAGCCGCCGATCGTGCGCGGGCTGACCCCGCACCGATGAGCGGCGGGGAGCGGCAAGGCGCCTTCGACCTGTCGCGGCAGCCCGGCTATCGCCGCGCCGATTTCCTCGTCTCGGCGTGCAACGCGGCGGCGCTGGCTGCGGTCGAGCGCTGGCCCGAGTGGCGGGCCCCGGCGCTGTTGCTGCACGGTCCGCCCGGCTGCGGCAAGACCCACCTGGCGCATCTGTGGTGCGCCCGCTCGGGCGGGGCGCTGCTCGCCGGCGCCGCGCTGGCGGCCGCGCCGGCGCCGGCCGCGGCGATCGCCGTCGACGACGCCGACGCGGCGCCGGAGCGCGCCCTGCTGCATCTCTACAACGCCTGCCTCGAGGCCGGCGGCAGCGTGCTGCTGCTGGCGCGCTGCCCGCCCGCCGCCTGGCCGGTCGGGCTCGCCGATCTCGCCTCGCGCCTGCGCGCGCTGCCGGCGATCGCCATCGCCGCGCCCGACGACGCCGTGCTCGGCGCCGTGCTGGTCAAGCATTTCGCCGACCGCCAGCTCCGCGTCGCGCCCAAGGTGATCGCCTATCTCGGCCGCCGCATGGAACGCTCGTTCGCCGCCGCCGCGGCCTTGGCGGCGCGGCTCGACCGGATGGCGCTGGCGCGCGGCGGCGCGGTGACGATCCCGCTCGCCCGCCGCGCCCTCGCCGACGCCGCGGCTCAGTCGCCGAGCGACTTGGCGGTGACGTAGGCTTCCAGCTTGTGCCGGCTGCTGCCGAGCGCCGACCAGGGGCCGGCGACGGTAAAGCTGGCGCGCACCGCGGGCGGGAACTTGCCGCCGGCAAGGGCGCGGTAGCGCTTGCCTTCCGGCGCGGCGAGCGCGAGCGCCAGCTCGTGCAGCCCCGGGTTGTGGCCGATCAGCAGCACCGTCTCCTCCGCCTCGTCGAGCCGGGCCAGGCGCTGCAGCAGCCGGGCGGCGCTGGCGAGGTAGAGCCCGTCCTCGATGACGACGCGCGGCGGCGGCCGGAAGCCGGCCAGGGCCAGGCGCATCGTCTCGGCGGTGCGCTCCGCGCTCGAGCACAGCACCAGGTCGACCCGGCCGAGCGCGGCCGGCAGGTCGCGGCCGACGCGGCCGGCCTCGTCGCGACCGCGGCGCGACAGCGGCCGGTCGTGGTCGTCGACGCCTTCCTCCCAGCTCGACTTGGCATGGCGCAATAGATGCAAGTGATGCATCGACGCCTCGCAGGTTCACAACATGTCCGGCGTAATCACGTTCTGCGGATTATTGGTCAACAATGCGGCACGCATGGTCTCCGCCGATTTGCGCCGGGTGTCGAGCTCGGATTGCGGGGTCAGCCAGGCCGAATGCGGGGTGATGACGAGGCGGCCTTCGAGCCAGTCCTCGCGGGCGCGATAGGCGCGCAGCAGCTCCGGAATCGGCTCGACCGGCGGCTCGACCGGCAGCACGTCGAGCCCGGCGGCGGCGATATGGCCGCTCTTCAGCAGGGCGGCGAGCGCGTCGAGGTCGAGAATCGGGCCGCGCGCGTCGTTGACCACCACCGCGCCCTTGGGCAGCAGCGACAACTGGTCGTAGCCCAACATCCCGCGCGTCTCGACCGTCAGCGGCGCATGGATCGACAGCGTGTCGGCCTGGCGCAGCAGGTCTTCGAGGGTGGCGGCGCGCTCGATGCCGAGCCCCAGCTCGTGCCCGTTCGGGTGCTTCGGGTCGTAGAACACGACGCGCATGTTGAACGCCTTCGCCCGCAATGCCACGGCGGTGCCGATGCGGCCGAGGCCGACGATGCCGAAGGTCAGCGCGCCGAGCCGCTGGATCATCGGGTGGTGGAACGAGCGCCACGGCGCCGGCGGGTCGTGGCGCTGGTATTCGTGGTGCAGCAGGATGCCGCGGCGCAGCGTCAGCGCCAGCGCCATCGCGTGGTCGGCGACTTCGGTGGTGCCGTAATCGGGCACGTTGCAAACCAGGATGTTGCGCGCCGCCGCGGCCGGGCGGTCGAGCTTGTCGTAGCCCACCCCCATGCGCACGATCGCGCGCAGCCGCGGAAACCGCGCCAGGTCGGCGCCGGTGACCGCGAAGCCCATGATCATCAGGCCGTCGGCGGCGGCGCAATCGGCGTCGCTCAGCTCCGACAGGGCGCCGGCGTCGCGCTTGACGATCTCGACATCGGGGCCGAACACGTCGCGCTCGAGTGCGTCGGGCTGCTGGCGGGCTTCGGGGTAAAGAACGGTGACGGGCATGGCGCTTTTCCTCGGTTGCGGCCTGTTCAGTCGGCGACGACCCTGACCGGCTGGCGCGCCGCGGCCGAGCGCACGATCGCCTCGAACACGGCGACCCCGTGGAGGATCTGGTCGGGCGGGATCGGGTAGGGCGCGCCGCCCTCGATCGCCGCGGCAAAGGCCTCGAGTTCGGCGAGCAGCGTGTTGACGCCGCGGTTCTCGACGATCTCGGGCGGCAGGGCGACATGGCGCCCGGCGGGCGGCGCCGACGGCGTCGGGGTGAAGTGGAAATCGAGGTTGGGGGTCAGCAATTCGCCGCACCCCTTGCTGCCGAACACCGCGAGGCGGTAGCCGACCGTGGTGACGAGCGAGCAGACCAGCGT
>Ga0209581_1001511_pt1 | contig 26696 bp, 20 predicted proteins | sample Coa_R2_FD_187160 | JGI IMG/M metagenome (GOLD analysis project Ga0209581, IMG submission 187160) | Surface soil microbial communities from Centralia Pennsylvania, which are recovering from an underground coalmine fire - Coalmine... | ecosystem: Environmental > Terrestrial > Soil > Unclassified ...
GTGGACATTGCTCTGGCGATCCGTGTCTTGCCCAACGAGACCGACCGGGGCAAGGATCTGGGCCTGATCTCGGCGGCGATTTTCCTGCCCCTCATCGCCAGCCCGCTCATTGGCGCGCTGATCCTCACCACCGTTCAGAGCTTTGCCGTCCTCTTTGGGGTGGCAGCCGCTTCAAGTGTGCTCGCGGCAGCGTGCATGCTTCCTCTGCGAGCCGTGCGATAAGCAGGGATGGAAAGCAAAAAAAGGAGATGGTTCCATGAGATTTCGCGATAGTTATGCCGGGTTTCAACGCCTGGTCCTCCCCAATGGCGTAACGCTCTTATGTTCAGGAGCGACCACAGGTGTCATGGTTCTACTTCTGGCGGGGAGAAGAGGGTCTTTTCTGCTTGCTGTAACTTTATTCTGGCTGGTTCGTTGTAGTAAATATCTCGTCAGCGTACGAGCCCCTAAACCTGTGGGGGGTGCTACTTCTGCTTGTAGAGCAGTTGCACGCATATAACAACACAGTATTCGAGAGATTTTGCTGATGCTCAGCAACTCCATGAGGAGGTTCCGATGAGTCAATCTATAGCCAAGAGGTGGTCAGGTGGAATGGAACTTTGGAGCTGGTTACGAGGCGATGCGCCGCAGCATCCCTTCATTACAAGTCCTCGCTTACGTATCTTTCTCGTTTCTTTCACAATGCTTTTCTTTGAACTCCTCTGCATTCGCTGGATTCCATCCTACGTGCGCTTTCTGAGCTACTTTACTAACTTTGTGCTGATGGCCTCGTTTCTGGGCATTGGTCTTGGCATGCTCTCCGCCCGACGCAAACGTTTCTGGTACCCGCCTTTTCCGGTTCTGGTGCTGGCGCTTACCATCATCGTTGCATTGAACAAATTTGATTTACGCATCAGCTCAACTCAGGTGCTCTACTATGGTGCAGGTGAGGCGCAAAGCGTGCAGGCAGAAAATTTTATCGTCCTACCGATTATTTTTGGCCTGGTTACGCTCTGCTTTATTCCCCTGGCCCGCTCTTTCGGCCAGCTATTTAGCCAGACGAAACCGCTCACGGCCTATACGTACGACATTATAGGCAGTCTGGCAGGCATCGCCACATTTTCCATCATGTCGTTTTTCACTCTCCCGCCGGCCCTCTGGTTCATCGTGCTGGGGCTCCTGATCCTCCTGCTGGAGAGCAGGCAGTGGGTGATTGGTGCCGCGGCAGTGCTGGCTGCGAGCCTGGTTGTCGTCTGGCAGTTGCAGCAAGGGGCCTACTGGTCGCCATATTACAAAATTTTGCTCCATCCCGCGACCCCAACGGGCTATATTATCGATGTCAATAATGCCGGCGGCCACCAGGCAATGGTTCCCTGGCAGTATAAAGAGCCTTTTTATCGCCGCGTCTACGAGATTTTTCCCGGCCACACGTTCCATAAGGCCCTGATCCTGGGCGCGGGCAGCGGCTCCGATGTGGCAACGGCGCTGCATTACGGCGTGGACTCGATCACTGCGGTAGAGATCGATCCCACCATCCAGAAGCTGGGCGCGCAGCTCAACCCCGATCACGCGTACCAGGACCCGCGCGTGAAAGTCGTCATCAACGACGGTCGCTCTTTTTTGCAGAACGACACGAATCATTATGACCTGATCATCTTTGCCTTGCCTGATTCGCTGACCCTGACTTCGGGCAATACAAGCCTGCGCCTGGAGAGCTTTCTGTTGACGCAGGAGTCGATCTCCGCCGCTCGGGCTCGCCTGACCAGCAATGGTATCGTAGTGCTTTACAACTACTATCGCGAAACCTGGCTGGTAGATAAACTGGCGGGGATGGCGGGACGGGCCTTCAATCAGGACCCGCTGGTTTCGACCTACGGCGGATGGGGACGCGCCGCTGTGATTATGGCAGGGCCACGGCTGGCGTCGCTCCCCCCGGGCGCATTCGGGACCTACCACGAAAATCCCCCTCCCGACAATAAGACGCTGCGCGTCATCGGCGAGGGCTATTATCCTGTAAGCGGGCGCACACCGGCCACCGACGACTGGCCGTTCCTTTACCTGCAACAGCAAAGCTTCCCGTTGATTTATATTGAAGGGCTGCTCATGGTCCTGGTCTTCGCATTAGGTGGCACCCTGACGTTCGCTCCGAGAAAAGTGCTGCGGCGCTTCGACTGGCACATGTTCTTCCTGGGCGTCGCCTTCATGCTGCTGGAAGTGAAAAGCCTGACCACCTTCGCGCTGCTGTTTGGTAGCACCTGGCTGGTCAATTCGCTGGTCTTCTTCGCCATCCTGAGTAGCGTGCTGCTGGCGATAGTGGTAAACCGGTGGTTGCAGATCAGGCGCATCTGGATCTTCTACCTCCTCCTGTTTGGCGTCCTCTTGCTCAATCTCTTCTTGCCGCCAGAGGCGCTGTTGCTGAGCAATCCGGTGCTGCGCTACGTGCTGGCGAGCGTGCTGGCCTTCACGCCGGTCTTTCTGGCAAACATCGTCTTCACCAATTCCTTCAGGGATTCTGAGGCTGCGGATATCGCCTTTGCCTCCAACCTCATCGGCATTATGATTGGCGGGGGACTCGAATACTTTAGCATGCTCGTCGGCTATCGTATGCTGCTCATTCCCGTGATTATCTTTTATGCCTGCGCGATGCTGCTGCGCATGCGTCGGCAAGTGGGAACAGCAACAGAAGAAGCGGCAGGGGCTTCAGAGCCCTCACTGGTACCGTGAACCTCGGCGGCCTGGTTTAGCAGATAGACTATCCGGTCCGCCACTTCACCAGGCATGTGGGTGACGACAGAGTTTTATCATAAAAATGCTTCACCGGAAGTATCGCCAGTGAAGCATTTTTATGATATGCGCAGATTTACACCAGAGTGATGGTAGCAGTAGCCGAGGAGGCGCCTTTACTATCGCTGGCCGTGAGCTGCAAGCTATAGGTCCCTTTCGGGAGGAAAGATACGTCAGTGAAACTGAAAGCGTGAGCATCCGTCTTCCCTGCTCCCAGGCTCACCTGCACCGAAAAGCTTGCCGTCTGACCGTTGGGCGCTGTCAACGCAAACGTCTCCTTGACGGTGAGGCTAGCTTTTGTGTTATTCTTGACGGAATAGCTGACATTGACGGTGTTACCAACAGCAGCCTGGTCAGGATTTGCTCCATTTGACGTCAGGGAAGCTGCAACGGTAAGATCGGGATTTTGATTGCCGACGGCGGAGGAGGCAAAGGCCGTAGAAACGGTCGCCATACTCATAATCATGAGCGCAATCACAACAACAAACCATTTGAGATGGGACGCCTTGAACATGAAATCTCCTTTCATGACCGCAAAAGCGGTAGTAGAAAAATATCGCCGCACATAACCTTGCCCCCTCCAGGCTGTGCCACCACCTTACTTCTGGCGGTGTAATAAATGGATGAGCACGAATTAAACTACAAATGGAATTGCAGAGTTTTATTCTTTTCACAATTCGATTTGCAATTTGCTTACCAACGCTCTTTTACGAAGGTAGTGTATAATAAGTGCTCATTAAGTAATACGCGTACAGGTTACAGATGATGGCGGGATAGAATTTCATGCTACTTATATTATGTAAACAGAGGTGATGATATTTTACTGGTGGGGCAGGCAGAGGTGGCAAGTACAGAAGAGGTGCAATAAAAACCCATCAGAGGGAGAGGGTCCAGGGAAAAGTACGCTGGACCCATGCAGGGAAGAGAGAGTATCGCGGATGGCAAGCGCCTTATCCAGCCTCCGCCTCCATCTCTTCCACGACCTCATTGACCACAAGCGGATCTCGAATCTCGATTGCCAGTTTGCCATCAGCCGCGCTCACATGCACTTCTCCATTTTCGGGAATATCCGCCAGCAGGATGCGCAGGCTCAGGGGCACCGTCAGCAAGCGTTCGATCACACGGCGCAGAGGACGCGCGCCCTGCGTCTGGCTGAAGCCTTCCTTGCACAATAGCTCAATGGCGCTTTCCTCGGTATGCAGAGTCAGGCCCTGTTCCCGCAGGCGTACCGCGAGTTCGTTCATCTGCAAGCGCGTGATGGCCCGGGCCTGATCCTGGTCTAACGGATGGAAGATCACCACCTCGTCAATGCGGTTGAGGAATTCCGGGCGGAAGGTCTGGCGCAGGCGTTCCATCAGGCGCTCACGCTGCATCTCCTCAGCCGTTCCCTTGATACTGGCGCGGAAGCCGCTGGGCATTGAACGCCCGAGCATATCGGTTCCCACATTTGAGGTCATGATCCAGATGGCGTGCTGGGCATCGACGGTATGCCCCTGAGCGTCGGTCAGGCGACCCGCGTCGAACACTTGCAAGAAGAGATCGAAGACCTCGGGATGGGCCTTTTCCAGCTCGTCCAGCAGCACGACGCAGTGCGGTCGCCGACGCAATTTGCCGGTGAGCTGCCCTTCCTGATCGTAGCCGACATAGCCTGGGGGCGCGCCCACCATCCGCGAGACGGCATGCTTCTCCATGTACTCTGACATGTCAATGCGAATCAGGTGCTCATCGGAACCAAAGACCTCCGCGGCTAAAGCGCGGGCGAGCTCGGTTTTGCCGACTCCGGTTGGTCCCAGGAACATAAAAACGCCCACGGGACGGCTGCGCGGCTTCAGGCCCGCGCGGGCCACCTGGATGGCCTGCGCAACGCGCGTAATCGCCTCGTCCTGTCCGATGACGCGAGCTTTCAAGCGGCTATCCAGCGTCAGCAAGCGGTCACGCTCCTCACGACCGGGGGCGCGCACGGGAATGCCGGTGCGATGCGAAATCACTTCCGCAATCATGGGGGCAGTAATAATGGGCGATGTACCTATCTCGTTGCGATCATGCTGCTCCTGCGACTCGTGTTCAATCGAGAAGACGCGCGCCTGCGAGCAGGCTTCATCCAGCACGCTGCACGCCTTATCAGGCAGACGCAGGTTGGGCAGGTATTGCACCGAGAGATGGACGGATGCCTGCAAGGCTTCGTCGGTGATAGTCGCGTGGTGATGCTGCTCGTAAAGGCTGCGCATCCCCTCCAGGATCTTCAATGCCTCTTCAGGAGACGGCTCCTCGATCATTACGGGACGCAGGCGGCGCTCCATCGCGGCATCTTTCTCGATGGTGCGATACTCCTGGGGAGTGGTAGCGCCAATACAACGCAGGCGGCCACCCGCCAGCGCGGGCTTGAGGATGCCTGCCGCGTCAATGCTGCCATCGGCGGCGCGACCTGTTCCGATGAGCAGGTGCATTTCATCAATGAACAGGATGATATTGCCGCTGTTTTCGGCCTCTTCCAAAACCTTGAGGAGGCGCTCCTCAAATTCACCGCGGTACTTCGTGCCTGCCACCAGCGAGCTGGCGGATAGCTCGATCAAGCGTTTGTCCCGCAGCTCTGGCGGAACTTTGCCTTCGACAATGCGTTGCGCCAGCCCACCCACAATGGTTGTTTTGCCAACACCAGAGTCGCCTATAAGGATGGGATTATTGCGATCCTTGAGCATCAGGGTCTGCATCAGGAGGCGAATCTCTTTTTCACGTCCGATCAGGGGAGTCAACTGGCCGCTGCTGGCCTGTCTGGTCAGGTCGCGCCCTAGCTTCTCCAGCACCGAATTTCCGCCCTTCATCGCTCCATCGGGACCGATTGCCCCGGGCAGTTCTTCGGGCAGCACCTCAGGATTGGCGCTGGCGGAGGGCACCAGCTCGATCAGCGAATGAGCGTTACTCGCCATAATCAGATCGATCAACTGCACCGAGTTGATGCCGAGCTTTTCCAGCAACTCGTGCGTGACGCCGTCGCTTTCACTTAAAACGGCCTGGGCAATCGCGCGCTCATCCACGGCAGCCGAGCCAGCATTCATGGCGTTGCGCTCTGCCGTTTGCAAAATTTCTTTGCAGCGCCTGGTTGGTAAAATGGGAGTATCGCTCGTGGCCTTGCCGGAGCCCAGGGCCAGACGGATCACGTCGCGCACCTGCTTAGGCGAAAAGCCCAGGCTGCGCAGCGCGTCTTGCGTGCAGCCGCCATCCAATTTCGTCAGGGCGATGAACAGGTGCGGCGTTCCCAGGTAATCCTTGTGCATCTGCTTGGCCTCGCCAAGCGCGATCTCCAGCACCGCACGTAGAAAACGGCGGTCGGGCGCATTGCCGGCGGTCAGGAAGGAGGGCATCAGATGGGTATCATCAAAGGGATCAAAGTGAGGCTCGACGGGCCGCTCTTTGGTCGAGAGGGAGCTGACGATCAGGCGCTGAGTCGGGTCCCCGTAGAGCACAAAAGACATCCACGAGGAGTCGTCCGCGTAATGTTGCGCCATCATCACACGCGTCCGCCGGACCGCCTCGCCCAGCGTCACGCCATCGGCAATATCCTGATAGAAAAGCGCCGCGAACTCGCGCGCGCGCTGGAAATTAATCGGCCAGCGCATCGTCAAGACGGCTCCGGCTCCGGCTCCCATCAAGCTGCCGACCAGTTGCTCTATCGCCTCATCGCGTTCTTGCTGGCTCGGAGGGCTTCCGCCGCGACTCTGTGTGCGCTCGTCATCGTGGAAGCTGAGGAATACCAGGGGACGCCTGGGCAACGTACGGAAGAGCTGCTCAAAGGTATCCTCATCTAAACGAGAGTTACCGGCCAGGGCCAGTTGCGGTTTCTCGCCCCCGTTCGCCAGCGGCAACGAACCGGCGTAGTGCAACACATGGAGCGGCTCGGCACTGATCCGCATGCGTATCTCTAGCTGATTGGCCTGCTGACGGTAGAGGATCGAGCGGCCTATCGTTTCCGGCAAACTGGTGCAGAGCGCAACCACCTCTTCTTCCGCGCTCGGGCGCTCCCCCGTGGGATTGACGAGAAAGAGCACAGACAGTCCCTGCATATCGCGCTTCCCTAGCTTACGCATCGCTCGGTCGGAAAGAGTGTTATATGACCCAAGATCCCGGCTCCCCTGGACAAGCCGACCGACGCTGATTGACTGGCAGAGGAAGCGTCCGGGCTTGGTCATATTATCGAACATCAGCTCCCAGGGGATCTCGGGCGTGTTTGTGCTGATGATCAGAGGGATATCGAGACGCCGCAACAGATCTTGTAGAGGCATTGGCAGGACCGACTCAAAAAGGAAGCGTCCTAGCGTCAACGACGCATCATTCACCGCGCTCAGCTTCATCGTCTGGCGCCTGACATCTGACAGCGCCATCATCTGCATAGATTGCATAGCGGATTGCATCGCGCGGCGCAGCCGTTCACGAATCTCAACGGTGAGATCGGTATTGTACTCCTGGCCTGCCTGGCCGTCGGGAAGATCAAAGCGAAATTGATAGTGCGTATCGGTCCGAATAATATTTAGCAGCGCTGGTTGTTCCATGGATATTTCTTTTCTACAATCTTCCCGCTATATCATGAAAAACCTTTCTGAAGCCTCCCCACGCCTTTAAGCAGAGAGAGAAAAGAAAGGTGCAACAAAAATCAGGATACCCAACAGCAAAAGCTGTATACGACGCAAGTATACGAGGGAAAACACACAGGTGTCAATAGCCCGGGTTACTATGTTTTAATCTATTCCTTATTATGCCTTATTATATCAACAAGTTTCTCATCTGGAAAGCTGCGGATAGCAATTATTGCCCGTCTGACTTGCCTGATGGCCTGGTAAGGCAAATGATAAATCCGTGCCACTCATGGTACCATTAAAGTGCAGGCCGGACGTGCCAAGCGCGGCGCAATTGCCAGGCGTCGGCAGGATGGTCAGATCGAGCGTAGGAAAGGTACTCGCCTGACGCTGGATGAGCAGGGAATAGGGGGCATGGCTCATTGGTGGTACATACCAGGAGAGCGTTACCGTCATGGTACAGTTTTTGGGTATCACCACCCAGCCGCCAAACATAGCGCGCCCTGGTTCATCGCTGGCAAAATTCGTTGGCGGCCCCACCCGGTCCAACGGATGCCACTTTTGCGCGTACGGATCGTTTAACATCGGCGTCGCGGCCCCCGCATCGGTGACGGCGGACGAGCAGAGGAGATCGCCGTTCTGATAGATGTCGTTCTGTGGGCATACCTGGTAGCCTGCCCCACAGAACGGTATCCCTGAATCAAAGCCATCGCCCCAGAGAAATTGGCTGCCCGGCGGCACGTACACACGCACGTAATCACGATAGGTATCGAGCCCATAAACCGGGCCGATCTGGTTATAGATCAGGCGCATTTGCAGCACATGGAGCGCGCCGCCATCGGCATTGAGGGTCACAACGTCATGCAGCAGCGTCTGGACAAACTGCGAAGCCTTATTCGCGCTCAGATTCGCCTGCACCACATAAAGCCCATCATGGGTGGTCGAACGATCCATCATGCCCGCAGCGCCAAAGCGAGCCAGCAGCCCCTCTATTTGCGCATTGGTAACGTAGACCTGCAAATCTCTGGTTTTGAGCGCGTGCAGCATGGTATGGGCAATAGCGATCAACTCATCGGGGGGAGCGTGGCGCACATGATCCTGGAGGACGCGCGAGAGCCTGGCTGTAAAGAGTTTACGCGCGAGGATCGGCGCGTCCGGCCCATTCACATGCTCGACGATCTCCTCCTTACGAATGCCCTGGTTGTCCAGTTGATAATAATGGAGCCGATCCTCCATATTTTGCGCGGTGATGGTTTCATGATACTCAGGAATGGTAATCGGTCCGGTAATTTGCAGGACGCGTGTAATCAGAAAGGGGGAGAAGACTATCACGCCATCCACATCATGCCCAAACTCGTACTTATAAGTGGCGATGGCGATGCGCGCGGAAGTGGGGAAATCGGCGGACAGGTTGGAGTCGCGCAGCCCCCAGTTGGGAATAGGCCACCAAGAGCGATAGGGCTGCGGCGCCAGTTGCCCATTCGCGGGACTATTCGGATTCAGCTCTTCGTACGGGCCAATATTCTTCAAAGCAAATGGGGCGATACGACCGCCATTAATTAATAGCTCGCCAAACTGACCGGTAAACCCGCCTGTGGGGCGCAACTCCGCTCGATCCATCGTCTGTACAAGAAATGTGCGCGGCTCCCCCACCCCGAGAATCCAGCCCAGCGCATTGAGCAACTGCCGCCCCTGGCTGATATCAAGCTGCGCCTGCGGAATAAGCTGGAGCAGTTCCGTCAATTGCTGGCGCTGTGCGTCGCTAATGGGAAGCGCGTCAGGTGAGAGCTGGCGCGACTGCACCTGGATATCGCTGAGATAGGGCATCAGCCGGTCAATACTGCCCCCGATCTGTTCAAGCATGGCGGGCGTCACAAGCGGCTTCTGGGTATTGGTGAGTAGAGGACCGCGAAACGTCGGGGCCAGCGTCATTGCGGTCTGCGTCAGCTCCTGCCCAATGTTGGCGACATCCACTCCGATCTCGCTCAAGGCATAGGCCGATGTAACCTGCGATGCCCAGGCTCTCCCGGCCACACCTACCACCAGATCTCGCGTCAGCATCCCATGCAACTGCTCGAAATCGTCGTGGGCGGCCACAAACTCCTGCTGTGCCCGGCGCAATTTGTTGACGTCCAGAAAGCCCGTCAGGTGCGTCCCCGGGCCAAGAAAAATACTCTTGACGTTGAGTAAATGCTCTACGCCGTTATGGGCGCGACTGTACATCATATACAGGTTGAGACCATCGCCCAGGACGGCGAGGAAAGGCGAGAGCAAGATCAAGAGCATCCCAATCAGGAGTAGTTTTCTGGGGGTATAAGGTTTTGTCGAGAGATAGTGGATAATCGTGCCAATTGCCGTGCGTTTACGTTCTATACGTGTTTGCTGGGCTGGAATATGAGGCACGGTCTCAAGTTGATCAATAGTTTTTCTATCCGGCTCCGTTTCCCGTAACGCATCTCCAGGAGCGGTATCAGCCAGGGAGATATCAATGGGGTGAGTATCTTCAAGGGTAATCGCGGATTGAGGAATGGTGTCGGCATCCGTTACATCTCGCGCCTCGGCTGGCGTCAGTTTGCTTATTGCCTCATTCTGAACAGTATCGGCAGTCGCTATATCTATTGGTTCCGCTGGCTCACTTATGGCCTGATCAGGAAGCGTATCAACGCTGGCTATATCTATTGTATTAGCGGCTTCGCTATGAGCCGTATCAACGCTGGCTATATCTATCGATGCTGTGGGGGCGATTACTGTCTCGCTCCGAACTGTATCAAGGGCAGCGATCTCGGCCCATATGGCTGCTTCGTAAGCTTTGGCCTCGCGGTCCCGAGCATCAATGGGAGAAAGCTCCTGGCCCATTTCCCCATCAACAGCGGCATTCGTGACAGACGTTTTCTTTTTCTCGACATGTGTATCAGTCAGAACAGGCGTTTTGAAGAGCCTCTTCCTCTTAGAGGCACCGGACATAGGCTTCCTCCGCTGGCGATGTAGAGAAATGTGTACGTATTGTTAGAATTAATTATTAACCACCCCAATACATCCGCTCTATATCAAGACGTTTGGCGCTGCCAAACGTTTCTTTCTTCTTCCATCATACAGCAAAGCCATATTCTTCCCGTTCACTTTTACCAGGTTTCACTGTTTCGCGAGACGACAACATATTGGGAGAGACGGCCAAACGAGCAAAACATACCATATTATATTGAAAATGAATTTCTTTTATGGGGATTATCAGCGTTATGTTGACTTTTTTGTGACTTTAATGTATAAAAATATTAATGAGCTTTTAACCGCATGATTCAGGCTTCAGGTGACGCTCCACAATAGTTGGTCTTTGATACCAACTATTCTTTAAGCTATTTTGTGTTGCCTAACCCTTTCAGCAGTGTTATTAAGTATCAGGGAATTTTACCCTAAAAGGTCCTTGAGCTTAATTTGCAGGAGGAATAAAAGTTGAGCATACCTGTAGACATCGTCTCTCTGCGCTTATTTATTCGGTTACTCATAGGATGTATTTTGCTTAGTACTGCAATAGCGAAACTTGCGCATTTACGCCGTTTCCGTCGTGGAATACAAGACTATCAGATTATTCCCCCTTTCTTAGAGAAAAAACTGGGGCTTTCAACTCTGCTCACTTGCAGCATTCCCATTGTGGAGCTTTTTACAGCTTTGGGGCTAATCAGTGGTGTCTTCCTTCTGCCTGCTATAGTAATCGCTATTTGCCTCTTTCTCAGTTTCAGTGCAGCACTCGCCCTCAACCTTGCGCGTGGCCGACGCGATCTTTCCTGTCATTGCGAGGGAGTGTTGGGCAACCATTATATCTCCTGGTGGCATGTTAGGAGAAATGGGCTTTTTCTGCTGGGTCTCTGTATTTTGTTTTTTACACCACAGGACCAGCTTACTTTAGAGTCGTTTATACAAAACCCAGCATTGCTCTCAAGAGCATTATTGACAACGATCCTGCCGGTTATGCTGTTTATAGGCATCTTGTTAATAATGCTTTTGCTCGTTAATTCTGCCCGTGTTCTTTGGAGTACTGATCATTAGTACGCCAGGATCAAGAAAGGAGGTACTCTGCTATTCCTACACTCTGGATTGTAAGTACAGTTGCTCAATGGATTTTGCTGCTTTTTGAGACCGTATTGTTACTTTTGTTGCTGCGCGCCCTGGGCGAATTACGTCAGCATATGGCCTCTTCAGGGACGGGTCAGTCTCGCTTTTTTGCGGATCGCGGGCTTCCACTCGAAAGTCAGGCGCCAATGTTTGTGGCTCTTGATCACGAAGATCGTCCCGTCAGGTTAGAAGACACGCAAGGCCGGCGACGCGTGTTGGCCTTTGTCTCTCCAGGGTGTCCTGCCTGCGAAACGACGATTGACGCTTTAAATGACTTTCTCAGAGAGCAAAAATCTGTTGCTGTGTTCGTCATAGGCGGCACAGACAAAAAGGCTAATCGGGCCTATGCGGCTGAACGTAAGGCTGAGATGCCTATTTTGACGCCAGATGCGAAGCTTGCAAGGGAGGTCTACCTTATTCAAGGAATACCCTTCGTCTATATTCTAGATGAAAAAGGCGTGATTAAGGCCAAAGGCATCGTCAACGCACTGGAACACCTTCATCAGTTGTTGAGCGAAGCAGAAATACCAACTCTGGCTTAGCCTACACTATTAAATGCGTTTGATTATTATGAAGTCAAGGAGGACCTATCTCATGAGAAACATATTGCATGATAGCGAAACAGCACGCTCACGACGCAGCCTCTTTAAATGGATGAAGCAGGTTGCAGCAGGAACCTCTCTAGCGGCAGTCGGTCTTGGGCTGGCAAACGCGAAAACAGCTCTGGCGAATCCAAACTGCACTCCTTGTAGCGGGTGCCAGGTGGTAAGTTGTCAAGTTAGTGGTACCTGTAGAGCACATGATCCTAATACCCCTATTCTCGTTACTTATCAGACACTTAGTGGCTGTGTACCTCCTGGATGTACAATGTCGTCGAATCTTTTTGAATGTAATAGTAGTTGCGCATGCTTCGTATAAGCATAATTTAAAATTAGTAGGCTAGCCCTAACAGGTTAGCCTATCTAATTCAAAGGACACAAGTCTATGCTCAGTTATGGAACAGTATGGGGGATTCTCTTATAATGGGAATAACTGAGTATTTTTATTATTTATTGAATTGATTTGGACGACCTGGTTAATACAAAGGTGGGATATATGAGAAAACATAGCTATCGACTCCCTTTCTTGCTCTGGTGTTTTTTCTTGTTGTGGCTGACGGCTTGTTCTGGCGTTTCTTCCGCCACCCCTACCCCGACTCTCACGCCTGATACTGCCACAAGTACGCCCGCACCATTACAAGGTGCTGCTGCGACTGCAACCTGCGATGAAGCGGTGCAACGAATTCAGCACAACGAGATTGGTCTGGTCCAGATTTATCGGCAGAAAACTCCTATTGCCTATGTTCCAAATAGTGCCAATAGTGTGGTCGATATCATTATTTATCCGCGTTCTGCACACACGGATAATCCGGCAGAGCCTTACAATCCATTTCTACAGGTAAATGTGTATCCTATTGACTATCCAGACAAGGTGTGCTACCCACGCCTGATAGATGCTGTCAAACAGATCAACGCGCATCTTGCAAAAGATCAGCAAGTACAACTTGATATGCTCTTTACCGTCGGCTAAGCTCTATTTGTACTACTAAAGTATATTCTTTACTACTCGTGTCTGTCAGTTTGCTTCGGTAAAGTTGTATTGGCATTTTTGCGGATCAAGCATATTAATATCTTTTATCCAGCTTTTGCGCTAAAAGCTGGATTTTAGCGCATATTCGTTGTATAATACTAACTTAGTAATATTTGCCATCCCTTTGAAGAGGTTCGGGCAGCTTTACTAATACAAGAGGTGGGATCTATGAGCAAACGCAACTACCTGCTTCCTTTCATGCTCTGGTGTTTTTTCCTGCTGGGACTGACGGCTTGTTCTGGCGTTTTCTCCGCCACTCCCACGCCACCTCCCATGCCCGATACTGTTGTCAGCACTCCCGCACCGCTCCAGGGAGCACTCCCGACTGCAACCTGTGACGAAGCAGTGCAGCGAATTCTACACAATGAGATCGGTCTGGTCGAAATTTATCAGACGAAAATGACTCCTCAATATGTTCCAAATGGTCCAAGTAGCGTGGTATCAGATATTTTTATTTATCCGCGCTCCAGCCGCACCAATGACCCGGCAGAGCCTTATAATCCCTTTCAAACGGTGAGCATATCCCCTCTTAAGTTTGCAGATCAGGTGTGCTATCCGCGTGTGGTGGATGCGGTTAAGCAGGTCAACACCCATCTTGCAAAAGATCAACAAGTACAACTTCACTGGAAGTTTACCGTCAATTAAGTTCTATCCGTGTTGCTAAAGCAATTAACGGACTTTAGTGGAAGATTTCCTTATCAGACAGTACACTGAAAGAGTAATATTATGATTTCACAAATATTTCTTTCTCTCTGGCGCAGGCGAAGCCAGAGCATCTTCGCCAGTGGAGGTTTTCTGGTGGCAGCCTGCGCTCTGATCTTGCTCAGCGCTACCACACAAACAACGACCCTGCGTGCCAATCAGCTCATTGCGCAGAACTGGCGTCCGAGCTATGATCTGGTAGTGCTTCCATCTGGCGCACAATTTGCTCAGGGACAGGCCGTTCCCGCCGATACTTTAGAAGGGTATAATGGCGGCATCAGTTTACGCCAGTATGCACAGGTGCAGCAGACGCCGGGCGTGGAGGTGGCCGCTCCGATTGCTTTTATTGGCTATGTGCAGCTTCCTCCTCCAACAATTGAGTTCGCATCTGGTTCGCTCACGCCAGGCTATTATAAAGTCAATTGGACACTGACCGCCTTCAACGGCCAGCGCCAGATCGTCGAACGCCAGGTCAGTTTTATGTATGGTGTGCTCAGCGATTGTGGCAAGCCACACGCATTTGATTCGCTGCGTCAGCAGCACATCCTCATCGAAAGCTGCGGCCTCGCTCCTGACGCTCAAAGCAGCGGTTTCTTAGCAGGTTCAATCGATACAGGGACCTTTCTGCTGGCAGCAATCGATCCGGTTGCGGAAAATCAATTGCTGCACCTGGATCAAGGTCTGGTGCAGGGACGCCTGCTCAGCCCGCAAGATAAGCTCACGGCAGCTCCTCCACCCCCAATCCCCACCGCCGGCGGCAATCCTCCAGGCTACGAAATTCCTTTGCTTTTTCATCAAAACTTACCAGGGCAGATCTCTCTGCACGCCACGTTTAGCCACGTAACGGACCAGCAACCCACGCCGCAAGATATCGAAGCTCACGGCGGCTTCAACTACCTGGACCATTTGCCAGGGCAGCAGGTGCTTTTTGATGGCTCTGTGCCGCTCGTTCAGAATGATCCGCAACGTTTCTCTAATGCCACTCTGTCCTGGAATGGTCAGACGTGGCAGCCGATCAGCGCGCAAAGCTATGGGGTCGTAGGAAACGCTATGCGCTTTCTATATACGCCTTCCGGTCTCACCTATCAACAGATGATCGGGCCTGATGGCAAGCCGGCGTATGGGCTGGTCGCCAGCGATGTCCAGAAGCCTGGCGCGGTTTTGGACCCGCGTACACTGACCGGACAAGAAGATGATCCAGCCACAGATCAGGGACCCGAGCCATTTTTCCGCACCCTGCATCCACTGCTCACAAGTCAGCCGAACGCGACTTATTTTGCCAGGCCTGTAGGCCAGTTTGTTGGCGAGCAGCTCAACGCGCAGTTCAGCAACGAGCTAAACTGGCTGCCTGAGTCCACCTATGCCGCTCCCCCCGTTACTTTACAATATGATGCACAGGGGCGCCCGGTCTCTCCTACCACGATTCTTCCCACCACCAATCCGGCAGGCATGACCTTGCAGCCCCCGCTGGCACTTACCACCCTCGCCGCCGCAACGCAGTTGAAGGGAGATCAGTTGATCAGCGTGATTCGCGTGCGCGTCTCGGGAGTGAATGGCGCCAACGATGCAAGCTGGAAGCGCATTCAGCAGGTAGCCCAGTCAATCGAGCGCAATACGGGCCTGCATGCCCTGGTGACGCTGGGATCTTCTCCGGCTCCCACGCTGGTCTATGTGCCGGGTCTTCAGCCAGGGCAGCATGGTTCAACGCGCGCGATTGATCCGCTGGGCTGGGTGCGGGAACGCTGGATCGCCATTGGCGTTTCGCTGCTCTATCTGGGACAGGTGGGACAGCTACAACTCTTGCTGCTAGGGGCGCTGCTGACCGTATGTCTGGGCTATCTGATGGTGACGCTTTCTTCCTTGTTGACGTCGCAGCGCCGCGAACTGGCTATCTTGAGCGCGCTCGGCTGGCGACCCTGGCAACCGACACGTCTCTTTCTGGGGCAGGTGACGGCGCTCGCGCTTGGAGGCGGATTAGGAGGGATGGGCATCGCCCTGCTCGTCAGCTTACTGATTGGGGTCAGCCCCTCCTGGCCGGTGCTGCTATTGACCTTGCCTGCGATATTGCTGCTGGCAACTCTGAGCGCGCTCTATCCACTCTGGCAGCTCAGGCGCGTGCGACCGGCTGAGATTTTGCGCGCGGGTACGGCGGTTGGGAAAAGTCGTACCTTTATCAGGCGTAGAATGCACGCGCTACTCTCCCCTCTTGCCCTGATGGCGTGGCAAAATCTGGCACGCAAACGCGGGCGCTCGCTGGTCGCCTTAGGCAGCTTCTTCCTCTCGGCGTTGCTGCTGATGGTAATGCTTGATGGCCTGCTGGCTTTTCGCGAGGCGCTGCAAGGCACGCTGCTGGGCAACTTTGTGCTGCTCCAGACGGCAGTACCTCAATTAGCTGGCGCCCTGTTCGCGTTGCTGCTCACGTTCTCAAGCGTTGCCAATCTGCTGCTATTGCAGGTGCGTGAACGATGGCATGAAATCGGGCTGCTCCAGGCGCTCGGCTGGCGTCCGGCCTTCATTTATCGCCTGCTGGTACAGGAGGGCCTCACGCTCGCCATTGCCGGCACCATTCCAGGGGTGCTGGTGGCAGGCGGTATCCTCTACTGGCTGCACAGCGCCCAGAGCAACGTCGCGCTACCATTGGTAGCTACCGGTACAATTCTGCTCATGGCCCTGGTAGCCGTGCTGGGCACCTTCCCCGCGTTACGTGCTGTCAATCGAGTACACCTGGTCGAGGTGATGCGAGCGGAGTGAGCCGCATTATAAGAGCGACACGACAGCGATAAAAAATGGAAAGAGGAAAAAGCTGTGGAGAAAATGCAGCAACAGCAGGAAACGATGCCACCACAGGATCAGGTGTTACTACATGTTACCCATGTTGAGAAGTCATACGCCATCCCTGACGGCACACTAACCATATTACGAGACATCAATGTGCAGGTTCAGCGCGGGGAATTTGTCGCGATCACGGGTCCTTCGGGATCGGGTAAAACGACGCTGCTTGCTTTACTGGGAGGGCTGGATGTGCCTGACGCGGGCGAAATCTGGCTCGATGGCATCGCGGTTCACCAGCTCCGGGGAGCCGCAGCAGCCGATTTTCGCCGCCAGAAAGTGGGCTTTGTCTTTCAACTCTTTTACCTCCTGCCCACGATGACGGCCCTGGAGAATGTGATGGCGCCTTTGCTGCCTTACCGGCGACAACTGGATTTCGATTTGAAGCAGCGGGCACAGGAGTTGTTAGAGCGCGTTGGATTGGGCGGGCGGCTCAGTCACCCGCCAGCTCGCCTCTCCGGGGGAGAGCAGCAGCGGGTGGCAATAGCGCGCGCGCTGATCAATCAGCCAACGCTTTTGCTGGCCGATGAGCCAACAGGCAACCTGGACCCCTCCAACGGAGCGCAGGTGATGGAACTGCTGCGAGAACTGCAACGCACCGGCAAGCAGACGCTGATCATGGTCACGCACGATCCCGCGCTGGCGGCCTTAGCGGACCGCTGTATCCAGATCGGGGCAGGGCAACCGCAAGGGATTGCCCCTACCCATACATCTACCCATCCTATCGAACAGGGCGGGTCCCATTCGCATTGATTTTTTGGTGCGATGCGGTCTGCACGATGTTGGTAGGGACAATCTGCGGTTGCCCTGCCTGCCTGTGATGACCTAGCCCTACGCCAGGACGGATGGGTAGGGGCAATCCCTCGCGGTTGCCCTGCTCGGGCTCGTCGCCACGGCGGGCGGGGAGAGGATTACGTTCCAGGTTGCGCGTAGCAATCTCCTGAGCCGCTCGCCTTTGTTGCGCTATGAGCAGGGGCGAAGGAGGTATCACGCGTGAGGATGCTATCGAAATGCAGGCCGGTGGTGGCGAGCGAGGCGCAATCGCCGGGAGTTGGCAGGACGGTCAGGTCCAGTTCGGGGAAGGTTCCGGCCTGGCGTTGCACCAGCAAAGAATAGGGATCATGGCTCAGCGGCGGCACATACCAGGAGAGCGTGACCGTCATGGTGCAATTTTTGGGAATGACAACGTAACCGCCGAACATCGCACGTCCAGGTTCGTCGCTGACAACATTGGTGGGAGGGCCGATCTGATCAAGCGGATGGAACGCTCCCTGGTAAGGATCGTCGAGCATAGGAGCCGACGCGCCAGCATCATAGCCTCCCGGCGGGCACGCCAGTTCGCCATGAGGATAGATACCATTGGTTGGACAGGCCCCGTATGGCCCACCACACAACGGCTTGCCCGTATCAAAGCCATCCCCACTTAGCAACTTTGCCGTGGGCGGCACGTACACACGCAGATAATCGCGATAGGTATCCAGCCCGTAGACGGGTCCGAGCTGATTGTAGACGAGGCGCAATTGCAGCGTATGAGTCGCACCGCCGGCAGCGTCCAGGCTCACATCGTCATGCATAATGGTATGCACATACGTTGATGCCTTGCTGGCGCTGACATTCATCTGCACGACATAGAGGCCGTCGTGCGTCGTCGAACGATCCATCTGCCCCGCGTACCCCTTTTGTTGCAGGAAATCCTCTAGCTGGGGATCATTCACATAGACCTGTAAATCTCTGGTCGTTAAATCCTGTAACATCTGCTGACCAAGCGCGAGCAGTTCATCGGGCGGGGCATGGCGCACATGCTCGATCAGGGTACGAGCCACCGCCGAGGCAAACAACTTGCGCGCCTGCGCTGGATCTTCAACATGCTCGATCAGTTCCTCTTTCCGAATGCCTGCATTGTCCAGTTGATAATAATGGACGCGGGCTTCCAGGTTATCAGCGGTGATGGTCTCATTATACTGTGGAATTTGAATGGGACCGGTGACCTGCAAGACGCGCTCGATCAGCAAGGGAGTAAAGAGGATCACGCCATCCACATCGTGGCCTACCTCGCTTTTATATTGCTGGATGGCAAGCTGCGCCGACGTGGGGAAATCGGCAGAGAGATTCGAGTCCCGCAGCCCCCAGTTGGCAAAGGGCCACCAGGAACGGTAGAGTTGCGGGGCCAGGTGACCGAAGGTGGGGCTGTTAGCGGTATATTCAACAAAAGAGATATCGTGCAGCGAGAAAGGCGCGACTCGCCCATTGCTGATCTGCAATTCGCCGTACTGGCCGGTAAACCCGCCCGTTGCCCGCAGTTCGGCGCGATCCATTGTCTGCACCAGGAATGTACGCGGCTGACCCACGCCAAGCAACCACCCTAGCGAACTCAAGAAACTGTGGCCCTGGATCAAGGCATCTTTTATCTGTGGCAGCACCTGTATATACTGCTGCACCAGCGCGCGCTGATGGGTATCCAGGGGCAACACATTGAGAGAGAGCTGGGGAGCCAGGTTCTGGATATCATCCACATAGGGCAGGATTGTATCAATGGTTGTTCCGATCAGCGCCAGGTCGTCATCAGTAATGAGAGGCGTCTGGGTCGCGACCAGTAACGGGCTGCGCAGCCGGGGAGCCAGGGTTTGCGCGACGGTGACGAGCTGCTGACCGATAGTGGCAAGATCAATGCCAATCTGACTGGCGGCATGCGCCGTCGCCACCTGCGGGCGATATTGCGGTAGGAACTGGAGCAGTGCAGGCAGGACAGATGAATTATCGAGCAGAGAGCGCGTCTGCGCAAATTCCACGCGGGCCGCCGCAAACTCTTTCTGGGCAAGCTCCAGCTTCTTCGCATCCAGCATACTGGTGGATTGCGCGCCCGCGCCGCTGAAGATAGCTTTGACCGCGAGCAAGTGGTGCAGCCCGTTATCAGCATGCGTTCGCAAAGCGTTATAGGTCGCGTAGGCGCTGATCCCATAGCCCGTCGTCACCACCAGCGGCGCAACGATGCCAAACAACAAGAGCAGCAGAAGCACAAGCGATATCCCCCGTCGCTGCGCCATTGCTCGCATCTGCTTAGGCCAGAGCTTCACACCTGATACAAAGCGGCGAAGGCGCGAAGCAGGCTTGACCAGAACTGAAAGCGTACCCTTAGTGGGATCTGGCTGCCGCCCCTTGTCAGCAGATGTATCTTCTTTCTTCGCCTCCGGCTCAGTCGCCGCAACCTCATCTACAGCGGGCTGGACGGCTTCATCAACTGCGCCAGTTGCCTCTTGTACTTTCTCGCTGGCTACTGGCGTGGCTGGTGGCTTCTCCTCAATGGCAACGGAAGCTTCTCTATGTGAAGAGTTTGCCTCGCTGGTAACTGGCGGCTCCTCCTCGATTGCTGTGGAGGGTTCTAGAGATAATGACTCTTCTTCAGCGTTGGCGCTCACCTGTTCTTCTTCGACAACGGCAGGCGTATCGGGGGTATCAAAAACAAGTACATCTTTTGCGCCATCAGCATGATCTTCTGCTTGCACCGTTAGATGAGTAATAGCTGCTTCTTCATGCTCTGCCGTTTGCTCTATTGACTGGACAGAATCTATTTTTTCAAGTGGACCCGAAAGAGACATGAGCCACCTCTATAAAATATTTTAGCATAGAACTTCTTTAATAGCGTTACGTGATAGCATTACTATTGCGCGGCTATATCACTGTTATAACGCACGAAACGGCTTGTGCGTTTCATTGAAGCTGGAATGTGCGTCAGTTCCGAATATTCTTCGTCGTGAGTAATAGAAGTATACACCCAAAAAAAGGAGCGCTCATAATGAGTCCAGAGCTTGTCTGGAAAGTCAAAAAAGATACAAAGGTCAACCTCAAGGACTATGATCCCGGCTATACCAATAAAGGGACCGATCATGATGCGGCGCAGGCGGAACTAAATAAGCTGAGTGACGAACTGAGTGACCTGCAAGAAGCGTTGGCGGCGGCGCAGCATCAGAGCCTCCTGGTGATATTGCAGGGCATGGATACCAGCGGTAAGGATGGCACCATTCGCCATGTCCTCTCGCATGTGAATCCTCAGGGTTGCCAGGTTCATTCTTTCAAGGAGCCAACCCAGGAAGAGCTACAGCACGATTTCCTCTGGCGCATTCACAAGGTCACACCACCGCGAGGGGTGATGGGCATTTTCAATCGTTCGCACTACGAAGATGTGCTGATTGCGCGCGTTCATAATCTTGTGCCGCAGCAGGTCTGGAGCCGGCGCTATGACGAGATCAACAACTTTGAGCAGTTGCTCGCCAATAACGGCACCATCATCCTCAAATTTTTCCTCCACATCAGCTTTGATGAACAGGAGCAGCGTTTGCGGGCGCGCGAGCGGGACCCGGACAAAGCCTGGAAGGTCGCGCCCGGCGACTGGAAAGAGCGAGCCTACTGGCAAGATTACCAGGCCGCCTACGAGGATGCGCTCAGCAAATGCAGCACCGACGAGGCGCCCTGGTACATCGTGCCCGCGAACCACAAATGGTACAGGAATTTAGCCATCGCCCATACGCTTGTCGCTGTTATGCAGCAATACAAGAGCGAGTGGAAGAAAGAGTTAGAGGCGCGCGGCCAACAGGCTCTCGCCCAGCTCTATCAAATGAGGCAGCAGCAGCAACATCCATAACAGCGAGTCGAACGCGCCTGCCATACCTTTGCGGGCACGTTCGCTCACACTTCACACCTTTTAAAGCTTACGTGTCACTCTGCCGCGAGAGCGCGCCGGGGGCGGGTAATAGCTCTGGACAGTTGTGATAATATCGCCGATGCGGAGCTGCACTTGCAGGTAACGGTTCGCCGGGCGATGGTAGTGTGCAAAGAGCATCAGGCCATGATGAGTAATGACATCGGCTTCATCGGTGTGGCGCGTCAACATCATCTGCCCGCCAAGCGTTTCTTCGGCGGTCGTTACTCCTGCCTCTTCCCCCTCCTCGCCCATGACAAGTCTGCGCGTTTCGCGCCGCGCCAGACGGTTGGGCCAGAGGATCAGCGCAATCGCCTGCCCTTTCAGACGCTGATCCTTGAGGCGCTCGCTCAGAAAATCGGCCAGTTTGCGGATGGCGGCGCATGTTTCATCGGCGTCCGCCGCGTGATGGAAGCGGACGCGCGCATTCTGGCTCAGGGGAGGCGAGTCGGGCACTACGAGGCTGGGGTCTTCGCCGCGCGCGACCTGGTAGACCCATCCTCCAAGACGGCCCAGACGCCGGATCAGTCCTTCTTCCGATAGAGGAGCGACCTGCGCAAAGGTGGTGATGCCGAAATCACGCAGGTGTGCAACCAGTTCCGCCACCGCCACCGGATCGATCTGCTCGCTTTTCCCCTCAATGCGCGTGGGACGGTTGCTGGGGCTGTCTTCCTGATCCGCCAGATCGGGCAAGGCGCCCGGCATCCCCGTACCCGCCGCCCGCAATTGCAGCAACATCGACAAAGGCAGCGTCTGGACAAAGGAAGCTTCGCGCCCCGGCGGAATATAGAGTACTCCCTGGCGACCATCCTTGCGGCTCATCAAGGCCGCCAGTTCGGCAATCGCCTTGCCATTGGCTACGCCGATTAGCGCGGTCAGCCCCATCTCCCCGATTTCAGCGCAGAGCCGTTCCGCTATCGCCACTGGAGAGTCAAACGCTATATCGCAGCCACGCAGATCGATGAAAACATCCCCCATAGGTATAGATTCAATAATGCGCGAATAAGCGCGGTAGCGTTCACGCAACTGCTGCAAGACGGGCTGATAACGGCTATAAGAAGCGGGTAAAAAGCGTGTGCGTGGCGCGATGCGGTGTGCGCGGCGCAACGGCATCCCTGGAATAACGCCCAGGCGTAACGCTGCGGGCGATGCGTCAATCACGCGACCAGGCTCGTTGGGCCTGCCGGTCCCCGTTCCCACCACAAAACATTGCCCCTGTAAAGCAGGATCGAATAGTTCCTCTAACGTACAATAGAGGTGATTGATGCGCACATGCATCACGCCCTGTCGCAGTCGCGCCCGCTCAGCCGCGCGCATGGCCTCCTGCATATCTATCGATGAACCCGCAGACGGGCGTTCATTCATCACAGTCACAACACCCCATCCAATTTTCCTGGCTAATGGATATATGCCATCTCACGCTACTTCCCCCAAATTATTGTGTGATAGCGCATCTGCCCCAAATTCTGGCCGAATTTAGAACAAATATACTATATCATACCTCTTCTTGAAAAACAAACGTGCATCATCAGATTTTTCGCATATGACTATAGGCAATGCCATGTTAAAGCAATATTTCTCACCATGCCTACATTTTCGGACAAAACAAGTTCCACGTCAAGCTATTCTTTGCAGATGGCCCTGCTTTCCCTTGCCCAGGTGCGGAATTGCGGACAACGGTACAATGATAGTAAGAAAAGGATACCTTATGTAGTGGTAGGGGAAGAGGTAGATGAAGCAGCAAGATAGCACAGGCACCGTCGGAGCATGGCACAAAATAACAGAAAAAGAGACTCCTGACATTTCCGCGCTGACCATCGCCTTCGAGCACTTTGCCACCTGCGTTGACAATCGTGCAGGGACGGACGATCTGGAAATCCTCAGTTTCTGCCTGCAACATCTTTTTTACAGCGTTGATGCCCTCTATCAGGTAGCATTGCCAGAGTTAGCCACTCACGAAGGGCAGGAGCAGGAAAGCACGCCTCAGCAACGCTATCGCGTCTGGTTGCTGCTGCGTGAGATCAAAAGCTCGCTTGAACGCCTGAAATTGCTCTGTCGCCTGCTCAACGGAGCGATCACCAGCATTCTGGACACGCTCGATATGGCAGGAACACAGAGCGTCTCCGCAGAGATCGAGCTTGACGAGTCAGATCCTGCTTACGCCCGGCTGTGGCAGGAAGCCATAGCGTTGGAGCAATGGGAACAGGCTTTTAGCGCGCTGACTGCACACCTGCGTGGCTGGCATACTTATTGTGGGGAAGGGCAACCTTTCACCTCCCATTTCTCTCACCTGAGCGCAGCCATTCCGGCACTCGTCCAGGCCAACGCCGCCTTCGCGCTCCTGCTGGAGAACGCCTGCTCCATCTTCGAAGATATCCTGCCTGGCTTCCGAGCTATCCCTCTAGGGGACGATGAAGTGCTAGCAACCGTCTCGCTCGACCTGATGCAAAAGGCCGACCAGATCTACCTGCAAGGAAACACGCTGCTGGAACCCCTCTGCTACCTCATCAAACAATATGCCGCACCATGATGAAGTTTTGGCAAGTGAGTTCAATACCCGTCATACCCTCTTGCATCACATCCTCTCTTCCTGCTGAGGGCGCAGATCCTCATACCATTGTCTCTGCTCATCGAGCCACCCGAGGTCAATCGCCTTAACCTCCCTGGCTAAAATCGCTGCAATGGCTGCGTCTCCATTGTCAACGTCATGTAGCACCCCGATTTGCCAATGAGACGGCACTGCTTGATATGCTACTCTCAGCCGCTCATGATTGAGCTATGTTGGTTCGTCGAGGAAGCGGAAGAACGCCTCGCGACATAGATCCGAGGAAGTTGGCTCTCCATTGAGCTCATGGAGCGTATCTCGCACCACTCCTATTAGGTCACCGGGCTCTAACAAGCTCTCTATTTTGGAGACGGTAAATGTTGCTAGTTCTGATACTCTAATAGACGCGCCTTCCGGTATGATCGTGACAAATTTTCCGAGTGCTACTACACGTTCGAACTCATCGAAGGACATCTTCGTTTTCAGAGGTATTCCCTTACATTCCACAAAAGCTTATCACCTACATCCCAGCAAATAATTTTTCCATCTCTATATACTTCTAGATTAGTCAGAATGTATTGACTATCTCCATCCTTAACGAAAACTGGTAGGCTTTTCCCCACCACAATTTCGTTATGAACTGTACGATAAATATTGCTCATCATAATTCATCCCTATCGTTCGTTCTCAACGAAAAAGAGATTTGAGCCTCTGGAATATACCGAAGGCTCAAATCTCTTTTTCAACGTCTGTCCCTCCTAACCCAAACTATTCACTATTCTTGCAAAGAAATGAGCACGCTCGTCTTCCTCTTTGCGAGACGTCCTGGGGGATACTCCCACTTCTCAACGAAAGAGAACAACTCGTTTCTTGGGACAGGATGCTCCAGCAGCGCATCGGCCATTAATGGCTCCTCAGTGATCAATATGGTTGTTGTCGGCAACAACGGAATACGAGCCACCCTTACATCACCAGTATGACAGCTTTTCTCGTTTTTTCGTGAGCCCAAAGCATGTGTTATCTGTCTCCTATGTATCGGTGGTACCACTAATCCCTGATTCCGTACTATTTCACTCTCACTAATCGAATGGGAAGCAAACGCCTTACGAACGCGCTCCTGCTCGAAGACCAGCACTTCGTTAGAGCCTACAGAGCAAATCTCAACCTCCTCTGCCAGATAGCGCCAGATGGTACAAAGCAAAGAGACATCTTTAGGGTCTTCGATCACTGCATCTGCCATATCCACAAGGATCTGAGATGTCGAAAGCTGTTGATCAAGAGAAAAACCCACCGCCTCAACGATGCGGGAAGCAAACGCCATCGCAATCCTTTGCGTCTCCATATATTCCTCTTGATGCCTTCTCATCAATGTTCGAGTAAGAACGCCACACCCACCGATGCTCAACACCACCCACCCACGAGGCGGGGTATTCAGGAAAATTTTCTCGATGGGTTCTCGTCTTTCTGGTTGAGTTTTCATCGCCTTTTTCATTTTTTAGGAGGTGAATATTACCTCAAGGCCAAACAAAGAATAACGAATATTCTGGATAAAGCTTGCTCTCCCTCAAATTTTTTTAGGCCGTTTTTTCCATTGCTCACGACGTGCTGTATCAGCATTCATACGCTCTTTTACGGCTATATGACCTTCCACTTCTGTGAGAACAAACATACTGAATTTTTGATAGATTTGCTCAAAAAATGTCCTGGGAGGGTCCTCTTCTATATAAAAATAGACAGGTGGATCATCACCTTCCTCTAGATGAAAAAAATTGAATTGGTAACCCTGGTGCATATAAAAAACAAAGGCATCTTTCGGCAGTCCCCCAGAATAATGATTCTCTTCTAGCAACTCTCTGGCACTTGTCTGAATACGCTTAAGATCCTCATAAAAACAGTTTGTTCCTGCCAAAACTCCTCCACCGGAACGGCCCATCCAGAGAAGGAATTCTCGATAAGCCTCTGGTAAACGATGCCCTATCCATTGTTCAAGTTCCTCTACCTCATGGAGGGTACATGGAACGAGTTGGTGATATCCGACACGGAGTAAGTCCTTTTGTTTATTTTTCGCTTTTTCTAGGTACATTGACATATCCTTTCAGCTTAAGAGTATTTTGTTAGTTCCTAATCCATGAACTACTATCTGCTTGCGCCTCAAAGCTGGGTTAAGGCCGTTATATCTTAACATTACCTAACTCAGCTTTGAGAGATTTGTAATGATTAAGTGAGGTAGAGCTTTATATAATTTTAGCCTCTGCCCCCTCACCTAATTCAAATTCACATAATGATTTCCTTTCTAATTACCAGGACCAAATGTCACATTCAGCTCGATATTAGGAAACATTCCCCTGAACTGTTCTATAACATTGCTACACGACAAACAGGGCTCAAGTTCCGTATACAAATTAACTGTCCCAACAATATCCGAGACAAATGCCCTAGCAGGATTGAACCTTTGGGCTAACCAGTTAAGCAGTTTATATTCTGAGTCCTTATCGCGCAGGTTCTTGCCTGTAGGAGTTGCATCAAAGTAAGGATCAGTAGGTGTTTGCACTGCTCCTTTAACATCAGGGCCACTAGAAGCCCATTGCGAATCTACTTCTCTTCCTACGTTGTAATCTACTATGGCAATATTCCTATTTTTACCGACCTGATTGGTATCGCGCAATTGCTTAGCGCGACCAGTTCCTGAAGTATCGCCTCCACCAGCCGCATCCCCCGCCCCATCATCACTCGCCGCAACATTCGGCTTGGTGTGGTGGTTATCATCGGTGTTATCTGAGTCGTCACCGCCTTCCTCACCACAGCCATGCACCAGACCCGACAAGCAGACGTCTACCCCAAACGTGACATC
>Ga0209581_1001512_pt1 | contig 26667 bp, 18 predicted proteins | sample Coa_R2_FD_187160 | JGI IMG/M metagenome (GOLD analysis project Ga0209581, IMG submission 187160) | Surface soil microbial communities from Centralia Pennsylvania, which are recovering from an underground coalmine fire - Coalmine... | ecosystem: Environmental > Terrestrial > Soil > Unclassified ...
GGCTCGGAAACGATCGCCTGCGCTTGCACGTCGAATGCGGATCAGGCACTTACGTCAGAAGTCTCGTGCGCGATCTCGGAGAGGCGGTGGGCTGCGGTGCGCATCTGACCGCGCTGCGGCGGCTGTGGGTCGAGCCGTTCAAGACGCCGCGCATGTTCACGCTGGAACAGCTCGAATCGATCCGGGGCGAATCGGGTTTCGCCGGCCTGGACGATTGCCTGCTCCCGCTCGAGGCGGGTCTGGCCGATTGGCCGATCTTGCCGGTGAGCGAGGACGAACTGAAAGCCTTGGCCAATGGCCGCCGTATCGGCCATATCGCCGAGCCTGGCCATTATCGCGTTCACGCCGAAAGCGGCCGGCTGCTGGCACTGGTCGAGGCGATTGCCGGCGAAGTCCGCGTGCTGCGCGGTTTTTCGACCGGAGCGCCATGAGCTTGTTGCCAAGCGCTTGTGCCGGTTAGAATATCCGGCTTCACCACGCGGCTTTCACGGCCGGTTACCCACCGCGGCGTCGGCTTGTGCAAGGGTTTTGTAGTGCGCGTTCGAGAGCGCACGTTCTCACGTCGAACAAATTCCTTCCACAAGCCTCGCGCCGATGTTCGTTTTGCGATCGTCCCTGATCGCGAAAATCAAAAAGCGGAGATCCATGTCCGCACTTTCAAACAGACGAGAAAAAACATGTCGCTTTCCACCGAACAAACCAGCAAGGTCATCGCCGACCATCGTCGCGCGCCGGCCGACACCGGCTCGCCGGAGGTGCAGATCGCGCTGCTATCCGCGCGCATCGAGCATCTTTCGCAGCATTTCACCAGCCACGCCAAGGATCACCATTCGCGCCGCGGCCTGCTGAAGATGGTGAACCAGCGCCGCCGCCTGCTGAACTATCTCAAGGCGAAGGATGCCGAGCGCTATCAATCGCTGATCGGCAAACTCGGCTTGAGGAGATAATCGACGTGGCGAAAATCACCAAGAAGTTTCAATACGGCCAGCACGAAGTCACGCTGGAAACCGGCGAGATCGCCAAGCAGGCTTCCGGCTCGGTGATGGTCAGTTGCGCGGGCACCGTGGTGCTGGTCGCCGCGGTCGCCGCGGCGAAAGCGCGCGAGGGGCAGGATTTCTTCCCGCTCACCGTCGACTACCAGGAAAAGTTCTATTCCGCCGGCCGCATCCCCGGCGGCTTCTTCAAGCGCGAAGGCCGGCCGACCGAAAAGGAAACGCTCACCAGCCGCCTGATCGATCGCCCGGTGCGCCCGCTGTTTCCCGAGGAATACAAGAACGAAGTGCAGGTGATCGCCACGGTCGTGTCGCTGAATCCCGAAGTGGACGGCGACATCCCGGCGATGATCGGCGCGTCCGCCGCGCTGTCGCTGGCCGGCATCCCGTTCAAGGGTCCGATCGGCGCGGCACGCGTCGGTTACATCAACAATCAGTACGTGTTGAATCCGACCAAGACGCAGTTGAAGGATTCCACGCTGGACCTCGTGGTCGCCGGCACCGCCAACGCGGTGCTGATGGTCGAATCCGAAGCGAAGCTGCTGTCCGAAGACGTGATGCTGGGCGCGGTGATGTTCGGCCACGGCGAGATGCAGAAGGTCATCAACGCGATCAACGAACTCACCGTCGAGGCCGGCACCAAGCCTTCGAACTGGCAAGCGCCCGCACGCAACGAGGCGATGATCGCCGCGCTGAAGGACGCGGTCGGCAATCGTCTGGTCGAAGCCTTCCAGATCCGCGACAAGCTGCAGCGCCGCGACGCGATCGCCGCGATCAAGCAGGACGTGATGCAATCGCTGGCCGGCCGCATCGAAGCCGAGAAGTGGAATGCCGCGGAGCTTGCGAAGGAATTCGGGGAACTGGAATACCGCACGCTGCGTGACGGCGTGTTGTCGAGCAAGGTGCGCATTGACGGCCGCGCGCTGGATACAGTGCGTCCGATCACCGCGTGCGTTGGCGTGCTGCCGCGCACGCACGGCTCGGCGCTGTTCACCCGCGGCGAGACGCAGGCGCTGGTCACGGTCACGCTCGGCACCGCGCGCGACGCGCAGATCATCGACGCACCGGAAGGCGAATCGAAGGACGCCTTCCTGTTCCACTACAACTTCCCGCCGTATTCGGTGGGCGAAGCCGGCCGCATGGCGGGTCCAAAGCGCCGCGAAATCGGTCACGGCCGTCTGGCGCGCCGCGGCGTGCAGGCGGTCAAGCCGAGCATCGAGCAGTTTCCGTACGTGGTGCGCGTGGTGAGCGAGATCACCGAATCCAACGGTTCGTCCTCGATGGCGAGCGTTTGCGGTTCCTCACTGGCGATGATGGATGCGGGTGTGCCGCTGACCGCGCCGGTCGCGGGCATCGCGATGGGTCTGGTGAAGGAAGGCGATCAGTTCGTCGTGCTCTCAGACATCCTCGGCGACGAGGATCACCTCGGCGACATGGATTTCAAGGTGGCCGGCACCGAGAACGGCGTGTCCGCGTTGCAGATGGACATCAAGATCGACGGCATCACCGAGGAGATCATGCGCACGGCGCTGGATCAGGCCAAGCGCGGGCGCCTCCACATCCTCGGCGAGATGGCCAAGGCGCTCAGCGCGCCGCGCGGCGAAATGAGCGAATACGCGCCGCGCCTGCTCACCATCAAGATCCATCCGGACAAGATCCGCGAAGTGATCGGCAAGGGCGGCGCGACCATCCGCTCGATCACCGAGGAAACCGGCACCACCATCGACATCAGCGACGACGGCACCGTGGTGATCGCTTCGGTCAACCGCGAAGCGGCGGATGCGGCCAAGAAGCGCATCGAGCAGATCGTTTCAGACGTCGAGCCCGGCCGCATCTACGAAGGCAAGGTCGTCAAGCTGATGGACTTCGGCGCGTTCGTCACCATCCTGCCCGGCAAGGACGGACTGGTGCATGTCTCGCAGATTTCCAACGAGCGCGTCGAAAAGGTTTCCGACAAGCTCAAGGAAGGCGACATCGTCAAGGTCAAAGTGCTGGAAGTGGACAAGCAGGGCCGCATCCGCCTGTCCATGAAGGCCGTGACCGAGGACGAGGCGAAAGCGGTGGGTGGGGCGGCGGCGTAAATTCGCTCTCCAAGTGTTTGCGAAAAAGCGGGCTCGATGCCCGCTTTTTTGTTGCCGTTCAATCGCGTACTCTTTCGTTTGCACGCGAAACGGCTAGACTCGCCCCGACGCCGGCATGAACCGGCGCCGGGAGGATGCATGCAGCCGACCGATATCCGCAATCCCGACTACTTCCACAAGGTGGTCGATTGCCAGTGGGCGTGTCCCGCGCACACGCCGGTGCCGGAATACATCCGTATGATCGCGGCGGGCCGTTACAACGACGCCTTCCTGATCAACTGGGACTCGAATGTCTTTCCCGGCATCCTCGGCCGCACCTGCGACCGTCCGTGCGAACCCGCGTGCCGTCGCGGGCGTGTCGAGGAGAGCAACGGCGAGAAACCCGAACCGGTGGCGATCTGCCGCTTGAAGCGCGTCGCGGCCGACAACAAGAGCGCGGACATTAGCGCGCGTTTGCGAGCGCGTTTGCCCGAACGCATTCCCGGCGCGGATCGGTTTCGCATCGCGTGTGTCGGTGCGGGCCCCGCATCGCTCACCGTAGCGCGCGATCTCGCGCCGTTGGGATACAAGATCACGATTTTCGAAGCCGACGCGAAAGGCGGCGGCTTCATGCGCACGCAGGTACCGCGCTTCCGTTTGCCCGAAGCGGTGATCGAGGAGGAGGTCGGCTACATTCTCGATCTCGGCGTGCAACTCGTCGGCAACCGCCGAATCGATTCGCTGCGTCCGCTGCTGGAGGATTACGACGCCGTGTTCGTCGGCTGCGGCGCACCGCGTGGGCGCGACCTGAAACTCCCCGGCCGCGACGAAGTCGCGGCGAAAGCGCACCTCGGCATCGACTGGCTGGCATCGGTCTATTTCGGTCACGTCACCAGCGTCGGCAAGCGCGTGATCGTGCTGGGCGGCGGCAATACCGCGATGGACTGCTGCCGCTCATCGCGGCGGCTCGGCGGCGACGACGTGAAGGTGATCGTGCGCTCCGGCTACGAGGAGATGAAGGCGAGCCCGTGGGAAAAGGAAGACGCCGAGCACGAAGGCGTGCAGATCCTGAACTGGCACAATCCGAAAGCCTTCCTGCACGACAACGGCCGGCTCACGGGCGTGGTGTTCGAGAAAACCCGCGCGGAAACCGATGCGCGCGGCAAGCGCAAGCTGGTCCCGACCGGCGAACCGGACGTCACCATCGAATGCGACGAGGTGCTGATCGCGGTCGGGCAGGAAAACGCGTTCCCGTGGATCGAACGCGATCTCGGCATCGAGTTCGACGAATGGGACATGCCGAAGCTGGACAAGGTGACGATGCAATCCACATTGCGACAAGTGTTCTTCGGCGGCGACGCGGCGTTTGGGCCGAAGAACATCATCTGGGCGGTGGAGCACGGCCATCAGGCGGCAATTTCGATCCACCGCATGTTGCAAGGCGAAGACGTGCACGATCGTCCGCCGCCGATGGCGAACCTGGTTTCGCAGAAGATGGGCATCCACGAGTGGAGCTACGACAACGCGATCTCGCCCGACGAACGCTACGTCGTGCCGTGGGCACCGAAGGAAAGGACGCTCACCAACATCAAACAGGAAGTGGAACTGGGCTTCGACGCGGAAACCGCGTTGAAGGAAACCCAGCGTTGTTTGAATTGCGACGTGCAGACCGTATTCACCGAGAACGTCTGTATCGAATGCGATGCTTGCGTGGACATCTGCCCGATGGATTGCATCAGCTTCACCGCGAACGGCGACGAAGGGGATTTGCGCACGCGATTGAGCGCGCCGGCGAACAACACACAGCAGGATTTGTACGTTTCCGGAGCTTTGAAAACCGGCCGCGTGATGGTGAAGGACGAAGACGTCTGCCTGCATTGCGGCCTATGCGCGGAACGCTGCCCCACCGGCGCCTGGGACATGCGCAAGTTCCTGCTGCTGGAAACCCACGCGGGCGAACGCGAGCGCGAAGCCGAAAAGGTGGCGGCATGAAATCGCGGACTCATGCTTTTGCTCGTCATTCCGGGGCCGCCGCGACTTCATCGCGGCGGAACCCGGAATCCAGCGCCTTTGCTTTTGTTGTTTCGCAAAGTCACTGGATTCCCGCTTGCGCGGGAATGACAAACTTATGGATGCGCCAGTGAAACCCATCGAAGCCACCAACGACTTCGTCGTCAAGTTCGCCAACGTCAACGGCTCCGGCTCGGCGTCCGCCAACGAACTGTTCGCCAAGTCCATCCTGCGCATGGGCGTGCCGGTTTCGCCCCGCAACATCTTCCCGTCCAACATTCAGGGACTGCCGACCTGGTACGAAGTGCGCGTGTCGGAACAGGGCTGGCTCGGCCGGCGCGGCGGCACGGACCTGATGGTCGCGATGAATCCGCAAACATGGGATGCAGACATCGCCGAAATCGAACCCGGCGGTTATCTGTTCTACGACAACACCAAGCCGCTGCCCAAATCGAAATTCCGCGACGACGTCACCGCGATCGGCGTGCCGCTGACGCAGATCTGCAACGCGACCTACACCGATCCGCGCCAGCGCCAGTTGTTCAAGAACATTATGTATCTCGGCGTGCTGTCGGTGTTGCTTGGCATCGAGCGCGACACGATCATCCAGTTGATCGGCGAGCAATACAAAGGCAAGGAAAAACTGTTGCAACCGAACGTGCACGCGCTCGATCTCGGCCGCGAGCACGCACAGCAGAACCTGCAACCGATCGGGCTGCATGTCGAGCGGCGCGATGCGGTGGGCGAGCGCATCTTCGCCGAGGGCAATGCCGCCGCGGCGCTGGGGCTGGTTTACGGCGGCGCGACGGTGTGCGCGTGGTATCCGATCACGCCGTCGTCGTCATTGGCCGAGGCGTTCCAGAAATATTGCGCGAAGTTCCGCGTCGATCCGGAAACGAAGAAGCACTACTACGCCATCGTGCAGGCCGAGGACGAGATCGCCTCGATCGGCATGGTGGTCGGCGCGGGCTGGAACGGCGCGCGCGCGTTCACCGCCACGGCCGGCCCCGGCATTTCGCTGATGAACGAGTTCATCGGCCTGGCGTACTTCGCCGAGATTCCGGTGACGATCGTGGACGTGCAGCGCGGCGGGCCTTCCACCGGCATGCCCACTCGCACGCAGCAGTCGGACGTGCTGCTCTGCGCGCACGCTTCGCACGGCGACACCAATCACGTGCTGCTGTTTCCGGAAGATCCGCACGAGTGTTTCGAATTCGCGGCCGGCGCACTGGATTTCGCCGACCGGTTGCAAACGCCGGTATTCGTGATGAGCGATCTCGACATCGGCATGAATCATCGTCTATGCAAGCCGTTCACGTGGGATGACACGCGCCGTTTCGACCGTGGCAAGGTGCTGACGGCCGAGCAACTCGAAGCGGGCGTGCCGTTCGGCCGCTACCGTGACGTGGATGGCGACGGCATTCCGTATCGCACCTATCCCGGCACGCATCCCACGCGCGGCAGTTTCTTCACGCGCGGCACCAGCAAGAACGCGGACGCCAAGTATTCGGAGAAGGGCGAGGACTACGTCGAGAACATGCAGCGGCTGAAGCGCAAGTTCGAGACGGCGAAGTCGTTGCTGCCGCAGCCGGTCGTGCACGCGGCGAAGGCGAAGGCCGTGCACGGCGCGATCTATTTCGGTTCGACTTCGCCGGCGATGGCCGAAGCGGTCACGATCCTGGATAACGACGGCCTGCATCTTGACACGTTGCGTGTGCGCGCCTACCCCTTCGCCGATTCGACCCGCGAGTTCGTGCTGGATCACGATTCGGTCTTCGTGGTCGAGCAGAACCGCGACGCGCAACTGCGCACGCTGCTGATCGAACAGTTCGACCTCGACCCCGCGCGGCTGATCCCGATCCTGCATTACGACGGCACCCCGATCACCGCGCGTTTCATTTCCGGTGAAATCGGCAAACGCATGCAATCGGCGAATGTGTTGCAGTTGCGGGATGGAAAGGTGGCGTGAAGGTTAAAACGTTTCTTGAAATGCTCGTCATTCCGGCGAAAGCCGGAATCCATTGTGATCCTTTGCGGAAGTAAGTTGCTCTGATGAGTGCTATGTCCAAGAAGGCCATCAGAAACATCATACTGTCGCTGATGTTTCTGCTGATTCTAACGGCATTGTCAATCGCTGTTCCTGATGGATTGTTCGTCGGTGTCGCAATTGCATCCGCTGTTATTATTGGCCTGCCGTGCCTTTTGCTTTCGATTGCGGATCTTGGTCGCGCGCTCAAGATAGAACATGGCGGTGATTACCGCGCCACTATTGCCGTCAATCTACTGAGTCACTATCGAGCTGCAGGTGGTGCTGTTTGTATTTCAGCAGCAGGTTACATGCTTTTCCAAAACCTCCGCGCGTTGATCAAAGGAACTTCAACAGCTCCGCTAGCATTGCAATTGTTCTGGTTAATTTTAGGCCTGTTGATGGTGATAGTTGGTTTTTTTGATCATATTCCGTGCGTTTGCCAAAGAACCCACCCAGAGACAGTGAAGCAATACAAATAGAAAATGGATTCCGGCTTTCGCCGGAATGACGAATCAAAACAGTGCGGACGCAGCATGACCTACCTCGCCAAACCCAAGCTGCACCATCCTTCGCTGACGAAGAACCGCGTCGGCTACACGCGCCGTGATTACGAAGGCGCGGTGAGCACGCTGTGCGCGGGCTGCGGGCACGATTCGATTTCGGCGGCGATCATCCAGGCGTGCTGGGAACTGGACATCGAGCCGCATCGCGTGGCCAAGCTGTCCGGTATCGGATGCAGCTCCAAGACACCGACCTATTTCCTCTCCGCCTCGCACGGTTTCAACACCGTGCACGGCCGCATGCCCTCGGTGCTCACCGGCGCCAATCTCGCCAATCGTGAGTTGCTGTACCTGGGCGTGTCGGGCGACGGCGATTCCGCATCCATCGGCATCGGCCAGTTCGTGCACGCGATCCGCCGCGGCGTGGACATGGTTTACATCGTCGAGAACAATGGCGTGTACGGCCTGACCAAGGGCCAGTTCTCGGCGACTGCGGATCAGGGTTCGAAATCGAAGAAAGGCGCGGTCAACACCGACGCGCCGGTGGACATGGTCGGACTCGCGCTGCAACTCGGCGCCAGTTTCGTCGCGCGCGGTTTCTCCGGCGACAAGGCGCAACTGGTGCCTCTGCTGAAAGCCGCGATGACGCACAAGGGCGCCGCCTTCGTGGATGTGATCAGCCCGTGCGTCGCGTTCAACAACCACGCGGGCAGCACCAAATCCTACGAATACGTGCGCGAACACAACCACGCGCTCAATCGTCTCGACTTCGTCCCTGCCTGCGCGGAAATCACCGTGGACTATGCGCCGGGCGAAGTGACCGAAGTGCACCAGCACGACGGCAGCGTGTTGCGGCTGCGCAAGCTGCCGACCAGCTACGAAGCCGGCGACCGCGTCGCCGCGATGAACTACCTGCACCGCTGCGAAGCGCGCGGCGAAGTCGTCACGGGTTTGTTGTACGTCGACCCCGACGCGCCGGACCTGCACGCGCACTTCGACACTGCAAACGTTCCGCTCAACACGCTGGGCGAGCGCGAACTATGCCCGGGTTCGGCGGTGCTGGAGAAGATCAACGCGGGGTTGCGTTGATCCACGGGCCAACTTAGATCCGTTCGCCCTGAGGTATCGAAGGGCGAACGACAGCCCTGTCGAAACCGCCGTTCGTGCTTCGATACCTCAGCACGAACGGCTATTTACACGGCCCTACTTTTCGACCGTCGCGCGAAACTCCGGATCCCGCCGCGCGTGCGTGGCTTGCTCGAACGCGTAGGCGATGCCGATCAATGTCGGTTCGCTCCACTTGCCGGCGAAGAACGAAACGCCGACCGGCAGGCCGTGCGCGAAACCCGCGGGCACGGTGATGTCCGGATAACCGGCGACCGCCGCGGGCGATGAACTGCCGCCGGTGACGTGGTCGCCATTGACCAGATCGTTGGTCCAGGACGGGCCGTTGGTCGGCGCCAGCAGCGCATCCAGATGATCCTTGCGCAGCGCGGCGTCAATGCCGGGGCCGGCAAGCTTGCGGCACTTCGCCAGCGCATCCAGATATTTCTTCTCGGTCAACGGTCCGCGCTTTTGCGATTGCTCGAACAACTCCTGACCGAACCACGGCAGTTCCTGATCCGCATGCGCCTTGTTCCAGGCGATCAAATCCGCCAGCGTGTGCACCGGCAGGCCCTTGCGCGTGGCGAGATATTTGTTCAAGTCTTCCTTGAATTCATACGACAGCACGGTGTTCTCGGCCTCGCCGTAGTCGTTGAGGTGCGGAATCGTCACCTTGTCGATCACGGTGGCGCCGGCGCGGCGCAGTGCGGCGATCGCCTCATCGAGCACGTGATCGGTGCCCGGATCGTAACCGGCGAGCTTGCGCACCACGCCGATGCGCTTGCCCTTCAACGCGTTCGCATCGAGGAACTTCGTGTAGTCGGCCTTGTGCGCGTCGCCTTGCGCGGTGGCCGGATCGCGCGAATCGGAACCCGCGATCACCGTCAGCACTCGCGCGGCATCGGCAACGCTGCGCGTGATCGGGCCGGCGGTGTCCTGCGAGTGGCTGATCGGCACGATACCCGCGCGGCTGACCAGTCCGAGCGTCGGCTTGATGCCGACCACGCCATTGACGGAAGCGGGGCAGACGATCGAACCATCGGTTTCGGTTCCGATCGCGACGGTCGCCAGACCCGCAGCGACCGCCACCGCGGAACCGGAACTGGAACCGCAGGCGTTGCGATCCAGCGCGTAAGGATTCAATGTCAGACCACCGCGTCCGCTCCAGCCGCTGGTCGAATGCGTGGAGCGGTAGTTCGCCCATTCGCTCAAGTTGGTTTTGGCCAGCAGCACCGCGCCGGCCGCGCGCAGTTTTGCCACGACCGTCGAATCCTGCGGCGCAGGTTGGCCGACCATCGCCAGCGAACCCGCAGTGGTTTGCATGCGATCCGCCGTGTCGAGGTTGTCTTTCACGACGACCGGAATGCCGAACAGCGCGCCGGAATTTTTCTTATCCAGTTTGTCGGAGATGGACAGCGCATCCGGATTGACTTCGATGATTGCGTGCAACTTCGGTCCGGACTGATCGATGTCGTGGATGCGTTGCAGGAAATAGCCCGTGAGCGCGTGTGGCGTGTACGCGTGCGCGGCATAAGCCTGTTCGATCTGCGCGATGCCGGCGTGCCGGTCGGGTGCTTGCGCGGTTGTCGCCGCGCAAAGTGAACCCGCGAAAACCAGCGCGACACATGCTGCAATGCTGCGAAGAGGCGGAGTCATGATCTTCCCCAAGCGTGCGAGCCGCGCCATGATGCCAGAACGCCAGTTGCATGCTCCTACAAACGCGCAACCGCCTTGGCCAGTTCCCGCCACGGCCGGATGTTCCAGAATTTGCGCGCCTGACCGGAAGGCGAGGGCAGGACGAATACGCGGCTGGCTGCGATGCGTTCCTCTTGTTCGCCATAAGGCAACACGCGGCCGAAACAGCCGAACGCGGCGTTTTTGCTGGTGAAGGCGACGACGCGCGGTTTGTAGCGCGCGATCTTGCGCCTCAGCGCCGCAGCATCGAAAGCATCGTGCGGTAGTTCGTGATCCGCGCCGAAGTGCAGCTTGGCGAGATCGGTGAGACCGATGCCGAATTCCAGCACGCGCGGGAATTCGTGCGGTGAGAGCTTGCGCGGCGTCAATCCGATCTCGAACAGCGTGCGCCAGAAATAATTGCCCGGATGCGCGTAGTACGCGCCCTCGCGCGCGGAGCGCGTGCCCGCGGCGGTGCCGCAGAACACCACGTGTAGGTCGGGGGCGAGGATGTCGGGAAGGATGTGTTGGCTGATCGCGCGTGCCATTCCTGAAATGCCGTTCGTGGTGAGGTATCGAACCACGAACGGCTGCCGGTCACCAAGTTCGCCCTTCGATACCTCGTTCGCCCTTCGATACCTCAGGGCGAACGGTCTTCGCGGAAGACGTGACTTGCTGCCCTTGTTGCGCGCCGGACAACGGGAGTATGTTGCCGGATCGCTCCATGTGGGGACTTCGCAATGAATGGCCGAAATTTCCGTCTGGCGTTGCTCTGCGCTTGCGCGTTTACCGCGCCCGCGCTTTTCGCCGCGAACAACGCCACAACATTCAAAGGCGACCTGCAATGGCGCCTGCTCGGTCCGTTCCGAGGCGGTTGGGGCACGATGGCGCAGGGCATTCCCGATCAGCCGAACGTCTATTACTTCGGCGCGGCCGGCGGCGGCGTGTGGAAGACGATCGATGCGGGCCGCACGTGGCAATCGTTGGGCGACGATCTGCCGGCGTCCGCGATGGGTGCCATCGCGATCGCGCCGTCGAATCCGGATGTGATCTATCTCGGCAGCGGTCAGGTCGCCGCGCGCTGGGATATCCAATCAGGCAACGGCGTGTACAAATCCATCGACGGTGGAAAAACCTGGCAACACGTCGGTCTGAGTGAGACCAAATACATCGGCAAGATCCTAGTCGATCCCAACGACCCGAACACCGTGCTGGTCGGCGCGCTCGGCCATTACTTCGGGCCGAACCCCCAGCGCGGTGTGTTCCGTTCGACCGACGGTGGCAAGACCTGGCAGCAGACGCTCCGTATCAATGACGACACCGGCGTGGTGGACATGGCGCGCGATCCGCAGAATGCGAATGTGATCTACGCGGCGGCGTGGCAGGTGCGCAATTATCCGTGGCTGTCGTATTTCCGGCCGAACGCCGGACCCGGCAGCGGTTTGTACAAATCGACCGACGACGGCAAGACGTGGCAACGTATCAGCGGCAACGGCTGGCCGACCGCAGAACTGGCGCGCATCGGCGTTGCGGCTGCCAGCGGCAATCGTGTTTACGCGGTGGTGGATGTCTCGACGACCGGCAGCGGCAACGTGCCGCACGCGGAAAGCGAGAATCAGGGCGGGCTGTATCGCAGCGATGATGGTGGCGCGCACTGGCAACGCGTCAGTTCCGAGGGCTGGCTGGAGAACGATTACTTCAGCCGCATCACCGTGGATCCGCGCAACCCGGACATCGTCTATTCGGCCGGTCAATCCATCCGCGAATCGCGCGACGGCGGCAAGAGCTGGGACATCATCAAGGGCGCGCCCGGCGGCGACGATTACCACTACGTCTGGATCAATCCGAAATATCCGGATCACATGATCACCGCATCCGATCAGGGCGTGGTGATCACGGTGGATGGCGGCAAGACCTGGTCGAGCTGGTACAACCAGCCGACCGGCCAGTTCTACCATCTCGCCGCCGACGATCGTTTTCCGTATTGGGTGTATTCCGGCCAGCAGGATTCCGGCACGGTCGGCATCGCCTCGCGCAGCGATTACGGCGCATTGAGTTTCCGCGATTGGCATCCGGTCGGCGGCGACGAACGGGACTACGACGTGCCCGATCCGATCGATCCGCTGATCGTTTACGGTACGGGCCTCGGCGGACGGCTGAGCCGCTTCGACGCGCGTACGGGCCAGGTCGCCAATGTTTCGCCGTGGCCGATCACCAGCTACGGCGCGAAGCCGGACACCACCAAATATCGCTACACGTGGATCACGCCGATGCTGGCGCTGCGCAACCACCAGGGGCAGGGCGTGCTGTATTTCGGCGCGCAGGTGCTGTTCCGTTCCACCGACCGCGGCGACCACTGGGACGTGATCAGTCCCGACCTGACAGGGCAGCAAACCAGCGCGAAGGACTGCGGCGGCAAGGTCGCGATCGCGGATGCGCGCGCCTGCGGTTATGGCGTGATCTATTCGATCGCGGTCTCACCCAGCGACGACAACGAGATCTGGACCGGCAGCGATTCGGGCGTGATCGAAATGACGCGCGACGGCGGTGCGCACTGGAACGACGTCACGCCGAAAGCCATCCCGACGATGATGAAGATCTCGTCGTTGGATATTTCCGCGTTGCAGCCAGGCACTGCGTATGCGGCGGTCGACGGCCATCGGCGCGACGATTTCTCGCCGCACGTCTGGCGCACGCACGATTTCGGCAAGACTTGGCGCGAAGTCGATGACGGCTTGCCGCACGACCATTACGTCAGCGTGGTGCGCGCCGATCCGGTGCGTGCGGGTCTGCTGTATGCCGGCACCGATGCGGGCGCGTTCGTTTCCTTCGACGACGGCGATCACTGGCAGCCGTTGCAGATGAACCTGCCGACGGTTTGGGTGCGCGATCTGCTGGTGCACGATGACGATCTGATCGCGGCGACGCAGGGCCGCGCGATCTGGGTGCTGGACGATCTCTCGCCGCTGCGGCAGTGGAACGCGAACATCGCTTCGCAACCGCTGCACCTGTTCAAGCCGGCCGACGCGCTGCGCGTGCACGCCAACAACAACAAGGACACGCCGCTGCCGCCGGAGACTCCGTTGGGCAAGAATCCGCCGGCGGGCGCGATCATCGATTACTCGCTGGGCGCGAACACACGCGGGCCGGTGACGATCGACATACTCGATGCGAGCGGCAAGCTGGTTCGGCATTACGCCAGCGATGCGAAACCGGAGGCGCCGCGCGCCGAACGCTATTTCGATGCGGACTGGATCAAGCCCGAGCCGATGCCTTCTGCGTCACCCGGCTTGCACCGCTTCGTCTGGAACCTGCGTTATCCGCGTCCGCGCGCGGCGAGTTACGACTATTCGATCGCGGCGGTGTTCGGCGAAGACACGCCGACCTCGCCGCAGGGCGCGTTCGTGCTGCCGGGCCAATACACGGTGGTGCTGAAGGCGAACGGTCGCGAGCAGCGCCAGCCGCTGACGGTGAAGATGGATCCGCGCGTGCACACCAGCGAGGCCGATCTGCAAGCCGCGCTGAAATTCTCGCAGGATGTCGGCGCGTTGCTCGACATGGCTTATGTGGGTTGTGCGCAGCAGAAGGCGGTGGCGAAGCAACTCGATGCATTGAATTCCCGGCTTGGCGGCAAGCCGGCGAGTAAATCATTGCGCGATGAAATCGCGGCATTGCAGGCGAAGATGCAGCCACCGGAAACGAAGATGCTGGATGACGCGGCAAGCTTCGACGCGCTGAGCGGACAGCTCGCCGCACTGGAGAGCGATGCCGAATCCGCCGACACCGCACCGACCGCCGCGCAGCAACAAGTGCTCGCCGCCGCGAGCGAACGATTGCAGAGCGCGGGTCAGCGCTGGCAGCCCGTGCGCGAAAACGATCTGGCGAAACTCAATTCCGATTTGAAATCGGCCGGGCTGAAGCCGGTCACGATTCCGCCGCCGGACAAGCTGGATGCGGGCGAGCCGGATCCGGGAGTGGACTTGCCATAAGCGCCCGTATCGTCATTCCGGGGCCGTCCGCGTCCCGCGGACGGAACCCGGAATCTGCTTCCATATCGCCGAACAGCAGATTCCGGATCGCCGCTACGCGGCGTCCGGAATAATCATCCGCTTGCGGTGCAGTGCCTCAGCGCCTGCGCGAACCGCGCAATAGCACCACCGTCGCGCCGGTACCGCCTTGCGCCGGACGCGCGGAGGCGAAGGCGAGCACGTCATCGCGCCGGCGCAACACGCGGTCGGTCATCCGCTTCAGCACCGGTCCGGCGTTGCCGGAACGCAAACCCTTGCCGTGCACGATGCGCACGCATCTCGCGCCGCGCCGTTTGCAATCGGCGAGGAAACCATCGAGCGTGGCGCGCGCCGTGCGCTCGCTCATCTGGTGCAGATCGATTTCATCCTCGACGCTGAAACGTCCGCGGCGCAACTGTTTCAACAACTGCGGCGAATGGCCCTCGCGCAGATAAAGCAGTTCCTCGCCGACTTCGTGCGCCGCCGGATCGATCGCCGAATCCAGCAGCTCGTCGCGCACGGCGGCTTCGTCGGCTTCGAACATCGCCGGGTGCGGCGCGGGTGGGGACTCGCGTGTTTGCGATCCGGACGAGCGCGGCGCCAGCGGGCGCACTTCGCCGATCGATTCGCGGAACAGGCGCGAATCTTGGTCGCTGATGTGCGCCGATTCGATTTTCTTCCTTCGCGACATGGGCGAAGCATGCCAGTGCCTTCTGGTTATCGTCATTCCGGGGCAGCCCGCAGGGCTGAACCCGGAATCTGCTTTCGATTGGTGGGAAGAGCAGATTCCGGGTTCCGCTTGCCGATAAAGCGGGCAAGCGGCCCCGGAATGACAGCAAGAGGTCACGTCATGCGTTCGGAGGCCGTCGCTCGATATCGAGGCCCTCGGCTTGCAGCGCGGATCGGCTAAACTTCACGCTTGTCACGATGCGCGGTCGCGCATTGCTCCGGGAACAGGATTTCGATGCGCGTTCTGGTCAGCAACGACGATGGCGTGGAAGCGCCGGGTCTGCGTGTGCTTTCCGAGCATCTCGCCGAATTGGGCGAGGTGATCGTGGTGGCGCCGGACCGCGACCGCTCCGGCGCCAGCAATTCGCTGACGCTGGATTTGCCGGTGCGCGTGCAGAAGTTGCAGGGAAACCGCTATCGCGTGTTCGGCACGCCCACCGACTGCGTGCACCTCGCGCTCTCCGGTTTGCTGGAACACGAGCCGGACATCGTCGTCTCCGGCATCAACAGCTCCGCCAATCTCGGCGATGACGTGATCTATTCGGGCACCGTGTCTGCGGCGATGGAAGGCCGCTTCCTCGGTCTGCCCGCGATCGCGGTGTCACTGGTGGCGGACGACCGCCGCGGCATGCATTACGAATCCGCCGCGCGTGCGGTGCTGCTGTTGACCAAAAGACTGCTGGTCGACCCGTTGCCGACCGACACCATATTGAATGTCAACGTGCCCGATCGCGACTGGCACGAGATCCGCGGCTTCGAGGTTTCGCGCCTGGGCCGCCGCCACCGCGCGGCGCCCTGCATCCCGCAGCACGATCCGCGCGGAAGACTGGTGTACTGGATCGGCCCTGCGGGCGATGCGGAGGACGACGGCCCCGGCACCGATTTCCACGCGGTGCGCAACGGCTACGTCTCGGTGACGCCGATCCATGTCGACCTCACACGCTATCAGGCGCTGGACAAGGTGGCCAAGTGGGTCGGCGCATTGTCGAGCGCGCTCGACGCGCCGGTCGACGGAGAGCAGGCGGCATGAACGCGCTCTTCGGCAGCTCGCCCAATCATGGCAGCGGCATGACCTCGCAGCGCGCGCGCGATCGTCTGGTGGCGCGGTTGCGCGAGGAGGGAATAAAAGATCCGCGCGTGCTGGACGTGATCCGCACCACGCCGCGGCATCTGTTCATCGACGAGGCGCTCGCATCACGCGCTTACGAAGACGTCGCGTTGCCGATCGGCCTGGGCCAGACCATCTCGCAGCCGTGGGTGGTCGCACGCATGACCGAATTGCTGATCGAGCGCGGCATCCCGAAACGCGTGCTGGAAATCGGCACGGGCTCAGGTTATCAGGCCGCCGTGCTGGCCTCGCTGGTGGAAACGGTTTACACCGTCGAACGCATCGAGGAGTTGTTGCGCGCGGCGCGCCGCCGTTTCCGCAACATGAAACTCGAGAACATCCGCACTCGCCACGATGACGGCAATATCGGTTGGCCGAGCGAAGCGCCGTTCGATGCGATCGTGCTGACCGCTGCCGGTGAATCGGTGCCGCGCAAGCTGCTGGATCAATTGGCGCCCGTTGGCGTGCTGGTCGCGCCGCTGGGACCGCCGGGCAAACAAAGGTTGACCCGCATGCGCAAGCAGGATGGCGAGTGGGCAAGCGACGAGCTGGAAGAGGTGTCGTTCGTGCCGCTGCTCGGTGGCGTGACGTGAGCGCGCATTCCTGCGCATGAAAATCTTTCGTCCGCTCTACGAACGCGCGCTGGCGTGGGCCGGCAATCCGCGCGCGGAAATCTGGCTGTTCGTGCTGAGCTTCTTCGAGGCTTTCATTTTCCCGGTTGCGCCGGAAGTGATGCTGGCACCGATGACGCTGGCGCGGCCGCGCAAATGGTGGCTGTTCGCGGCGATCAGTCTGGCCGGTTCGCTCTGCGGTTCGTTCATCGGCTATGCGCTCGGCCACTACGCATTCGGCGCGGTGAAACCCTTGCTTGCGCAGATCGGCTGGCTGCCGCATCTCGATGCACTGGTCAAGCAACTCGGCGCCGATGCGCATGCGCATCCCTGGAAGGCGTTCTGGCTCCTGGTCGCCGCAGGGTTCGTGCCGATTCCGTTGAAGGTATCGACCTGGGCGTGCGGCATCGTCGGCATGCCGATCCTGCCGTTCATCGCCGGCATGGCGATCGGCCGCGGCAAACGCGTGTTCCTGGTCGCCGGGGTGATCCGCCTCGGCGGCGAGCGCGCCGAACGCGCGCTGCACAAACACATCGAAACCGCAGGCTGGGTGATCGTCGCCCTGATCGTCGCGCTGGTGATCTGGTTCTGGCTGCGGTGAGCGAAAATCCGTTCGCGCTGAGCCCTTCGACAAACTCAGGACAGGCTACGCTCGCGTAGCGAGCGGAGTCGAAGCGCATATGTCCCTCGACTCCGGCCTCATCTCTGAAAGATAGGCCTACGCTCAGGACGAACGGGATTGACGCGCTTTCCGCATATTGAGGCGAGTCGGTTATCCTTGCCGCGCCATGGGTAATCTGAAAGTGCTTTCCGCATCCGTCCTGGTCGCCGCGTTGCTCGCGGGTTGTGCGACCACGCCCGCGCCGGTGGTGGATCGTTCGCTCGGCGGCGAAACTCCGACGCAGGCATCCGGCGCGCAAACTCTCGCGCCTTCGTCCGCCCGCGCGGAACACGCCCATGGCGAGATGACCGCGCAGGGTTACGTGGTCGCGCGCGGTGACACGCTCTACAGCATCGCCTTCAGGCACGGCATGGACTACCGCGCGCTGGCCGAGCGCAACGGCATCGGTCCGCCGTATACGATCCATCCAGGTCAGGTGTTGCGCCTGGGCGAAGAATCCGTGAGCGCGCCGCGCACCACGGCACAGCCATCGACTTCGGCGCGCGTTGCCAGCGCACCGGCGAATACCGGTCCTGTATTCGAACCGGTGGAAAACAATCCGCCTGCGGCGACGGCACAGACCAACGGACAAGAGCAGAGCGGCGCGGTGACCTTGCCTCAGGTCCACCTGCAACCCGGCTCGACTCCCGTCACGCAGCAGCCTGCAACCGTGGCGCGCCCCGGTGCGACACCGCCGCGTACCAGCGAAGTCGCCGCGGTGCCGGCGTCGAACTCGAGTGCGGCGAGTGCCACGAACGCGTCCAACATCGCCAATCCGCAACCGCTTTCGCCCGCGGCATCGGGCCGCACGCGCACGGTCGATGGCGTGACCTGGCAATGGCCTTCCGACGGTGCGGTGATCAGCAGCAGCGGATCGGGTCTGGACATCGCGGGCAACGCCGGCGATCCGGTGCGCGCGGCGGCTGACGGCACGGTGGTGTACAGCGGCAACGGCCTGATCGGTTACGGTGAACTGATCATCATCAAACATTCCGACAATTACTTGTCAGCCTACGGCCACAACCGCAAGCGGCTGGTGCAGGAAGGCCAGCACGTGCGGGCGGGGCAGCAGATCGCCGAGATGGGTTCCAGCGGCGCGCCGCGCGAGGAACTGCATTTCGAAATCCGCAAGGCCGGCAAGCCGGTGGATCCTACGGATTATTTGCCGGGCAGATGACTCGACCGGAAGGTTGAGACGTCAGGATTTCCGTTTGTCGCGCTCTCGAGATCGCGCAGCGATCTTGCAAAATCAGCAACCTGCCGCTATATTTGACCGTCTGATTGATGCGGGGTGGAGCAGTCTGGCAGCTCGTCGGGCTCATAACCCGAAGGTCGCAGGTTCAAATCCTGCCCCCGCTACCATTCACTCTGCAACGAGCTGGTTTGTTCGGGCTGTTGTAGAAAGTGCGGTCAGGACGACCGCTTTTTGATCTTCGCGATCAGGGACGATCGCACAGATTGAAGTTCGCAAGGACGCGAACCGCCGGATAGAGGATGGACAACGGCGAAGTACGGAATGGGCCTCGTGCCCATTTTTTATTTCTGCGGTTCGGATGCTGGTTCAACAAGGAGTGGCGCGCTCGAATGGATGTGCAGGCGCTCGCGCAGCGGGTCGCGCCGGCCCTGGATGATCTGGGGCTGGAGTGTCTCGGCATTGAATGGGTGCCGGGCCGCGGCGAGGGTTTGTTGCGGCTCTACATCGACCGCGAGGGCGAACAGCCGGTGACGGTGGACGATTGCGAAGCCGCCAGCCGCGAGGTTTCCGCGCTGCTGGACGTGGACGATCCGATCGCCGGCCACTACGTGCTGGAAGTGTCGTCGCCCGGCATCGATCGGCCGCTGTTCAACGCCGAACAGTTCGCGCGTTTCATCGGCGAGGAAGCGAAGGTGACATTGAAGTTGCCGCGCGATGGCCGCCGCAGGCTGCGCGGCCGCATCGTCGAAGTGCAAGGCGATGCGATCAGGATGGAAGTCGATGGCGCGATGTTCGATCTGCGACACGACGAAATCGAAAGCGCGCGGCTGGTGCCGGATTGGGAAGCGTTGGGTTACACGCCCAAGCCGAAGCCGGGGAAGGGCAGACGCAAGAATTGAAAGAGCAAAACTGGATTCCGGCTTTCGCCGGAATGACGAACGAGAGAAACGAGGCATGAAGGCATGTCCTCGACGGAGCATGAGATGAACAGAGATTTGTTGATGGTCGTCGACGCCGTCGCCAATGAAAAAGGCGTCCCGCGCGAAGTGATCTTCGAGGCGATCGAGGCCGCGCTGGCGACCGCCGCCAAGAAGCGCTATCCCGGCGAGGAGCCGAACGTCCGCGTCAGCATCGACCGCGAGAGCGGCGACTACGAAACCTTCCGCCGCTGGGAAGTGATCGCCGACGACGGCGAGATGGAATCGCCGGATTTCCAGTTGCGCCTGATGGATGCGCTGGACGAAAAATCCGATTCGCAGGTCGGCGACTACATCGAGCAGCAGATCGAGAATCCCGAGTTCGGCCGCATCACCGCACAGGCCGCCAAGCAGGTGATCGTGCAGCGCATCCGCGAGGCCGAGCGCGCGCAGGTGGTCGATGCGTTCAAGGATCGCGTCGGCGAACTGGTCACCGGCGTGGTCAAGCGCGTCGAGCGTGGCAACCTCTACATCGATCTCGGCGGCAACGCGGAAGGTTTCATCCCGCGCGACAAGGCCATCCCGCGCGAATCCACGCGCGTGGGCGACCGCGTGCGCGGTTATCTGTTCGAGGTGCGTTCGGAAGTACGCGGCCCGCAGTTGTTCGTTTCGCGCACCGCACCCGAATTCATGATGGAGCTGTTCAAGATCGAAGTGCCGGAAGTCGGCCAAGGCCTGGTCGAGATCAAGGCCTGCGCGCGCGATCCGGGCGACCGCGCCAAGATCGCGGTGCTGGCGCACGACAACCGCACCGATCCGATCGGCGCCTGCATCGGCATGCGCGGTTCGCGCGTTCAAGCCGTGTCGAATGAGTTGAACGGCGAACGCATCGACATCGTACTGTGGAGCGATGCGCCCGCGCAGTTCGTGATCAACGCGATGGCGCCGGCGGAAGTGCAGTCGATCATCGTCGACGAGGACAAGCACTCGATGGACATCGCGGTGGCCGAAGACAAGTTGTCGCAGGCCATCGGCCGCGGCGGTCAGAACGTGCGGCTCGCCAGCAAACTGACCGGCTGGGATCTCAAGGTGATGACGCAGGATCAGGTTGCCGCCAAGACCGAAGCCGAGCAGGAAGCCGCGCGGCAGTTGTTCATGGACAAGCTGGAGGTCGATCAGGAGATCGCCAACATCCTGGTGCAGGAAGGTTTCTCCACGGTCGAAGAAATCGCCTACGTGCCGACCGGCGAACTGCTGGCGGTGGAAGGCTTTGACGAGGACATCGTCGAGGAATTGCGCGCGCGCGCGAAGGACGCGTTGCTGACCGAGGCGCTCGCGGTCGAGGAAGATTTGGACGAACACAAACCGTCCGAAGATTTGCTGGCGCTGGAAGGCATGGACGAAGAGACCGCTTACGCGCTGGCCGAGCGCGAGATCACCACGGTGGACGATCTGGCCGATCAGGCCGTGGACGATCTGATCGACATCGAAGGCATGGACGAGGAGCGTGCCGCCGCGCTGATCATGGCCGCGCGCGCGCCGATGCTGGCTGCGCTGGAGCAGCAGCAAGCGCATTGAACAAAGCCGGTCCCAACCGGAGAACGGAATGTCTGACGTAACCATCAAACAACTGGCCGGCGTGCTCGGCATGACCGAAGACAAGCTGCTCGCGCAGCTTGCCGAAGCGGGCATGCCGTTCAAGAGCCCGGACCAGGTCATCAGCAGCACCGAGAAGGTGAAACTGCTGGGTTTCCTGCGCCGCACGCACGGCAAGCGCGAGGACGGCGAGCGCGCGACCGAATCCACGCCGCGGCAGATCACGCTGAAACGCCGCAAGGTCAGCGAGATCACCGTCGGCGGCGGACGCGGCGCCTCCGCGAAAACAGTCAACGTGGAAGTGCGCGCCAAGCGCACCTACGTCAAGCGCAGCGTGATCGCCGAGGAAGCCAACTCGGATGCCGAGCGCGAAGAAGCGCGCCGCCGTCTGGCCGAATCGCAGGAACAGCGTGAGCGCGAGGAAGCCGAGCGCGCCGAACAGGATCGCCGCCGCCTGGAAGAGCAGGCGAAATTGCATGCCGCCGAGGAAGAACGCAAACGCGCCGAGGAAGAACGCGCGCGTGCCGAGGCCGCGGCACAGGCGCAGGCGGAAGTCGCGACCGAAGCCGCGCCCGCGCGCGAAGCCGCCGCGCCCGCTCGACGCCACGAAGCCAAGCCGCCGCGCGCGAAGGAAGAGGCGCCGCCGCCCGCGCACAAGCACAAGCGCCACGGTTCGCATCGCATGCGCGACGAAGGCGACGAGGACGTGCTGAAGGTCACGCGCTATGTCGGCGGTGAGTTGCATCTCACGGACGCCGAGCGCGCGCGCCGCTCCACGCGCAAGAAACCGAAGCAGAAGATCGATCTTTCCCAGCTCACTTCGCAGCACGCGTTCTCGAAACCGACTGCGCCCGTCACGCGCGAAATCGCGATCGGAGATTCGATCGTGGTCGCCGATCTCGCGCAGAAGATGGCGGTGAAGGGTTCGGACGTGGTGAAGGCGCTGTTCAAGATGGGCGTGATGGCGACCATCAACCAGGTGATCGACCACGACACCGCCGCGCTTGTGGTCGAAGAACTCGGTCACAAGGCCGTGCGTGCGGAAGAGAAGACCGCTGAAACGGCACTGGCCGCGCATGCGGAGAGCGGCGAAGGCGAACGCGCGGCGCGTCCGCCGGTGGTCACCATCATGGGCCACGTCGATCACGGCAAGACTTCGCTGCTGGATTACATCCGCCGCACGAAAGTGGCCGCGGGCGAGGCCGGCGGCATCACGCAGCACATCGGTGCGTATCACGTCACCACACCGAAAGGCGTGATCACCTTCCTCGACACGCCCGGCCACGCGGCCTTCACTTCGATGCGCGCGCGAGGCGCGCAATCGACCGACATCGTGGTGCTGGTGGTCGCGGCCGACGACGGCGTGATGCCGCAGACGGTGGAAGCGATCCAGCACGCGCGCGCGGCGCACGTGCCGATGATCGTCGCGGTCAACAAGATGGACAAGCCCGACGCCAATCCGGATACGGTTCGCAACGGATTGATGCAGCACGAAGTGGTGCCGGAAGATCTCGGCGGCGACACGCAGTTCGTGCCTGTCTCGGCGAAAACCGGACAGGGCGTCGACGAACTGCTGGACGCGATCACGGTGCAGGCGGAGGTGATGGAACTCACCGCCGTGCCGGGCGGCCGCGCCTCGGGCGTGGTGATCGAATCCAGCCTCGACAAGGGCCGCGGGCCGGTCGCCACCGTGCTGGTGCAATCCGGCGAATTGAAACGCGGCGATTACGTTGTGTGCGGCGTGCAGATGGGCCGCGTGCGTGCGCTGTTCGACGAGAACGGCAAGCAGGTCGAGAGCGCGGGCCCGTCGATTCCGGTGCAGATGTTGGGATTGTCCGGTGTTCCGGAAGCCGGCGATGAGTTCGTGGTCGTCGCGGACGAACGTCTGGCGAAGGATGTGGTTTCCGAGCGCGAGGCCAAGCGCCGCGACCAGCGCCTCGTCACCCGCACCAACACGCTGGAAGACGTGATGGCGCAGATGGGCAAGGGCGAAGGCCAGCAGACATTAAATCTGGTGATCAAGGCCGATGTGCAGGGTTCGGCGGAGGCGCTGCGCCAGTCGCTCACCGACATCAGCAACGATCTGGTCAAGGTCAACGTGATCGCCTCGGGCGTCGGCGGCATCACCGAATCCGATGCCACGCTGGCGGCCGCATCGAAGGCGTTGATCATCGGCTTCAACGTGCGCGCCGATGCCTCGGCGCGCAAGATCATCGAGGCCAACGGACTCGACCTGCGCTATTTCTCGATCATCTACGACGTGATCGATCAGGTGAAGCAGGCGGCGAGCGGTTTGCTCGGCACCGAAGTGCGCGAGGACATCCTGGGCACTGCCGAAGTGCGCGACGTGTTCCGCTCGTCGAAGTTCGGCGCGATCGCCGGCTGCATGGTGGTCGAAGGTGTGGTCAAGCGCCACAAGCCGATCCGCGTGCTGCGCGACAACGTGGTGATCTTCGAGGGCGAACTGGAATCGCTGCGCCGCTTCAAGGAGAACGTGGACGAAGTGCGCAACGGCATGGAATGCGGTATCGGCGTCAAGCAGTACAACGACGTCAAGCCGGGCGACAAGATCGAGTGCTTCGAGCGGATCGAGGTGGCGAGAACGCTGTAAAAGCGGGACCAGGGACATGGGACGAGGGACCGGCAAAGCCGCCGCGTGACCCCGGTCCCCGGTCCCCGGTCCCGGGTCCCGGGTCCCAAACATGCCTTCCCACTCCTTCCACCGCACCGACCGCATCAACGCCGAGCTGCGCCGCGAACTCGGCGCGCTGGTGCACGCATTGGTACGCGATCACGCGCTGCCGCAGGCCAGCGTGTCCGATGTCGAAGTGACGCGCGATCTGGATGTCGCCACGGTTTGGGTGACCGCGTTGCAGCCGGAGCGTTCAGCCGAAGTGGTGAAAGCATTGAAGGAAGCCGCGAAGGATCTGCGCCGCGAACTGGCGCATTCGATGCGCATGCGGCGCGTGCCGGAGCTGCGTTTCAAGTACGACGATTCGGTTGATCGCGGCGAGCGGATCGACGCATTGCTGCGAGATGATGCGCTGGAGAAGAAAACTTCCTCCGGTTCGGATCACGAAGGCTGAGGTTCCACGCATGGACCAGCGCACGCCAATCGCGGCCCGCCACAAGGGCTTCAACCGGGCCGAGATCGTCGATCAGAACTTCATCGAATTCGTGCGCGAGTGGAATGGCGAGCCTCGCGAGCCCCCGCGCGGCAGCGAGCCCGTCCTGCCGGGAAGCGCCTGCACGGCGAGCGATTTTCGCGAACTGTTCGAATCGCAACTGACCTCGCGGCACCTGGATCTGATGGCGCGCGTGCTGCGCGTGCAGAACAAGGTGTTCTACACCATCGGTTCGTCGGGACACGAAGGCAATGCGATGCTGGCGCGGCTGACGCGCCACACCGATCCGGCGTTCCTGCATTACCGCAGCGGCGCGTTCATGGCCGAACGTTTCCGGAAATTGCCGGGTATGGATCCGATCATGGATTCCGCGCTGTCGTTCGCAGCGTCGAAAGACGATCCCGCTTCCGGCGGACGGCACAAGGTGTGGGGCAGCAAACCGCTGTGGGTATTGCCGCAGACCTCGACCATCGCCTCGCATCTGCCGAAGGCGTTCGGCACGGCGATCGCGATCGAGCAGGCGCCGCGCATCGGTCACGCGTTGCCGATCTCGAAAGATTCCATCGTGATCTGTTCGTTCGGCGATGCGTCCAGCAATCACGCCACCGCGCAAACCGCGTTCAACGCCGCGGCGTGGACGGCGTACCAGAAACTGCCCGCGCCCGTGCTGTTCGTCTGCGAAGACAACGGCATCGGCATCTCGGTGAAGACGCCCAGCGGCTGGATCGCGCGCAACTTTTCCGAGCGGCGCGATCTCGATTATTTCTACGCCGACGGGCTCGACCTGGCGGACGGTTACGCCGGCGTGCGGTGCGCGATTGAACACTGCCGCAGCACGCGAAGGCCGACGTTCCTGCATCTGAAAACGATGCGTGTGATGGGGCACGCCGGCACCGACTTCGAAATCGAGTGGCGCTCGATCGAGGAGCTGGTGGCGCTGGAAGCCACCGACCCGCTGCTGCGCTCTGCGGCGATCGCGCTGGAATCCGGTTTGTATTCGCGCGAGTCGTTGCTGAAGGAATACGAAGCGATCCGCAAACGCTGTTTCGCCGCCGCGGAAGAAGCCGATCGCCGCCCGCGCCTCAAGTCGCTCGACGAAGTGATGAAACCGCTGGCGCCGTACACGCCGAAAGCGGTGCAGGCCGAAGCCCAACGCGCCGATTATAAAGACAAGCGCCTTGCAATTTTCGGCGGCGAAAACAAATTGCCGGAAGAACTCCCCGCTCGGCATCTGGCGATCCAGATCAACCAGGCGCTGCACGACCTGCTGGCGAAGTATCCCGAATCGCTATTGTTCGGCGAGGACGTGGCGCAGAAGGGCGGCGTCTATACCGTCACAAAGGGTCTGCACAAGGCGTTCAAGGGTGCGCGCGTGTTCAACACGCTGCTGGACGAGACGATCATCCTCGGCCTCGCGCAGGGCTACGCCAACATGGGAATGTTGCCGATCCCCGAGATCCAGTATCTCGCCTACTTCCACAACGCCTGCGACCAGATCCGCGGCGAGGCCTGTTCGTTGCAGTTCTTCTCCAACGATCAGTACCGCAATCCGATCCTGCTGCGCATCGCCTCGCTCGGTTACCAGAAAGGCTTCGGCGGGCATTTCCACAACGACAACTCGATCGCCGCGCTGCGCGACATTCCCGGCCTGATCGTCGGTTGCCCTTCGCGTGGCGACGATGCCGCGACCATGCTGCGAACGATGGCCGCGCTGTGCAAGGTAGACGGCCGCGTCTGCGCGTTCCTGGAACCCATCGCGCTGTACATGACGAAAGATCTGCACGAAGCGGGCGATGGCGCGTGGCAGTTCGCGTATCCGCCGCCGAACGAAGCGATGTCGCTCGGCGAAGGCCGCATCTACAACGAGAATGCGAAAGACCTGGTGATCTTCACCTTCGGCAATGGCGTGCCGATGGCGCTGCGGGCCGCACGCGAAATCGAGAAGAAACTGAAGTGGCGAACGCGCGTGGTCGATCTGCGCTGGCTAGTGCCGTTGAACGACAACTTCATTGCCGAACAGGCGAAGAGCGCCAAACGCATCATCGTGCTTGACGAGGGACGCAAGAGCGCGGGGGTGGGCGAAGGCATCATTACCGCGGTCATGGAAGCGGGGCTCGGCAAGACGCCGTTGCGGCGCGTAGTCGGCGCGGACACCTACACACCGCTGGCCGGCGCGGCGCTACTGGTGCTGCCGGGCGAAGCCGATATCGTCGCGGCGGCGGAAGCGATGCGTTGAGTGCTGCAGAAATGAAATCCGTTCGTGCTGAGGTATCGAAGCACGAACGGTTACTCACTGTTGACGTTCGCCCTTCGATACCTCAGGGCGAACGGCGGAATTGACATGGATTC
>Ga0209581_1001515_pt1 | contig 26633 bp, 27 predicted proteins | sample Coa_R2_FD_187160 | JGI IMG/M metagenome (GOLD analysis project Ga0209581, IMG submission 187160) | Surface soil microbial communities from Centralia Pennsylvania, which are recovering from an underground coalmine fire - Coalmine... | ecosystem: Environmental > Terrestrial > Soil > Unclassified ...
GCCCGCTTTTGGCAAAGAGCGTCTGGCGCTCTCGCTCTTTGCCGCGCTGCTGCTCGGCTTTGTGGGCATCGTTCTGATGGCGCTCCAGCAGCCGTTCGTGGTCAGCCTGCACTCGGGCTTCCTGCTGGGTGCGCTCTGCCTGCTGGGCAACGCCTTTAACTTCTCCCTCTACTCGCATCTCAGCAAACGCTACCTGCGCGTAATGTCTCCGGTGGTGCTGACCGGCGGCATGATGATAAGTGGCGCGCTGGGCCTGATCCTGCTCACCCTGCTCGATCCCGCGCACAATCGCTGGCAGGATGTCGCCCTGCTCAATGGAAGCCAGTGGGCGGCGCTGCTCTTTCTGGCCGTAATCTGCTCCGTGCTCTCCTACTTTGCCTACAACGTCGCTCTGAGCAAGCTGGCCGCCTCACGCGTGACCGTCTATCTCTACTTCGAGCCGGTCGTGGCCGTGCTGCTCGGCGTGACCCTGCTCGGCGAGCGGCTCACCTGGCAGATGGTCCTCGGCACCCTGGCCATCGCCGGCTCGGTTGTGCTGGTCAACTGGCTCAAACGCGAGAAGCGAGCGGATCAGAGTTGAACTCCCTGTCAGCCCTACGCTCGCGCCGCGAATTCGATGGGCCTGATCGGCTGTAAATTTGCCTCGATCTCCTTGCGGTGCGGCTCCAGGAAAGGCGGCAGGGCCAGGCTTTCGCCGAGAGTGGCGGGATCTTCGTCGGTGGCGAAGCCGGGACCGTCGGTCGCTATCTCACAGAGAATCCCTCCCGGCTCGCGGAAGTAGATCGAGTGAAAGTAGAAGCGATCGATCACCTGGGTGGGATGTCCACCCGCCTCGGCGATGCGCGTGCGCCAGAATACCTGCTCCTCGTCGTTGGGAGTGCGGAAGGCAACGTGATGGACCCCGCCGATGGCAGGACGGCCAAAGGGTAGGTCGGGCCGTACCTCCAGGTGGACCTGCGTGCCCGGACCGCCAGGACCTACCTCGAACACCAGGACCTCATGTTGTCCCGCGAGTTGATAGCTGCCGGCTTGCCGAAAGCCAAGCACCTCCGTTAAGAGGCGCGTGGTGCGCTCGGCCTGGCGAACGGTAAAGCGCACGCCGTACAGGCCGCGAATCGCCATCTCGGCGGGCACGGGACTCTTTTTCCAGGGTACGCCGCCTATCTTCCCTTCGTCGTCCAGCAGTTCGAGCCGCTGGCCCTCGGGATCGCGCAAGGCCAGCACCGCCCGTCCATCCTCGCCGCGCGTCTGAATGCCATCGTGTTCAACGCCAAACGACTCCAGGCGCTGCGCCCACCAGTCCAGCGCATCCCGTCCACGCACACCCAGCATGATAGCCGAGATCATGCCCGATCCGTCGCGGGTGGGACCGGCCAGGGGCCAGTCAAAAAAGGTCAGTTCAGTGCCCGCGTGCCCGATCTCGTCGCCGTAGAACAGGTGATAGGCCGAGACATCATCCTGGTTGACCGTCTTCTTGACCAGGCGCATGCCCAGCACCTGCGTGTAAAATGCCACATTGCGCGAGGCGTCGCCGGTAATGGCGGTCACATGATGAATTCCTCCAAGCTGCATAGTGCTTCTCCTCTTCAGTCTGCTAACATTCTTCGCGGCGGCTCATCTAACGACCGCGAGAATTATCTTAATTTTAAGATATCTCATGAGAGGATAACCAGCAAAGCGTCTCATTTATTCCACGTCAAGGCCGGTTTTTAAGAGTGGTCGATCGCTCGCGTCTGATCCTGTTGCGTTCGGCTCGCGCCGATGGCGTTTGGGCCTGCTCGAGTTCTTAGCTGGAGAAGCTCTCCTGGGCGGCCAGGCCAAGCTTCTTGAGCAGGCAGATGGCCTGGACCTGTTCCTCGCTGCTCAGGCCGGCCATGGCTTTGCGCAGGGCCTGCTCATGCTGGGGAAAGATCTCATCGAGCAGGCGGCGTCCCCGGGGAGTCAGTTCCGCGAAGGTGATGCGCCGGTCGGTACGTGCCGGTTTGCGGCTCAGCAATTGTTTGCCTGCCAGCTTGTTTACGCAATAGGTGATATCGCCACTGGAGATCAGAATCTTCTCCCCGATTTGTTGTAGGGGCAGCGGACCCTTGTGATAGAGGAGTTCCAGAATGCCAAACTCCGTTGGGTTCAGCCCATAGCGGCGGATATCGCGTGTGGCATGGGCGTGTACCCAGTTGTAGGCACGTGCGAGGACGGTGAAGAGTTCAAGCGAGTGATCTGTGGGAAGCTGCTCCGCCATGTTCTTTGCTCTCTTTCCATCAAATTATCTCAAATTTAAGATAATTATAGAAGTAGAGAGTTTATCTGTCAACGCGGTGTCTCATCTGGTACGGGGAGGCAACTTTCAGTTTTGAAAGTTTCTCTCTACGCCTCTTGTAGCACCAACTGGCGGGTCAATTCCATATGTCCGACGTGCAACGGTTGTTCTTTGTTCATGCCTTGCAACAATTACTCAGCTTCCTTGAAAAAGGTATCGAGCATCTCGGTCAGCGGTTGTAGCTCGGTCAGCATATTCTCTCTCCTCTTCTTACATTTGTCTCTTTCTCTGCTCGGACTCAGCCGTTCACCGCCGTCTCCAGTTCCGCGAAAGCAGTTTCCCAGGCGCGAGCGAAGTAGGTGCGCGCCTCCTCCCAATTGGAGCCGGTGCCCCAGCCGGTGTGAAGCAGATAGACATCCGTGCAGGGGGTCAGCACCTCGTTGCAGGGAGTAAAGAACACCGCCACGTGGGTCAGCGGGTTGGTTTCGTTCATGAAGCGGAATTGCGGCGGACCTTTCCACTCAAAGGCCAGCAGCGTCTGCGGCTCGATAGCCGTCACCTTGCAGCCCAATGTGCTGTTGCGCGTCGGGTCAGCGGGGTCCCAGAAGAGTTCATATTTGCCATCGACCACCGGCTCCACATCGGCAACCCTGGTCAGCCATGTTTGCAGCAACTCGTTGCGCGTAAACATGGCGAAAGCGCGCTCAAGTGGACAATGCAGCCGCGCATTCTGCACGATAATGCTACTCATTTTTCCCTCCTGCACCTGTTATCTCTTTGACATGTTATCACATCAGTCCTTCTCCTGCGGCCTGGTGCCTCTCTCCTTAGTATACTAGAAATAATGTTCTAATACAAGGGGGATGAGGAGAGGACAACAGATGTGATATTCTAGGGGAAGAAACAATACCAACTCATGTACCGAGGGGGTAGCTATGCGCCAGATTGGTCAGGTCAAGCAAGTACAGATCCAGCGAGGTCCATTAAAGCGCGGGGACAAGCCGCATCGTTACTATGATCCGGCCCCGCTGCTGGTGGTGGAGAGGCTCGTACTTACGCCTCAAGGAGTGATCGGCGTCACCTCGGAGGGAGAAGAACTCATCGATGTCCATCACGCGGCCCATCCAGAGAGCCGCAACGCCGGGGTGAACGGCGTCTCGCTGGGCTTTACCAGTCATTATAAAGCGATGCGGGAGAAATTCGGCGCGCACCTCACCGATGGCCGGGCCGGCGAGAATATCCTGGTCGAGACGAGTGAGGAGTTTTTGCAGGCAATCCCGGGAGGGCGTGTGATGATTCAGGCGCGAGAAAGTGGAAGGCTGGCCTACCTGGAGCATCTGGAGGTAGCCGCGCCCTGCGTCGAGTTCAGTCATTTTGCACTCAACGAGTTCATGCCGGTACCCGCAGCGATGCTGCGTGAGGCATTGATCTTTTTAGATCATGGTCGCCGTGGCTTCTACGCGACCTTGCGCGGCGAGGAGCCGTTTGTTCTGCGGGCCGGAGATACTCTTTTCGTGGAGGTGTAGTCTCCTATGGATCTCTCGTTCCTTGCGGATTCATTCGCCGTCTGTCGTCTCTCACCCGAGGCCGATATTCCCTCCTGGGCTTTGATGGACCGCTCGTTTGTTTCCATCACCTATACCGCTGAAGAGCTTTCAATTGTCTGTCCGCTGGCGTATGTGCCCGCCGGGGTGCCCGCCGAACGGCACTGGGTGGCGCTCAAAGTCGAGGGGCCGCTGGACCTTGAGTTGACGGGCATCCTCTCCTCGCTCGCGGCCCCGCTGGCCGCTGCGGGCATCTCCATCTTTGCCATTTCCACCTTCGACACCGATTATCTACTCATCAAAGAACAGAATCTGGCTCACGCGCGCCAGGTATTAGAGGCTGCCGGGCACCGTTTTGTGTGAGTCGCGTCTTCCCCAAAAAAACACGTGAATACGAAAAGCGCGGGTGTACGTGTATAAAGCAAAGGTAAAAGAGTGTGTCGCAAGGAGGTAATAATGACGATTACACTTGGCGCCATCGTGCTTACGGTTGGCAGTTTGATAATAATGATTCTTATTGCAGCGATTGTCGGAGTAGTGGGGGAAATGCTGGCGCGCCGGCGTGCGCCCTTTGGTATTGTTGGCGCGATCATCCTGGGCTTCATCGCGATCTGGCTGATCACGGACGTGCTGGGCTGGCATATTGTCGGTGAGCCATATCTCAATGGCGTGCCGGTGATTACCTCGATCCTGGCGGCGGCGGTACTGGTGGCCCTCTGGAGCGCCTTCGCCTATCGCCGTGTCTATGGTTATACCTCTCGTTACTATCGGCGCGGGACCTATGCGCGTCGTCCGCGCCGCCGCTGGTGGTAAGAGGAGTTCTCTGAGAGAGCAGAGTGGCGACCTGGAAAACAGGTCGCCTTTTTCGTGTGCTGCCGCTGCCGGCTATATGCTGCGTGGAGGAGGCATGACCCTCTGATTTCTTAGTGGACTTTGAATTGCCTGGAGAGGAGAAAGGCGCTAAAGTTAGCCACGCTTTCCACATCCCCCTCGTTGAGCATGTTCACCATTTTCTTGACCGCCAGGCGTTTCGGCTGGCCCGGCTGGCCGGGCTGTGTGAAGCCGATGACGCTCAGCTTCTCCGGTTCGCGCTCGTAGCGGATCTCCTCGGCGACCAGCTCCAGCAGATCCGCGATATCCATGTCCAGCGCCCGTGCGATGCTTTCCAACACGCGCGAGGAGGGATATTTCTGTCCGCGCTCGATCTCGCCCACGTAGATTTCTGATAAACCGGCTCTGTCGCCCAGCTCCTTAATCGTTAAACGGCGATCCTGGCGCTCACGCCTGATCACGCGCCCCATAATCTCCTGGAGGTCCATAGTTCCCTGCCTTTCCTATGCTTTCGGCATATCCACCGCTCCGACCTATGCTCTGAGCATAGTTTCTCTCTATGATTATACGCCCTCAGCATGATATATTCAAGAGGAGATGAGGTGGCTATGCGGATGGATGGCCGTCAGATCGGCGAACACACCGAACAACTGATTGCCTGCGTTACACGTTGCACGTTTTTGTAAACATACAGAGGAGAAATCACAATGGCAGTAAGCATGTCTGTCTGGAGACACTTTGCCGGACAAAATGATGTCCAGCCGATCTTACATGTACCGATGATCTACGAGAACGTTCCCTACAGCGCGCCGCGCTGGGAGTATCGCGTTTTGCGGGTGGATGCGCGTGAAGAGGGACTGCCCGATCAGGCGTACCTGAACGAGTTGGGTGCGCAGGGCTGGATGCTGGTCAGCGTGCTGGAGCAGCGCCGCTCAGAGTCAGGCTCGATCGTCTATTACTACTTTGTGCAGCCGCAAGGCGAAGCAGAAGCATAGAGGAGAAAAAAACCATGTCGTCATTACTTGTTCCCACCGTCATTGAAAATACCGGTCGTGGCGAGCGGGCCTACGATCTCTACTCGCGTCTCCTGCGCGAGCGCATTATCATGATCAACGGCATGATCGAGGAGGCGATGGCCGGGTTGGTGGTTGCCCAGTTGCTTTTCCTGGCGGCTGAGAATAGCGAGCGCGAGATCAATCTCTACATCAGTTCGCACGGGGGTGCGGTCGATGCCGGGCTGGCGATCTACGATACGATGCGCCACCTGACGTGCCCGGTAGCCACAACCTGCGTAGGCTACGCGGCCAGCTTTGGCACAGTCTTGTTGATGGCCGGAGATAAGGGCCGGAGGCGTGCGCTGCCTCATGCGCGCATTCATATGCACCAGCCGCTCATTCAGGGAGGTCTGGGCGGGCAGGCCACCGACATCGACATTCACGCGCGTGAGATTTTGCACACGCGTGATGTTCTCAACGAACTGTACGTTCATCATACCGGCCAGTCGCTGGAGCGCATCAGGCGTGACACCGAGCGCGACTTCTTCATGAGCGCGCAGGAGGCGGTGGAGTACGGGCTGATCGACGAAGTGATGCCGCTGGCCGAGAAGCCCTACTAGAGCGGCTCGATGCGCAGGCGCGCGATTTCAAACCACTGGGGTCCGCTGTTCACCGTGCCGAAGCGCAAGACGCCACGCGGGGTTGCGACGGCGAACTGGTTGTCGAGCCAGGCCACAAAGCCGAGCGGGCGCGTGGGGGGATTGGGGGCGCGCAGCACCTCCTTGCCATCCACCAGGAAAAGCGCCTGGTGTGTGCGCCACTCCAGCGTATAGGTATGCCAGGAGGTCATCTCCACATCCAGGAGAGCCTCCTGTGTACCGCTCAGGCGCTGCATCCAGCGCGCGGCAGGTCTGATCTCGCCGGTCAGCAGTGCCAGCGAGGTGCTGAGCAGCATCGGCGGCACTGAGAAGAGTGCGCCGGGGCGCATGGTATGGATCACCTGTGCCTTCCAGCCCCAGCCGGGGACGCCCGGCACCAGGGCCATGTTGGAGGGCGGCGAGGCGTAGAAGAACCAGACGGCCTCAGGCAGCATCAGAATATCGCCGCGCACAGAGAACGGGTAGTTCCAGAAGCCGAAGCCGGCGGTTCCGCGCAACATCTCGCTGTCCTCCGTGCTGGTCAGGGTTGCGGCGGGCAGTGACGAGCGTGCCTCCACCTCCATGCGCAGCGGGGGACGCCGGGGAAAGCGTGCGCGGGCGAGCTGGCCATAGTCGTCGATCTGTGCGTCGGTATATGTTCCCCTGCGCGCCCCCGGCATGGTCATGCGCAGGGCAGAATCCACAATCTCCAGCGAGCCACCGCCGATTGCCGTTTGGGCCCAGTGGCCACCGGGTGGTAGAGGAAAGTTCTCAAACATGCCCGCGCCCCCGCTTCGAGCTAACTGCCCTGTTGCCAGCGCTCAAGAATCTCACTTTCAAGCTCCTCCCAGACATAGTGTTCGGCATCGACATCCCTTCGATCATACAACTTTAACCGGGCGTCGGCCAGACGCTTGGAGAAGTTCTGGAAGTACGCTTTCTGTTCGCTATGAGGAGGCATAATGCGTAGCTCAAGCAGGGCAGGATCGAGAAAATCCTCCGGCAGAAAGGCCAGCGAGATCAGGTGCGCATAATCGGCCACCAGATTCTGGCGGGCCTGGGGCATAAAATAATCGGGTTCGGTGCTGGAAAACAGCAGACAGCCGGCGATGCGTCCCGTGTAGAGGATCGGATGGGCGATGGCGCTCTGCTCGCCCTCGAACTGGTGGCCTGGGAGAGCATCGCGCTCCTCTTTGTAATGGCGAACCTCCGAGAAATGGCAGGCCGAGACGACGTGGCCGGCCAGCGATTCAATGCCCAGGAAAAGGGCCTGCTGCTCTAAATTGGCGGGCCAGGGAGGAGTGGCCAACCCCACCGTCTGACGCAGGCTATAGACCTTTGGGGCATGCTGGCTGGAAACCATACACTTCACTACAGTAATGGCCATCCCCAGATTTTCCGGGTCCAGTTGACTGAGCGCCTGAGTGATCACAGCATTGGTGATTGACCAGAAGCGCTGACTTTGACTGATAGTGCCCCGCGTCTGGAAGATCTGGGTATAAAATTTCGCCGGAATTTCCTGCAAGGAAGGCTCGTCGAGGCTGAAATCGGGAAAATCCTCAATCGCCTCGGAAAACAAATCGATCAAACGCTCGCGATATTCAGGGAGAGCGCCGAGTAAACGGCGAATGTTTTGCGGGCGCGGCTCAGATTCACCTTTGATCCAACGTTTCACTGTAATGTCGCGCACGCCCAGCTCCTGTACGATGTGCTGCATCATGGCCGGGTCGCTGGTAATCCACGCGAGCAGTTCACGCCAGTCCTTTGGTTCTCTTTCAAACATCTCCCAGGCCCCTATGGAAAGCAAAGAAATTCCCGATCATCCGCAATAGCTGTTACTGCGAACTGTGCCAGAAGCACAAGGCAGTATAGCACAACATTTGCAGAAACGCAATAGTTGCACAAGACGCCTCAGGGGAAAAACCAACGCCGTTTGCCTGGTTCCCGCGATGTTACCCCTTATGGGCGACCAATTGGAGCCAGTTGCGCGGAATCTCGGAGAGGTGGAGTTCCTCGCCAACCTGGTAGACGGTTGTGCCGAGGGCCTCGGCACCCAGGGCGAGCGGAATGCCAGGGAGGGCTCCTTCGATGAAGAGCCAGTACTGACCGATATCGTGGTACGACTCGACGGTCATAATGGCCTCTTCCTGGACGGCCGTCACCTGCTGGAAGCCTCCTTCCTTCAGGAGTTGAATGTAATCGTCGGCCCCAATCCACTGCATCGCCATTGTTTTGCTCTCGCGGGAGACATGGACTTCGGGATGGTGGGTGCGCAGCCAGCCGATGGCGCGGCGGGTCCAGAGGCGATAGAATCGCTCGGTTCCCTCGACATAGGCGCCGTTATAGAAAGCGCTGTTGCAGGCAAAGATGCCGTTGGGAGCCAGGATATTGGCCATCAGAGTGAAGGCGGCGCGTTTATCGGCCAACAGGTGGATGGCATTGCAGAAGAAAGCGGCATCTGCGTCATGGACCAGGCTGGGAAGTTCCTCAACATCTCCCTGAACAAACTCGGCGCGCGCACCGATTTCGGCCATGCCATGCTGGGCCCGACGCAGAGCCTCGGCGGAGGGGTCCACGCCGATGATACGCGCCTGGCGTTGCTGATTCTTCATTTCTTCGGCGATAAGCCTGGTCACAGCGCCGGTGCCGCATGCCATATCGACAATAGTTAACCTCTGGTCCGCAGGGCGCGATTGGAAAGGTGCGAGGGCCTGGCGTACAAGCGAGCGGTTGACCTGCGTGTAGAATGCGTGGGCTGCGAACGGCTCGAATGTGAACTGATTAGTTTCCTCGGTTTCAATGAGCATAGATGCCATCTCCTCCTGTGATGTTTCAAGCCAGATCATGCTAGCGGTCTCTCTGACTTACTGCTTTAGAGAAGAATTATCAGTTTTTTGTTTCACGATTCCCCAGGCCGAGAAAAAATTCTCTCGGCCTGGGGAAGGCTCACATGAGTTTTCCCTTTTTGCCGCCCTCTTCTCTATAAAAGATACGCGCAGGGCAAAGCGGGAGCGCCGCGCGGCGCTCCCGCTTTGCCCTGCGCGTATCCTGGCGAGATTTCTAAATATGCATGGCCATGCCACCATCGACGCAGATAATCTGGCCGGTGATGTAGCCAGCCTCTGGCGAGCAGAGGAAAGCGATCGTCGAAGCCACCTCTTCCGGGGTACCGAAGCGGCCCAGGGGCGTGATATCGAGCATTGCCTTCTTCTGCTGCTCCGTCAGGGTGGCGGTGAGTTCGGTTGGGATGAAGCCCGGAGCCACAACATTCGCCGTGATATTGCGGCTGGCCATTTCGCGCGCGGTACTCAGGGTCAGGCTAATCAGGCCCGCCTTCGAGGCGCTGTAGTTAGCCTGGCCGGCGTTGCCCAGCAGGCCGGCGACGGAGGAGACGTTCACGATCCTGCCCCAGCGTGCGCGCATCATCCCGCGCAGCGCGGCCCTGGTGCAGAGAAAGGCCGAATGCAAATTGGTTTGCAAGATCGTGGTAAAATCGGCCAGAGTCATTTGCAGGATCAGCTTATCGCGCGTGGTGCCTGCATTATTGACGAGAATGCTGACCGGACCGAGTTGCTCATTGATTTGTGCGAAAAGGCGGTTGACCTCCTCTTCCTGGCTCACATCGGCCTGCACCGTGATGCAGCGTCGGCCCAGCGCCTCGATGCCGGCCTTTGCTTCGGCAGCCGCGTCTGCGTTACTGCGATAGTTGATCACGATATCTGCGCCAGCCGTGGCCAGGCGCTGGGCTGTGGCGCGTCCAATCCCCTGGCTGCTCCCGGTGACGAGCGCGACTTTCCCTGCCAGTGGTGTCGAGTGTTCTGTCATGAGAAAATGAACTCCCTTCGCGTTGTTTCGTGTCCCTCTCCGCGTCAATACAGTATAGCTTCGTGTGAAAAACTCTGCAATTATACCACAAAGCTCCCCACCTTGTTCGGGGCTTTAAAGAGAGAGTGCCTTTCTATATTGCTCACTTTTTGGGATGGATGAGTCGGCTCTATTGTACGCTATTGTCTGTCTCGAGGCAACCGGGATTTTTGCCTCTTGATTTTTTAGCCGTTCTCAGGTATCTTAAAGGAGCAATTCAACGATTACAGGAGACACAGCATACATGATAGTTTTCAACTGATCCATCTACTAGAACGCGGGATTACCTCTAGCCATTGAGCAATGCCATCTTCTACTATGGCATTGTGGCCGGGTATGGTCGCGCTGGTGCTGGTGAAGGAGAAATCTGTCATGGTTGTGGATTACGAGCGTTATTCCTCTTCCTCCACATTTCCCGACACGCCTCCAAGCTCTTCCAGTTTTGCACGTTGCTGCTTGTCAGTGCAGGCGGTGGGCGCTCTCACCAAACCAGGCGATTTCCCGCAAATGGCTCATAGGGGCCTGAACGTTGTCGCTCAAGGTATCACTATCTGAAATGTATAATCATAAAATAGAGGGAAGGAGCATGGTATGCCTGAATATAACACTCCCATCGCGGACGAAGAGCGTCCTCTAGAGGGCCTGCTGTCGCGGGCGCCTGAACGCGCCATTCTGGTCGGGGTAGAGCTGCCGGGCGACGAGTGGCCGGTTGAGGAGTCGCTGGAGGAGCTGGCGCAACTGGCCGCCACGGCGGGCACGACCTGCATGGAGCGAGTGATCCAGCGGCTTGCGCGTCCCCATCCTGGCACGCTGCTCGGCTCCGGCAAGATCGAGGAGATTGCGGACCTGGTGCGTTTCCATGCTTGCGACGCGGTGATCTTTGACCTGGAACTGACGCCGGGCCAGCATCGCAACCTGGAGCGCGAGCTGGAGGCGCAGGTGCTGGACCGCACGGCCCTGATTCTCATCATCTTTGGTCAGCGGGCGCGCACGAAGGAGGGGCGTTTACAGGTCGAGCTGGCCCAGGTCGAGTACGATCTGCCACGCCTGGCCCGCCAGTGGTCGCACCTCTCGCGTCAGAAGGGCAGCGTGCAGCAGCGCGGCGAGGGTGAGAAGCAGATCGAGGTGGACCGCCGCCTGCTGCGCCGCCAGAAGGATCGGCTGGAGGAGGAGATCGAGCATGTACGCACCCACCGTCAGTTGCATCGCGAGCGGCGCAAGAACACCGGCGCGCCGGTGGTGGCGCTGGTCGGTTACACCAACGCGGGAAAATCGACTCTGCTCAATCGCCTGGCCTCGGCTCACAGTCTGGCCGAAGATAAGCTCTTCGCCACGCTCGATCCGATGACCCGCCGCGTCAAGCTGGCTGGTGGGCAGGAGATTCTGCTCACCGATACTGTAGGCTTCGTCCAGCGCCTGCCTACGACGCTGGTGGCCGCCTTTCGCGCCACTCTGGAGGAGGTAGCCGAGGCCGATCTGCTGGTGCATGTGATCGACGCCTCCAGCCCCTCCGTGCATCATCAGATCGAGGCAGTGGAGCAGGTGCTTGAGGAGATCGGCGCCGGCGGTCGCCCGATGATCGTGGCCTTCAACAAGGTCGACAAGTTACCGCGCGATCTGCCCGCAACTCTGCCACTCAAGGAGAAGCAGGCGTCCTCCAATGGTCCCTTGCAGCCGGCAGGGCTTGCCGAGAAGCTCCCCTCGGTGCGCGTCTCGGCGCTAACCGGCGAGGGAATCGAGGATCTGCTGCGCTGTATCAGCGAGAATCTACTGCTCCAGTTCGTGCGGCTGGATGTGCTGATCCCCTACGAGCGCGGCGAGCTGGTGGCGCGTTTTCACCAGTTTGGCACAATCGAGGAGGAGAGCTACGAGGCCGGCGGGACGCATATCCGGGGCTATATGCCGGAGAACCAGCTTGGCTCGCTGCTGGACTTTCAGCGTGGAGATCTGAACGCGCTACGAGCACGCTCCTGATCTACGAGGAGGCCCTGCGAACGTTCGCAGAGCCTCGTTCTTTTTTATTTTGCTGAGTGCGATTGGCAGATTGTGCAATGGGACGCACAGCCTCCTCTGTGCTCTGACATCAGAGTTTTTCTCATGCTGACCCGCCTTCTTGAAACTGGCAGTCACAGGCGGTATCTGCACCCTGGAAAAAGAATATAGCCGTAGAAGCAATCTTTCGCTATAATGGGGCCAATAGACTCAACGATATGTTATGGGGGAAAAACCATGCAAGCACAGGGAAGTACTTCTTCAGATCGATCATCAGCCATCATGGTCGCGGCGGGGCCGCAGGATGAGCAGGCGCGGGCGCTTGTGCAGGCACTGCGCCAAGCAGGTTTGAACGTTTTATTTGCCGAAACGGTCCACATAGCTGCGCGAGCCAGTGAGGCGGCGGCCTGCGTTGTTGTGTTGCGGCCTGACACCTGGAAGGCCCAGGCCATCGCCACAGTTATGCGCGTCAAACCAGACTGCTTGTTGCCGGTTCTAGCGGAGCCAATGGAACTGCCGCGTGGTCCCTGGACGGGTCCGGCTATCTCTCTGGTTGAGAACGCGGCGCAGGGCGAGCAGCAGCTTATCCAGGCTCTACGCGATTACCTGGCAACACGTCCGCAGGTAGAGTCGGTCAGTCACCATAAGGCCGATCCCGTGACCATCGATATGCTTCTGGCCCGCAAAAGGATGCGCCGGCGGCGGCGGGCCGGTCCGATCATCACCATGCTTTTGCTGCTCGTCATTGTGGTGCTGGGTGGACTGCTGGGCTATCGCTACTACTCCAGTCATACAGGGAAAGGTGCTGCTGCAAGCGCATCGGCCAGCCTCCCGATTGCCACGCCGCATATTGTCTACACATCTGCTACTCCAGGACAGTATTGTGACTCCGGGAGTGGAGAATGGGGGCTGGGGAATCGCTATGTGAAGACGGTGAATAAGCAGAAGGTCGAGGTGATCGATAAATATACCACCTTGCAATGTCAGTCTAACGGCGCGCTTCTTTCGCGTTCTGGCGATTATGGTGTATACAGCGAGCTCTTTTTTGATGGTTTTGACGCTTATTCCTCGATTGCCCAGCACTACCTGGCCCAGGTCGAGGCAACGATCACCGCTGGGGACGCACAGGCTGATGTGGCCCTGGATGTGCATATTCATAACGATGGCTATGGTAGGGATAGCCTGCACGTCAACACGCTGGGGCACTGGGAGGTCAATACTGATAATACAATTGATGGCTCGCCTCTCAATCGCCTGGCCATCGGGTTTCTCCCTGCGAGTTCAAAGACCTATACTCTGGCAGTTGAGGTCGATGGCCCAACGATGACCTTCTGGCTCAATGGCCAACAGGTTACGACCGTAACCGATACGACCTACCCTGACAACAGCGCCATTGGCTTTGGTGTAGATGACCCAACGGCCAGAACGCCTATCAGCGCGCTCTTCTCCAATTTCAAGTACGAGGTGCTGTCTCCCAACACACTTGCCACCCCGCAGGTTGTGGCCACCGCTACCGCCCAGGCTCAGGCGGCCATGCAAAAATCATATATTGCTCATGTTCCCGGCTACGATTGCGATAAAGGCGCAGGGCAGTGGCAGCCGCTGCTCGATGCTGACTCGCCCGGCTCGCTCCATTGCCTGCCGGATGGTATGAAGCTGACGGCCCCGGGCAAGGTAAAGAGCATTACTGAGGAGAATTTCTATTGGCTGAACGGAAACTTCCCTCAGAATTATAAAATCTCGGCGAAGATCGATGTGAGCAACGCGGCCAGCGCGTGCGCCGGCTTTGCAACTCGCGCGGATATGGATGACAATAGTTATGTTTTCATCATCTGCCCGGATGGTTCCTGGGAAATAGCTCTGCTCACCAATAAGGTCCATTCACTGGCTCGGGGTACCATATATGCGCACGGCACCTATACCCTTACGATCACGGCGAACGGCTCGTCTCAGAGCCTGTCCATCGATGGACAGTCAATAAAGACAATCCAGGATTCGCATCTGAAAAGTACCGATCACCTGAGTCTGCTGGTTGGCTATTATCAGTCATCCCAGGCCGCCAGCGCGATCTTCAGCGATTTCACCTTTACGCCGCTGGCATAATGATGAGGAGAGATTAGACGGAAAGGGGGGACACGCTATTGGATGAGCAGCAATCCGTGAACGCGTGGGCGGACGCGGAGACGCGTTACCGGGCGGGGCAGGAGGTACGAGGCGTGGTGACGCGCGTGGCGCAGTTCGGGGTTTTTGTACGGGTCGAGCCGGGCATCGAGGGGATACTCTATACTTTTGAGTTGGGACCAGGACCAGGCGCGCTGGCGAGCTTTGCGCCCGGCCAGGAGGTGCAGCTCTATGTGAAGGATGTGGATGTACGCAGGAAGCGTCTGGAACTGGGCCTGGAGAATCGGCCTGTGTCGGGCCTGGTGAGCGAGCAGGAGGTGCCGGCTGAGGCTCGCCGAAAAACGCTGCCGGAGCTGCCCGGGGCGACACAATCGTTGCCGCGCGAGACTCCAGGCGGACGTGATGAGCGTCACTGTCCAACCTGCCAGCGCCCGGTTCAATCTACCTGGCGCTACTGCGTCTATTGCGGGGGAACCTTGCAGCGCCGCTGCCCGGCCTGTGGGACTACCCAGCCCGACCTTCCTGACGCGCGCTACTGCTGTGAGTGCGGAAAATTGCTGAGCTGAAAGATGCAACACTTTTCCTCCTGCAACGATTTCTCCGGGAGAGGAGTTTTCTCTCAGGGCGAGCGGCTGTGAACTGTTTCATAGCCGGCCGCCGATGGTACATCATAATAGAAGAGTGGCTTTTTAAGGCTATGTTACAATAAAACTCAGAAACGATCCGTTGTTAGAGAGAACGAAAGGAAACGACCAATGGCACAGGCCCTGCCACGTTATTGTCCGCGATGTGGCACACCAACCCGGACGAACATGCGCTACTGCGCGACCTGTGAACTCCCGGTTGAAGCCATGCTAAGTCGTCCCGGCGACAGGACCGAGCTTACATCACAGGGGGCTATGTCCGAACCGGCAAGCATTCCAACTCCCAGGCAGCAGGGGAATCAAGCATTTCGTACACCAGGTCCGTCGCAGGATTTCTCGCCCCCCTGGAACGCGCCGGTCGAGGACGCTCCTCGCTTTGCTCCATCGTCTCCCACTTCGGCGGGAGGATGGAATGCACCGGGCAATGTTCCCAGCAATCCAGGCGTGCCACCCTGGGCAGCGACCCAGGCCGAGTCGCACTTCTCTCCCAACGCGGACCCCTGGAATGCTCCTGGCCCCCAGGCGCCCTGGGACGTACAGGCCGAGCCAATCCAGCCGCCACTGCTGCACTCTCCGACGCCTCAACCGAGGGGACGTCGCCGAACAGGCTTTATTGTCGTGCTGCTGGTCATCCTGCTGGTGCTGGGGGGTGGAGGCTACCTCGCCTTCTCGCTGCTGGGCGGTCATTTGCCGGGCCTGGGCAATTCGCAATCAACAATCCAGACGAAGAATCTCAACCTCGCTTTTCCCTACGCGGGCATCGATATAACCCTGCTCAGTGTGCAACAGGCGCAAAACTTTGTAGATGATCCGCACAGCGCCGGCGACGGTATGCTGCGCTTGAACCTGCAAGAGCAAAATAAGACCACCGTCGCCATCAATTACGACTACAACGCAAGCGCGCGGCTCATTATTCAAGGGAAATCCGCCCTGGCGCCAACCTACGTCAAAGCGAAGACCAGCATCGCGCCGGGCGTGACCCAGACCAGCGTGATCGACTTCGCAGTGCCCAACGGAGGAAATTTGAACGCCACCACCTTCCAGCTTGGCGCTCCCAGCGAAGCCCAGATGCAGATTCCCCTGGCCGGGCAGACCAACCTGAGCCAGTATCAGCCAAAAACCACGCCTCAGCACGGCCCGATGGTCTACTTTGGCCTCGACTGGACGCTGACCGGCTCGACAACCAGCCTGAGCATTCCGGGTCAGCAGGCAGCGAAGGGCATGGAATACCTCACGCTGAGCCTCAAGATTGACAATACCCTCTCGCAAGAAGCAATCAGCGGCTCGCCATTTGACTACATGCGCGTCAAAGCCGGCGGGAAGACCGTTGCGCCGGTAAGCACGACCCTCCCCGTCTCGTTTGCGGTTGGAGAGATGGGCAAAACGGGGACGGCGACATTTCTCATCCCCCAAAACAGCACTGCCTGCACGTTGATCCTGTTGTCACAGGACCCCGGAGGGAGTGGTCAGGCCACAACAGATTTTCAAATCTAGGTAAAAGCAGGGTTTTCCTGTTCGCAAAAGAGAGGTATAATCCGGGTCGCGGCAAACATATGCGGGCTTCCCTCTGCCGGGTGTGTGTCGCGACCTGTGTTTTTTTGGCGATCCTGTTGCACAAATACTTGACCGTTTCGGTTTGCCCGTGTATCCTTGCTCAAGGTGGAAGCGACCTGACTGAGACAGCATGTCGATCCGCTTGAGGATACTGAAAAGGGTATGAAGGAGTACGATCATGGCACAACAACCAGCACGCTTCTGCTCAGAATGCGGCGCTCCACTCCAGGCAGGCCAGCGTTTTTGCACCAACTGCGGGGCAACGATGAGTGCAGACGCCCTCGCTCCCACATCAGCCGCGTCCCCGGCGACTATTCCGGCGGGCGATCCCACCGTCGCGGCGCCGACTGCACTGCCGGGGGGAGGCTCCGATACGCCTGCACCAACGCAACTTTCCTCGATGCCGACCGTCCCGGATGGTGAGCAGCCGTCAGTGCCGCCTCCACCGCCAATGGGGGGCAGCAATCCACAACGTCCAGGTTTCTCAGAGCTTACGCCGCCGCCGCCCCCACCGACAGTCAGCACGTATAATCCCTACGCGTCTGGCGCGCCGGGGGGCGCTCGGACATATCCACAAAATGTAAGCTCGCCCGGCTACTCGCCTGCTCCCACGCCCGTCCCACCGGGTGGAACATACACACCGGTGCCGGTCCCGGCCTACGCGCAAAAACCAAAGCGCGGTCATGGCTGCCTGATTACCAGTATTGTCCTGCTCGTCGTGCTGGCCGCCGGCATCGGAGGCTTTGTCTTTCTCAGATCACATTCTGGAACGACCACGCAGGGCAATGGAACCCCGACCGCTGCGAGCAACACAGGGCATACTCCCGTGCCAGGCAATGCAGGAAATACGCCCACTGTTAGTACAAGCGGCCTGCAACAGTTGAACCTCAAAATCACTTACGCCAACGTGACTCTCACTATTGTCTCCGCACAAATTGCCAGTAGTTTCCCGGACGATAACGCCACTCCGGGGTCGGCGGGGGTGGTTCGCGTGAACCTACAGGAGAACAATGCTACGGCGGGCAACCCTGGCTATCTGGAATCGGATGTTATGCTGCTGGTGCTGCCCGATGGCTCGACTGCGCGATCAAATAATCAAAAGCAAGACATCAGCCCCGATGCCGGGGTCAATCGTCCCAACTGGCTGGATTTTCCCCTCAGCACCCAGGTAACGCTCAGCCAATTGACGCTACGCATCGGCTCGGCACGCGAGAATCAGATGGACGTTCCTCTGAAACCGGGCGCAGATCTCAGCAAGTACCAGGACAAGACCAGCAGTCCGAACGCGCAGTTCCAGTACGCTGGCATAAGCTGGACCCTGAAAACAGCGACGCTCAGCTATAGCTATAACGACAGGCAGGCGACGACGGGCAATCTCTATGTGATTCTCAACCTTTCAGCGGTCAACAATACCTCGAACGGCTTCATTGCTGGCGTCACAGACTACATGCGCTTACAAGCAAATGGCAATAGCATTCAGCCAGAGGGTCAGACCACCTTTCCGATCTCGATCGATGCGCATACCACAGCCTCGGGGATTGTCGCCTTCCTGATGCCGCAGGGCACAACCTCGTTCACACTGGTGATGCTGGCCAGGCCGAATGCCAACCCGCCGATCAACCAGGTAACGCAGAATTTCCAGATCCAGTAGGGAAAAAATGGGCCTCGGTGCGTCAAATCGCACCAGGCCCTTATGCTGACTCTATGTGAGGCCGGGACTATTCCAGCAGGAAGCTCCCGGAGAGTTCGCGGCGCAGCGTGGCCTTCTGCTCCTCGTTCAGGCCGGCGGAGGACTTTCTCTCACCGGGAGCTGCCATGCGGTTATTCATCGCGGAAGAAAGCTCGTCCAGCAGCATCTCCTCCAACACCCCCGGAGATCCCTGGGGCGAGGTTTGCACCGTGCCTTTCACGCCTTTGGCTGCCTGTGGACGTTTTCCCGCGGCAGCCGATCCCTCTTCGGGATTACCCTTGCTGGAATCCCAGACAAGCTGAAAACGCTGATTCATTATCTCAACGAAAATCCCGCGCCCGGCGCGCAGATCTAGCAGTTGCTGGCGCAGTTCGCGGTTTTCCGCCTGGAGCTTTTCCCAAACCTGTTTCTGTTCGAGTACAGCCGACATAATCTGCTCGAACCCATGATCACTCGATTGCATGAAACCTCCTCTAAAGCAACCTTCCAATCAACCACGTTTCCCCGCAACCAGACCGGTCGACGAGTGTAGAGAGAAGTGAGAAGAAAGTACCCCCAGGTAGATTGGCCAGACCGGGAAATGCACCCCGGCAGAGGGATTAGTGGCGATCTCCTCAACGAATACCGTGTTCTTCCCAACCTTTGTATAGAGACGTTCCAGGGAGTGCAAAGTAACAATCTCTCTGCCCTTTATTCCTATAAATCACTTCTTCCACAGTTGAATATCTTTTTATGTTTTGGCGAGTAAATACATAAAATCGTCATTTTTTACTCTCATCTATTCGGCACCTTGAGCGCGAGGATCGCGCTGCTGGCGAGAAAGAAGAGCGCGGAGACGGCGAAGAAGAGAATAAAGCTGGTCAGTGTTGGCGCGCCCTGGAAATTCAGGATCAGCCCGAAGATGGGTGGGGCGACCCCGTTGGCCACGCCGGTCGCGAGGTTGGCGTAGGCCATGTATTTGCCGGCTTCGTCCGGCGGCACAAGGTCGCTGGTGAGGGCGGTATCGACGCTCAGAATCACGCCGTTGGAGGCCGCGTAAAACGCTGAAAAAAGCAAGAACACAACAAAGGTGCGCGCGAAGGGGAAGAAAAGGCCGACCAGGGCCGCGATGATCGCGGAAATGATGATGATATTCCGCCGCCCCAGTTTGTCCGAGAGCAAGCCCGCGCCCACGGCGAAGAGCATGCTGATCGTCAGGTTCAGCAGGCCCGCGATCTCAATGGCGCGCGCGACGGCATTCTGATCGGTGATGTGCAGTATAGCCTCGATATAGTAGATGCCGAAAAACTGGAAGCCGGAGACGCCCATGTAGATCAACAGGCTGCCGAAGACGAACCAGAAGAAGCCCCTGGAGCGGCGTTGCACGCGGAACATATCGATCAGCACGTGGCTCAGCTTCAGGCGAGGCACATCCGGGACGGGCTTGTCGTAGGGGGCCATCGCGAACATGTTGAGTAGCGTGGTGAGCGCGAAAATGAGGGGCAGCAGGAGATAGGCCAGCGTTTGCTGATTGGCCGCGAAGAGCGCGGTGATTACGCCCACGCCAAAGGCCGAGCCAATCAGGGTAAACAGGCCCTTCAAACCCGCGCTGAAGCCGCGCTGCTCCTCAGGGATAAAATCCGCCAGCGTTGGCTGGAAGCCTGCCGAGGAGACGTTGGTGAAGACCTGCATGCCCAGGTAGGTCAGGCTAACGATCAGCAGAGTCGGGCGAAAGAAGGCTGGCAGGAGCAGGAAAGGCAGAGTCAGCAGCATGCCCCAGACCAGGATCGGGCGTCGGCGTCCATAGCGGCTGCCCGTGTGGTCGCTGATAATGCCCGCGATGATATTGACCACGACGCCAATCCCAATGGCGATCCCGGCCAGCGCACCCAGGACGATGCCTTTGGTCTTTTCGGTGGTGGCGTTCTGGACCAGGATTGGCAGCAAGAAGAGGTTATACGAGAGCCAGACGGCGTTCACGCCCAGGTTATAGATACTCGTCATAATGAGCGCGGGCGTTGAGAGCCGCTTGATCGGCACTCTCGTCCCCGCATCGGGAAAAGCAGACATAGAAGCCTCCCCGGAGCTTCATTGCTCGAAGATGCTGAATGGCAGGCGCGTCAACGATTGAGCGAGTGGCGCGACGACTAGAAGAGCAATTTTTGCAGTTTCATCAGGTCTTCCTGAGCGCCTTGCACCTTGATCTTGCGCGTCATATAGGCCGTGACCGGATTGACCTTGCGATCCATCACCCCGGCCAGCACATCGGTATTGGCGGTCACTTTGACATCCGGGTTTTCGGCGGCCCGCTCCTCCAGCGTGGCCTGGCCGCTGATCACGCTGAGCACAAATGCCTGCTGGCTATCAGGAAATTCAAAGAGCAGCGTTTTCGAGAAGGTTTTAAAGCTCTCCTGCAGCTTGGGATCGGAGAAGCGTTCGCGCACATGTTCGAGATACGGGCGAATGTCGACCATACGATGACTCCTTTCAAGAAGGCGCTAGAAGTTGTGCAGGCGGGGATATGCCCAATCCGGGCCATGCGGATCTCTCAAAAAGCTTTGCACCCGCGTGTCAGGGCACGTGAGAAGCCATGCTTGTGATGTAAGCATAGACCGCGTGATGGGGGCTTGTCAAGGATGCTGACGAGTGCATATGTTTATGGTATAGTTGCAAAAAATATGGACAAATATTCCATGTCCACATGTTTTGCTTTAACCTACGTCCGTTGAAGCCTCTGAGCGAGCCCAAAGACCCAACTGGACGGGAGGTACTACTACGGAGTACCCGAATTTCTGCTTCCACTGCTCATGTCTGCTCATGAGCAGAATTTTCACTTCCTGCCGGTTCTGGCAGGCGCGTAATTCCAGATCACCGAGCCGAGACGCAATATTCTCTGAGGCATTGGAGTCGGCATGTGCCGTGTGACCGCAAACCCGACAACAAAACGTTTGTTGATGGGGTCTGTTTTTTCGGTCCACGTAATGGCACACATGACATTCTTGAGAAGAATACGCACTCTTCACATGTGTTGCCAGTACGCCACGCTTCGTTGCATTCCAGCTAATTTGATCTGGGATGTGCGCTAAATTCGATGCCCGCATGTAGGCGTTCATCGCACGCGCTTTGTGGCGCATGGAGGCTACAGAAAGCTGTTCGTAAGCGAATTGACACCCTTCATGGTTCGGGTCGTCAAAACACAGATTGACGGCTTGGTTGATCGATTGTCTGACATAGCGTATGAGCCGCTGCCCTGTCCGGCTTGTGGTGGAGGGGAGCTTTTCTTTTGGTGTGCCCTTCTTTTCCAGGCACTTCCTCAGCTTCGCTTTCCTGCGCCGTTTCTCACGATCCCTCTTCTGGCGTTCTCTCAGACGCCCATTGAAAGATCCATAGGTTTTACCATCAGATGTGGTCACGAAATTGGCGATTCCCACGTCAATGCCGATCACCGGGGCATCTGGGGGTGTTTGAACGGCAACCGTCTCATCGTAAGTAAGGGTCAGCCACCAGTCCTCATCCCGTTTGTTCAGGGTGACGCTGCTATTGATCTTGCGTCGTTTGCCGGTTTCTGGATCGGTGAGGGCATCGATGTGGTAATCGGCGAGCTTGACTGGGATCAAGAGCGGGTGGCTCTTGTCCAGCGTGCTCACCTTGATCCAGTAGTCAAAAGCGCTATCTTCCGCCTCTTCGAGTTTCACCACGTTGGCATTGGCCTGGATGCAGGGCTGGCGCAAGATCGGAACGTTCCATTCACGCCACTCAGGTTCTTTGACCCCTTCTTCAAGGGTACCATCAGCCTTTTGCTCCTGGTAGTCGGCAAGCGCGTCGAGGTAGCCTTGATAGGCGTTGGCGCGATTGGACCGCCACGATTTGGCGATGCCTGCCGCCTGTTGAATGGCGTTGCGATGCCAGCGTTCGGAGAGAGGAGTCAGGAAGCAGGGAGCGCGAAAGCCATTGGGAAGTTCATCGGTGCAAAACAAGGTAACGTACTGTTGCGTGAGTTCCAGGTACACCGAGGCGAGCGCATCCAGGGCGGTCAGCTTCACGGCATTGGTTGCTTCTAGCCGGATATGTGTGACCGCCTTGGTGATGGTTTGCGGCTCGCCTTTTTTCGCCCTCTTCTTGCGCTTCTTCATGGCTTTCGTGCTCAAAGCTTGATCCTCTCTACGAGACCTCTTCTTTTACAGCGTTTACAAAGCGGTTATCCGTTCAGCCGGAACACCACTGCTAAAGGTCTGTGGGGCATTCTCTATGAGGGCTTCCATCCAGCCCGCAATACGCCCTGCTTTCCAGAGGAGAGGTGTGGACGGCTCACTCACGATCATGGTGAGATAATCAGAGACCGTCCGACTGGTAAGCGGGAAGGATGGCCGATGACGCTCATCATAAAATTCCAGGTAGCCAGTGGTATGCTCGTCACCAAAGGGGTCGTTTGCGCTGCTCAAAGCAATAATCGCATTTCCTACTTCAATAGTGCTCTGTTCTGCCATGATCCAAGCATCCTTTGCGCTTGACTCGTGGCTCTCCGCCCGCTATGCTAGGGACAGGTTTTGTATCTGGATAGAGGAATAGTATGGTTCTTGTTCAACAGAAGTTGATATGGTCCCCTTCCTCCTGGGAGGATGCGGTGGCTTTCGTCCGGCGCATTACGGATGGGCAGGGATGTCCCATTGATGAGGGGATTGTCGAGACAGTAGTCGCTCTCAACTTGCTAGGCTTGCGTACCTGTCAGTCTTGCGAGGGACACCTTGACGATGGCTGGCCGTATCCCTGGGTAGACTTTGAAACCGATGAGTTTCCTGCCTTCAAACAGGCTTTAGAGGAGGCCAGCCGCGAGGAACTGAGTCCCGAAGAGAGGGAGGCGAAGGGTGCGCAACTGGTGGCGCTTGCCGCAACGCTGCCCTCGCGCGGTGTTCTGTACGCGCGCCTGGAGGAACTTCTTGGCACCTATTACCAGCAATATCCAGCGACCTCTGAAGAATGGCGTCTTGTTATTCACTGGTCATCACCTATCCTATTTCGTCTGATGCCGTCTTGTGGGTATGAGGCAGCGATATGGCCCACCGAGATGCGCGCCCGAAATCTACAGCGCGCTCAGGCCGAAATGCAGGCGTTCACGCAGTTCCTCAAGCGGCTCTGGCAAGAAAGGCCGGTGATGAAGGAGGCCAGCGCGGCGATTGGGCGCAGTCCCAGCGCGGTGCGCCGGCCCTGTTTCAATCGTGGGCGTAAACAAGGAAGAGAGGATTATCCATAAGGCGGTGACGTTTTCTAAAGCACGCATGTCCGCGCTAACGATGAAGAGTTGGCGTGGACATGTTTTCATTTGCTCTCGGAGCACGGTGTCCCTCTTGCCCTGTTGTGGCATAATACAGCGAGAATACACGAATGCTTTATCAGAGCAAGATTGGTGGGTGTTTTGCGGTGTTGAGAGAGAATTTATACCGCCTGCTCGGCTATGGAGCGAGCATCTGTTTTAATGCTGTGAATCTGCTGCTGGGGGGCAACCTGCCTCCTTTTGGCAGCGCGTGTGTGGTGGTCAGAGAGGGGGAGCGCTATCTGTTGCTGGAACACTCAAACGGCAAGATTGGCCTGCCGGGGGGCTTTATCCGCTGGCGGGAGGAGCCGGAGGAGACGGCGCGGCGCGAGTGCCGCGAGGAGACGGGCCTGGAGGTGCGCCTGGGGGATCTCGTCGGCTGCTTCTCCACCCCGACCACTTCCTGGGCGCGCATGAGCACGCTGACCGTGCTCTACAGCGCGGAGATCGCCGGGGGAAGTCTGCGCCAGGCGATTGAGGGACGCCCCGGCTGGTTCTCGGCAGAGGAGGCCCGGCAGCGCCTGGATCCCTATTATCAGCGCCTGTTTGAAGGCTATCTGCGCTATTATAAGCGGCACCCTTTGCCTGCCTCTAACTCATAGGGATTCAAGCCCAATTTTGCTCGATGAGTTAAAAATTTTTGCGACGCAAAAATTTTTAACTCATCGAGCAAAATTGAAAGGAGGGGGGATGAGAAGAAGTGCATTTGACATTCCCCCATTCATTCGCATATACTGCCAGCGGAAATAATTCCTCGTATTTTACCGGGTGGTCCGCCGGATAAGGGCGGACAGAATAGGGAAGTCGGTGCAATTCCGACGCAGGCGCGCTACTGTAACTGGCGAGCCGCTTATCTTCAATCTCATGCCACTGTCCTGTTGAGGATGGGAAGGCCGGATAAGCCGCGTTTGAGCCAGAAGCCAGGAGACCTGCCCGGTAATGTCGTGTATGCTCAAGATCCTTCGCGTAAGAGGAGAGAGCTACCGAGACATTCTGTGATGGCTTCTGCCCTGTCTCTGGTTGATTCCCCATTTCGCGCAAGGTGACGGCGAGCGTTTAGCATGTCTTGGAGGTTTTCTTTCAGATGCGCTCTCAAGTCATCTCTCGGCGCCTACCAGTTCTGCTGGTGCTGCTGGCGCTGCTCCTGGCCGCCTGTGGTGGTCAGACCTCAAGCGGTGGAAGTTCCAACACTCCCACCTCCACGCAGTCCGCTTTACAACCCGTAACGACCGACGCGAACGGCGCGCCGATCGTTTTCCCGGCCAGCGCCCCGCAGCGCATTGTCTCGATGGTGCCCAGCGTCAGCGAGATGCTGGGCGCGCTGCCCCTGCAAGGGAAGGTGGTGGCGGTGGACTACTACACCAACTATCCTGCCGCCCTGGCCGCGCTGCCGAAGATTTCCGATGCCAGCGCCAAGTACAACGTCGAGCAGATTATTCGCCTGCATCCCGACCTGGTGCTGACTTATGGTAATGACACCAAACAATATGACAGCCAGCTTACCGGTGTGCATATCAACGTTGTCAATCTGCCCTCCGGCGACCTGACAATGGTTCTGCGCGAGATACTCACCGTCGGCAAACTGACCTTCACGCAGGACGCGGCGGCGAAGCTGGTTGCGCAATTGCAGCAGCAGATTAGCCAGATCAAGGCGAAGGTGGCCAGAACCAGTGCGCCGACGGTCATGATCGAGGCCGATGACAGCGTACCCGGCAAGCCCTACGTCTTCGGCGGCGGCTCGTTCGGCGATGAGTTGATCCAGGACGCTAACGGGATCGACGTGTTTCACGCGAACACCTCTGGCGGCGGCTTCCCCCAGGTAACGGACGAAGCGGTAATCAGCGCCAACCCGGAATTTATCATCCTGACTGAAGATCCCGCTTATGGCGGCGATGTCAACGCAGTCTACCATCGGCCCAACTGGGGGACCATCGCGGCCCTGAAAGATCACCACGTGGTGCGCATCAACTCGAACCTGATCGGGCGGCCCGGTCCGCGCCTGGTCGAAGGTTTGCAATGCCTGGCACAGATCATTCATCCCACAACGTTCAGCAGCCCGCTGCCCGCGTATTGCAGCGGGACGGTGTAGTGATACTGATAAAACGGCTCCAGGCCCTGCCGGCGTGGCTCACGCTCACGCTGCTGGGCCTGCTGCTGCTGCTCGCGCTCCTGCTGGGCGTCAGCTTTGGCTCGACGCCGATTCCGCTGGGTACCATCCTGCAAATTCTCCTCAACGGGACCGGCGTCTTCCACTTCGCGCGCCAATGGGACCCCTCGCTGGAGGTAATCATCTGGCAATACCGCCTGCCGGGCGTAGTTGGAACGGCCCTGGTCGGCGCGGCCCTGGCGGTGGCCGGGGCGCTCTTTCAAGCGATTTTGCGCAATCCCCTGGCCGATCCCTTCCTGATCGGTACATCGTCGGGTGCAGCGCTGGGTGCGGCCATCGCCTTTGTTCTGCCTTTCGATACAGTCTATGGTGCATTCTTCCCGCTCACCTCGCTCTTCGCCTTTAGCGGAGCAATTGTAACGATTCTCTTTGTCTACCTGCTCGCGCGTTCGGGCGGCGAGACCCCGGTGGTCACGCTGATCCTGGCTGGAGTGGTCGTCAATGCCGTGCTGGTGGCTGCGCAGACCGTGCTTTTGACGCTGGCCCCGCATAGCCAGTTTGGGGGAATCGCCGCGCTGTTCAACTGGCTCTCCGGCGGGGTCTCTGTGGTGGACTGGTCGCCGGTCCTGCTTGTTGGCGCGTGTATCCTGCCCGGCATTGCGCTGGCGAGTTGCCTGGCCGGCGTACTGGACGCCTTTGGCCTGGGCGAGGAGAGCGCGGCGTATCTGGGCCTGCGCGTCGAGTTCTACAAGCTCGTCATCATCGCTATTGCCTCGTTTATCACCGCTGCCGCCGTCTCAATCAGCGGCCTGATCGGCTTTGTCGGCCTGATGATCCCGCATGTCATGCGCCTGCTACTGGGACCGCGCCACCGCTTGCTCCTGCCGGCCTCGGCCTTCGGGGGTGCGATCTTCCTGGTGCTGGCAGACCTGCTCGCGCGCGTGGTGCTGGCCCCCAGCGTGCTGCCGGTAGGCGTCTTTACCGCCCTGGTCGGCGCGCCGTTCTTCCTGTTCTTGCTCAGGAGGAGGAAGCGAGCGTATCAATGGTAGCGAACAGGCCATCTGCCGGGCAAACGGGCGCGCTCCCTTTGATCAAAATTGAGAATC